>SDBU01002649.1_pt1 | contig 23587 bp, 19 predicted proteins | sample 2277071 | NCBI WGS metagenome assembly SDBU01 (sample SAMN10397929, study PRJNA504765) | marine sediment metagenome | isolation source: marine sediment core GS08_GC12, 126 cmbsf | place: Arctic Ocean: Gakkel Ridge, Loki's castle | collected 2008 | reverse complement strand
AGCGAGGTTTTTTCTTTTTTAACAATTTTAGGGGCAATAGGCGAACCAAATTTTTTAAATAAATCAGCCCAAAAAGGAAAGGAGTTTAAAAAAGAAATTAAGTCGCGTGATTGGAAAGAGGTTTTTTGAAGGTGAATTTTCCAGTCTAATGGGCAAACTATCATTCCACCCCGAAAACAAGGAAAGCTTTTATATAAGCTGAAAAGGGTGGCATCCCCGAAATTTCCTAAATAAGTTCCTTCATTTTTAGCGCCAAAAGTATGGGCGCAATCTTCTATTATTTTTAAGTTGTGCGCTTTAACAATAGGTATTATTTCTTTCATATTAACTGGTAGGCCGTAGATGTGAGAAATAAGTATTGATTTAGTTGTGGGCGTTATTTTATTTTTTAAATCCTTTGGATTGATATTAAAGGTTTTTAAATCGGCTTCTAAAAAAATAGGGGTAATATTATATTTTTTAAAAATAGGATAAAAAATATCGCAGACATAAGCAGGAACCAGCATTGAAGAATTTCTTAGATTCATCTTTTCAACAATAATCTGGAAGGCTGACCTTCCCATATCAGTAAAAACAATCTGCTTATTGGGAAAATAAAAAGCCAGTTTATTTTTTAAACTTTTTATGTCTGGTTTTTTCCAAAACCAAGACGGTATATTTTTTAAGATTTCATTATTTAATTTAATTTGAGGATGGACAAAATACATATTAATCAATTCTTTATTTTAACATTTTTCATTATAAGAAAAAAGGCCTATTAGGATTTGACAAATTTATTAAAATTTGCTAAGATACAGGCAGTGAGTGTTTCTCTAAGAGTAATCTAAGAGATATCTATTCATAGTCGGTAAAGAACTTCATTTCGGTGAAGTTTTTTGCTTTTTTTTATTGACGGATATTTTTTAATAATATATAATAATAATTAGTCGGGAGCTAGCACTCACTAAAGACTTTGAATCGGAGTAAACTCTCCCGACTTTCTCTCGCTTTGAAGAGCGAGAGAAGGATTACCTTACAATGAAGGATAATAATTTAGAAAAATTACTACCTGGTTTAAAAGAAGATGTTCTTTTAAAAGACCATACTACTTTCCGTATTGGCGGACCAGCTAAATATTTTTTTATTGCTAAAACAAAGGAGGATTTAATTAAGGCAATTAAAACAGCTCAGGAGAACAACCTGCGGTTTTTTATTTTAGGCCAAGGAAGTAATCTTTTAGTCTCCGACAAAGGGTTTAATGGTTTAGTAATAAAAGTAGCAAGTAATTATTCATCAATTAATAAGTCATCTTGTTCTCTTAATAAGGAAGAGGCAAAAATTTATGCTGAAGCTGGAATTTTATTAAGTCAATTAGTCCAAACATCAATAAAAAATAATTTAACTGGTTTGGAATGGGCAATAGGAATTCCAGGCACAATCGGCGGCGCTATTTATGGTAATGCTGGATCTTTTGGAAGCTCAATAAGCGATATAATAGTAGAGGTAGAGACCCTTAATAATAAATTAGAAATTAAAAAATATAGTAATCAGGAATGCCAATTCGGATATCGGGATAGTATTTTTAAAAATAATAAAAAGGTGATTTTGTCAGTTGTTTTAAAATTAAAAAAAGGCGATTTTAAAAAAAGCCCGGAGAAAATAAAAATGATTATTAAGGAACGATCTGAAAAAATCCCTCAAGGATTTTCAGCTGGTTCTATTTTTAAAAATTCGGGAGATAAATCAGCTGGTGATTTAATTGAAAAAAGCGGGCTAAAAGGAAAAAAAATAGGGGGTGCGCAAATTTCTGAAAAACATGCTAATTTTATTATTAATTTAGGCGACGCTAAAGAAGAAGATATTTTAACATTAATAGTATTGATTAAGAGAAATATTAAAGATAAATTCGGCATTGAATTAGAGGAAGAAATACAACACCTCGGCCTTGAAACTTGAAATTTTAAATTATTAGTTTATCCCCATTGACCTATCTCCTTGTATTGCTATGATAAATTAATAGTTTAGTTATTTCAAAAATCATTTTAGTTAATTGATTTTTTTCAGGAACAAATAGGAGTCGGCTATTTGTTAGAATAATATTATCTTATACAATTGTTTGTATAAGCAATTGTAAATATTTTTAATATGGCAACAAAGAAAAAAAAGAAGAAGAAGGCAAAGAAATAGTTCTCATTTCTTCTTGAGCGTCCAGAATTCTGGGCGCTTGTTGTTTTTTTAAGCGTAAAATGTTATTATATGCATAATGAAGCTGACAATTAAAGCGAAAAATATAAATTTAACCACAAAGCTTCAGAGTTATATTGAAGAAAAAATCAATTGGCTCGATAAATTTCTTCCTGATTTTTATGATTTAAAGTCAGAGGGAGGGAAACCGACAATTGAGGCTTGGGTGGAGATAGAAAGAATTACTCCCCAACAGCAAAAAGGAAATATTTTTCGAGTTGAAGGTCAAATAACCTTACCCGGAGGAAGTTTAAGAATAGAATCTACTCAGGATGACTTGCGTTTAGCCATAGATGATGTTAAACATGAATTGTATAGACAGTGTAGACAATATTCCAGGAAAAAAGGCGCTAAAAATCAGCGCCAGGCAATAAGGTTTAAAAAATTTTTTCATTTATCTAACGCAGCTCGATTTTGGCGCAAGGGACGTATTCGCGATGACAATTGAAAGTCATACAACACATAACACATAATATATAAGTTAAATTTTAATGTTAAATAATTAGGCATTAGAAATTAGGATTTAGTCATTTTTATTATATGTCTTTTTTAAGTAAAATTATTGGCGATGCCAATGAGCGTTATCTGAAAAGTGTGCAGCCGGTGATAGATAAGATCAACCACCTCGAACCACAGTTCGAGGATTTTTCTAATGAACAATTTAAACAGAAAACTCAAGAATTTAAAGAGCGTTTAAAAAAGGGTGAAAGTTTAGACGATATTTTACCTGAGGCATTTGCTTTAGTGCGCCAGGCAGCTAAGAAAACCTTAAACCAGCGGCATTTTGATGTTCAGTTAATAGGAGGGCTTACATTACACCAGGGTAGAGTTGCGGAAATGAAAACCGGAGAAGGAAAAACTTTATCATCTACCTTAGCGATTTATTTAAATGCCTTAGAAGGCAAAGGAGCTCATGTTGTTACGGTTAATGACTATTTAACAAAAAGAGATGCTGTTTGGATGGGCCAGGTTTATCATTTTTTAGGGCTTTCTACTGGTTGTATTGTTCATGATACTGCCTATATTTATGATCCTGATTTTCAGCAAGGGAATGATGATGAAGAAAAGGAAAATAATAACGAAAGAGATAACGAAAGAGATAAAGAAAGAGATGCCCTAGGAGGTTTTAAGGTTATTGAAACTTATTTAAAACCCGCTTCCCGAAAAGAAGCTTATGAAGCTGATATTACTTATGGCACCAATAATGAATTTGGATTTGATTATTTAAGGGATAATATGGTTTATGATCTAGACACTCGGTCTCAGAGAGGATTTAATTTTGCTATTGTTGATGAAGTAGATTCTATTTTAATTGATGAAGCCAGAACACCTTTAATTATTTCTGCTCCTGATATGGATGCCACTAAAATGTATGATGAATTTGCCAGGATTACACCACGCTTAGACCCAAAAACTGATTATGAAATTGATGAAAAGATGAAAGCAGTAACTTTAACTGAGAAAGGAGTGAATGATGTTGAAAAGATTCTTGGGTTAGGCAATATTTATGAAGAAAAAGGCATTAGATATGTCCATCACTTAGAACAAGCATTAAGAGCTCAAGCTCTTTTTAAAAAAGATAAGGATTATGTAGTAAAAGACGATCAGGTAATTATTGTTGATGAATTTACTGGACGGCTTTTGCCAGGCCGTCGCTTTTCCGGCGGATTACATCAGGCATTAGAAGCAAAAGAAAAGGTAAAGGTCCAGCCAGAATCAAGAACCTTAGCATCAGTTACTTTCCAGAATTATTTTCGTCTTTATAAGAAACTGTCGGGAATGACTGGTACTGCTGTTACTTCAGCTGAAGAGTTTGATAAGGTCTATAAATTAGAAGTGGTGGTTGTTCCGACTAATAAGCCTTTAGCTCGCCAAGATGCTCCAGACAGAATCTATAAATCTGAGAAAGGCAAGTTTACAGCTGTGGCTCGAGAAGTTAAGGAGTGCCACGAAAAGGGTCAGCCAGTTTTAGTAGGAACTACCTCTATTGAGAAAAATGAATATTTAGGAAGACTATTAGAAAAAGAAGGTGTTCCTCATCAGATTTTAAATGCTAAACATCATCAAAAGGAAGGAGAGATTATCGCCCAAGCAGGCAAAAAAGATCAGGTTACAATCGCTACTAATATGGCGGGTCGGGGAGTAGATATTATTCTGGGCGGTAACCCTCAAGATCCTGAAGAGACAAAGAAGGTTATTGAATTAGGCGGTCTTCATGTAATTGGCACAGAGCGGCATGAAGCCAGAAGAATTGATGACCAGCTTAGAGGAAGGTCTGGTCGCCAGGGCGATCCAGGATCTTCCCAGTTTTTTGCTTCTTTAGAAGATGATCTCTTAAGGATTTTTGGCGGTGATCGGATTCAAAAAATGATGGAGGTATTAAAAATGCCTGAAGATCAGCCGATAGAAGCAAAAATGATTTCCGGAGTAATAGAAAGCGCTCAGGAAAAAATTGAGGGCATGAATTTTGATATTAGAAAACACCTACTTGATTATGATGATGTTTTAAATAAACACAGAGAAGTTATTTATAAAAAAAGAATAGAGATGTTGGAATTGGCTCAAGATTCAAAATTTAAAGATAAAATTTTAGAAATAATTGATAAATCGGAATTTTCAAAAGAAGATTATGAGAAAAAAGAAAAAGAAATAGGGGAGGAGAATATGAAAAAGGTGGAAAAGATTATTTCTCTTCGGTCAATTGATTTTTTATGGATGGATCATCTGGAAAATATGACTCATTTAAGGGATTCAGTCAGCTTGCGGGCTTATGGCCAAAAAGATCCTTTAATTGAGTATAAAAATGAGGGGCATAAAATGTTTAAGGTACTTTTAGATAATATTGAATCAAATATTGTCGACACTCTGTTTAGAGTGAATATGGTTAAAGAATCCACTACAACCCCTACTGAAGCGATGAATTTTAGCCAGAGTTCCAGCACAGGATCAAAACTTGCGCCGACGCAGAAAAAGAAAGTTGGCCGTAATGACCCTTGTCCCTGTGGAAGCGGTAAAAAGTATAAAAAATGCCACGGAAAGTAGAAAATAAAAAAAGAATCCGCTGGGCGAACCATGCGGATATTACTACTTCCTACTCTACGAGTATAATAGGCATCGAATTATCAAAATAATCAGTCGAAGCACTATTACTTTTTGCTTTTCTGTAATGGATACTATTTGGCGATATCAACGTTGCTCCGATAATATTTTGATGGGTTTTGACAAAAATAGTGTATGTGTCTCTAAGCCCTAGAAGCCCTAGAATGGGGAGCGGAAAACAGATAAATTTTTGGCCAATCATGAGTTCTCCGAATGTCATTGGCTCAAAAAAGCTTTCATCTATTTTCATCAAATCTGATTTTAGATTAAAAGTTCCTTTAGGCATTATGTCAAACCTCCTTGTATTGATTTATTTATTAAGCTAAGTTAATTATAGTATAGTAATATAATTTGTCAATAATTTATTTAAATTTTAGTAATTTATTATTGAAAATGTTCCATGTTATGTGTTATGTGTTATGTGTTATATGTTATATGAGTGCGTTTGACAATTATCAGTAAAATAAATAGTATTTAATATAATGCGCAGAAGAAACCTTAAATTAGTAATACTTCTCATTTTTTTTCTTGGCTTTATAGCCGGGAATTTTGTTCAGCCAATGTATTGGAATCAGTATGCTGATAATATTAATGCTAAGAAAAATGAGATTTCATATATTGAAAAGCTGCCTAATATCCCTCAATTTCCAGCAGGGTTTAAATTAGGATTAGACCTTCAGGGAGGAACTCATCTCGTTTACGAGGCTGATATGTCTATGATTGGGGATAGAAGCCCTGAAGCAGCTCTCCAAGGGCTAAGAGATGTTATTGAACGTAGAGTAAATCTTTTTGGTGTTTCCGAGCCGATAGTCCAGACCCAGCAAACTCCGGGCAAGAATCGTTTGATTGTAGAATTAGCCGGAGTAACCGATCCTGCTTTAGCAATCGAGATGATAGGCCAAACTCCTCTTTTAGAGTTTAAGGAATTATTATCTCCAGAAGAAAGAGATGGTTTTAACGAACAAAGAAATATTTTTTTAAATCAATTAAAAGAAGAAAATATCTTGAGTGATGATTTTGATGTTGAAAATTATTCCAGCGATTTGTTTTGCCGCAATGAATTTTTTCTAGAACTCTATATCCTCACTTATGTTCAAGATCCTTGCTTTAAGAATACTGAACTTACAGGAAGATATTTAGATAGCGCGAAAATGGGTTTTAACCAGAGCGCGCAATCCTTTCAAGAACCTATAATTTCATTAGAATTTGATAAAGAGGGTTCAGATATTTTTGCGCAATTAACTGAGGAAAATATTGGAAAACCCTTGGCTATTTATCTTGATGGCAGACCAATTTCAATGCCTAATGTTGAGACAAGAATTAGTGGAGGAAGTGCTCAGATTAGTGGGGGATTTACTACAAAAGAAGCAAAAGAATTAGCATCAAATCTTAGTGCTGGTGCCTTGCCAGTTCCGATAAATCTTATTTCCCAACAGACAATTGGGCCAACATTAGGCGCTGATTCTTTAAATAAATCTCTCCAAGCTGGAATTGTCGGTTTTTTAGTAATTTTAATATTTATAATAATTTTTTATCGCTTGCCCGGAGTTTTAGCTTCTATCGCGCTTTTGATTTATGTTTTCTTAATGCTGTCAATTATTAAGGTTTTTGGCATTACTTTAACCTTAGCTGGTATCGGAGGATTTATTTTATCTATTGGTATGGCAATTGATGCGAATATTCTTATTTTTTCTCGGTTTAGAGAAGAATTAAGAGATGAAAAAAGCTTTACTGAAAGCGTTGCGCAGGGATTTAATAGAGCCTGGCCCGCAATTCGAGATGGCAACTTAACCACCTTATTAGTAGCAGGAATTTTATTTATCTTTGGCGTTGGTTTTGTCAAAGGATTTGCTTTGACTTTAGGTATAGGTATTTTACTTAGTATGTTTTCTGCTATCTTTATTACCAAACATTTTTTAGAAATTTTCGAAAGTACAAGATGGGAAAATTGGAAACGCCTCTGGCGATGAGATCATTAAGCACATAACACATAACATGGAACAGCAGTTTCACGATAAATTAAAAGAGAAAATGGATAAGCTTGTGCATTCGGTTTATTTGTGAGCGAAGCGAGCAGAAATGACAAATTTATTTGGCATTTCCGAGTAAGCGAACAAATTTAGGGTTGAAACCCTTCATAGAAACACTAAAGACTTTCCTAAGGAAGAATTATACGGGGTAACATCACAATTACGAAGAGCAGCTTTATCAATAATTCTGAATTATATTGAAGGTTATGCGCGCAGAAGAGATAAGGTTTATAAGAATTTTTTAGAAATTTCTTATGGATCTCTTAAAGAAACAAAATATCTTTTACATTTTTCATTAGTAGAGGGATATATAACTGAAGAAAATTATAAAGATATGATTAAATTATCTGATGAAATTGGAGCGATGTTATGGAGTACTATTAAAAATTATAATATTTAATGTTATGTGTTATATGTTATGTGTTATATGTTTTATGATTTATGATTAATATTGTTAAATACTCAAAATTATATTTTATTTTTTCTGGGATTTTAATCTTAGTTAGTTTGTTTTTCGTAGGTGCTTATGGCTTAAAACCAGGTATTGAATTCAGTGGGGGAAGTATTTTGGAATTAGAATATATAAATGAACGGCCAGCTAATGAAGAGATTAAAGAGATTTTAGCCAGTTTTGAATTAGGGGACACAGTTGTTCAGCCAACCGAAGAAAAAGCAGTTATTATAAGGATGAAGGATATTAATGAGAATTTGCATCAGGAGATTGTCCAGAAATTAGAAGAAAACCATGAAATAGAAGAAAAACGTTTTGAATCTATTGGGCCGGTTATTGGTGAAGAATTAAAGGAAAAAACCACAATTTTAATAATTCTTTCTCTAATCGTTATCCTTATATATGTAACCTTTGCTTTCAGGAAAGTTCAAAGGCCAATCAAAAGCTGGCAGTATGGTATTGCTACATTAATTGCCTTGGGCCATGATGTTTTAATCCCAATAGGAGTTTTTGCTATTTTAGGGCAACACTATGGAGTAGAAATTACTATTCCTATTATTGTGGCTTTACTCACTGTTTTGGGCTATTCTGTTAATGATACAGTGGTGGTTTTTGACAGGATCAGAGAAAACCTTATTAGAGGAATAGGGGATAATTTAGAAGATACTATTAATAGGTCGCTTAATCAAACCATTACTCGTTCTGTTAATACCTCATTAACTACCTTAATTGTTTTATCCGCGATTTTCTTTCTGGGAGGCGCAACTTTAAAATATTTTGCTCTGGCTTTAATTATTGGAATAATTGCTGGAACTTATTCTTCTATCTTTTTAGCCCCGCTTATTTTAATAAGCTGGATTAGACGGCAGGAAAGAAAAAAAGCAGAGTAGGGTATTGTTTTAAAATTTGTAAGTGGTAAAATATAAGTAGTTCAAAAGTTCCAACTCTCTAAATCAAAGAAAACTTTGAGGAGGTGATAAAGAATGGGAAAAAACGATAAGCCAATTCGTCCAGTTTATGCCAAAGGCATGGACGTAAAAAGTTCGTGAGAAGCAATTATAATTTTCGCGGATGTAATCGGTACATCGCATGGTCCATTCTAAAATTTTTTGAGGGAGAATAATTTTTCTTCCTCCTATTTTTTTTACTGAGGGTTAAAAGCCCTCTTTCATTTTTGCTATTTTTTGTTATACTAAAATATATGCAAAATTTTGAAGAATCGATCGAAGAACTTGAAAGCAAAGCCCTGAAATTCAGGGACCATCTTTGACTTGGATAAAAAAGAAAAAAAAGTTAAAGAATTAGAAAAAGAAGTTCAAAAGCCGGATTTCTGGGATGATAATCAGAAAGCAGCAGATATTTCTCAAGAATTAGCTGATATTAAAGAAGAAATAGAAGAGGCTGAAGAATTAAAAAAAGACATTAAAGAATTAAAAGAGATAAGCGAATTAGCTAAAGGCGATGATGATTTATCTGAAGAAGTAGCAGAAAAGATAGAGCAGTTGAATAAAAAGATTAAAAAACAAGAGATTGAGGTTTTTCTTTCTAGTAAATACGATAAAGGCAATGCTATTTTGTCTATCTATAGTGGAGCTGGAGGCCAGGATGCTCAGGATTGGGCAACAATGCTTTTACGAATGTATGAGAGATATTGCCAGGAAAAGGGATTTAAAACAAAAATATTACATCAATCTTTTGGCGAAGGCGGAGGGCCTGATGGCCGGGTTGGAACAAAATCAGTTACCCTAGAGATTAAAGGAAAATTTGCTTATGGTTTTCTTAAAAAAGAAAACGGCGTTCATCGTTTAGTAAGAATTTCTCCTTTTTCTCCTCAAGATCTCCGACATACTTCTTTCACTTTAGTAGAAATTCTACCCGATATTTCTCAGGCCAAAGAAGAAGAAATTGAGGTTAAGCCGGAAGACTTAAAGATTGATACTTTTCGGGCCTCAGGTCCAGGTGGACAATATGTAAATAGAAGAGAATCAGCAATACGGGTTACTCATTTGCCAACTAATATTGTGGTCAGTTGCCAAAGCGAACGATTACAAGGATTAAATAGAGAGAAGGCAATGAAATTATTGTATGCTAAACTTTATCAATTAAAACAAAAGGAACAGCAAAAAAAAGTAAAAGATATTAAAGGAGACACAGTTTCAGCTGAGTGGGGAAGTCAAATTAGATCTTATGTCCTTCATCCTTATAAAATGGTTAAGGATTTAAGAACAGATGTAGAAACAAGTGATGTGGATGGAGTTTTAGATGGCGATTTAGATGAATTCATTAATGCGGAAATTAAAATATGATATCTTTTAAGAATATCACTAAAAAATATCCTCCTAATACTACTGCCTTAGATGGTGTTTCTTTTAATGTTTGTGAAAAGGAGTTTGTTTCTATTGTTGGAAAATCAGGAGCTGGCAAGACAACTTTACTAAAACTGCTTTTAGTAGAAGAAAGCCCTGATGAGGGCCAGATTTTTTTTGAAAATAAAGATGTTCATCAAGCTAAAAAACATGATATTCCTTTGATGCGCCGAAAAATCGGAATAGTGTTTCAGGATTATAAATTACTTCCCACTAAGACTGTTTATGAAAATATTGCCTATGTAATGGAGATAATGGGAGCTAAAGAAGAAGAGATTAAACGGGATGTTTCTCAAGTTTTAGAACTTATTTCTCTCGCTGACAAGGAAAATAATTTTCCGGAACAGCTTTCTGGAGGAGAGAAGCAGAGGGTAGCTATAGGCAGGGCTTTAATCCATCGGCCCAAAGTGATTATTGCTGATGAGCCTACTGGCAACCTCGATCCTTATCATACTCAGGATATTATTAATCTTTTAGAAAAGATTAATAAGTTTGGAACTACAGTAATACTTTCTACTCACGACAAGGAAATTATTAATAATTTAGGAAGAAGAGTGATTACTTTAGAGGATGGTAAATTAATAAGAGATGAGGAAAAAGGACGATTTATTTGTTAATTTACAAATTCCAATTTACAAATTCCAATGAAATCCCAAACACTAAACACCAAACAATATGACTTAGAAGAAAGAACTGCAAAATTTGCTGAGGAGATGATAGCCCTAATGAAAGAATTGCCACAGAATAGTATTAATAAAAGAATGATAGAACAAGTTATTGGTTCAGCGGGTTCTATTGGCGCAAATTATTGTGAGGCAAGTGAAGCAGAAAGTAAAAAAGATTTTCAGCATAAAATCAGCATTGCTAAAAAAGAAATTAAAGAGACTAAACATTGGATACGGCTTTTAGCCAAAGCTAATTCAGAATTCACTAAAGAATTTAGAGTTTTATGGCAAGAAGCTCAAGAATTACTTTTAATATTCTCATCTATCATTAAGTCTAGTAAAAATAAAATTTGATACTTGGAGTTTGAAAATTGATACTTAATTATTTATGTTATCTTTTATAAAAATTTTTAAAACAGCTTGGACAAATTTTTTCCGAAACAATGGTTTTTCCATTGCCACGGTTTTTATTTTAGTAATAACTTTGGTTTTAGTCCCTTCAGTAATTCTTTTTCATGGCCTTACTCAGTCTTTAATTTCTAGTATTGAAGATAAGGCGGATATAAGTGTCTATTTTAATCCGATCGCTTCACCAGAAGAGATTTTGAGTATCCAAGACCAATTAAAAGATTTTCCAGAAGTAGAAAGTATTGAATATGTGTCTAAAGAAGAGATTTTAGTAGAGTTTACTGAAACCCATAAAGACGATGAGAGAATAATAGAAGGGTTAGAAGAGTATGGAGGCAATCCTTTCTTTGATTCTTTAAATATTAAAGCATTTGAGGCAAGCCAATACGAGGCAGTAGTAGGTTTTTTAGAGAATATCACTAATAAAGAAATTATAGATCATACTACTTATTCTGAAAACAAAACAGTAATTGACAGGATATTTTCCATAACTGCTTATGTTAATAATATTGGTATCGGTTTAATAGTTATTTTATCAATCGTGGCTGTTTTAATAGTTTTCAATCAAATTCGTTTAACTATTCTTAATTCTAAAGAAGAAATCAAGGTAATGAAATTAGTAGGGGCCACTAATTGGTTTATTAGAGCTCCGTTTATTGCCCAAGGGATTATTGCTGGAGTAATTGCTTCAATAATTGCGATTATAATCTTTGGCATATTAGCTTTCTTTTTAGCTCCAAAAGCAGCCTTCCTTATTTCCAGTTTTAATATCTTTGATTATTTTATTACTAATATTTTATTTATTTTTTCTCTCCAGCTTCTCATTGGTATTGCTTTAGGTACATTTTCTAGTATAATTGCCGTGAGAAAATATTTAGAAGTATAACCTCTCGTTTATTCCCTGTGAATTTTGCCGGGCTTGCCTTATTGAATTGCCGGGCTTGCCTCGCCGAGCTTAGCGAGGCGGGTCGTCTAACGGTAGTCGCCTCATCGGCGACCCACCGGGGAGGTGGGGACTTATTATATTCTGATCGCGAAATTAATTTTTTATTATATGTGGTATACATAATACATTAATAAGTTTTAAAAATAAAAAATTATATAACGGTTGTACTAATGATTTAAGAAGAAGATTTAAAGAGCATAACAGTAAAAGAGGTGGAGGTTACACTTCAAAAAATGCTCCATTTAAATTAATACACTATGAAGCTTTTTTAACTAAAGAGGAGGCAATGAAACAGGAAAGATTTTATAAAAGTGGTTACGGAAAAGAAGTATTAAAAGATAAATTGAAAATATCTATTAGCTAAATTGCCGGATCGTCTAACGGTAGGACGGATGCCTCTGGAGCATTAAATCTAGGTTCGAGTCCTAGCCCGGCAGCAAACAAAACACTCCCGAATGGGAGATTTTTTGTTTGCTTTTGGGTTGTGGTGAGAACCTAGCCCCCGAACCGTGGCGAGCAAAGCGAGACAGCGGCCCCTTCCCTCCTACGCTTTCGCCTTCGTTAAAACTTTGGCGGATAAAAAAGCTTCGGAGGGCGAAGCGAGCAACACATTCCTGGCTACGCCAGACAAGCGAGTCCCTGCCTGCCGGCAGGCAGCCTAGTCCGGCAGCCTAGTTGACATATACTTAGTCAGCCTTAGGGTTGACTTTTTGGTTGGATATTAGGTTTTGGTTGTGGTAGAATAGGGTAAAGGTTAAGAATATAATTTAAATAAATTTATTAATATGAAATGGAAAATCATTGGAGCATTTTTGGGCGGTATATTGTGGATTATATTATCTATTATGTCTTTTTGTATGATGACTGTAGGTGCGGATTGTGGTATATTAAATGTTGTTATTAACTCGGGACTCGGGTTTCCTTTTTTTCTTTTTTACGCTTTCACATCATCTATATTTATAATCTTTACACCGATTGTATTTATATTAGTAGGATTGTGGTTTGGTCATTTAATAGATAAGAAGGTAAAGTTTAATAGAAAACTTATTGGTGCGATTTTAGGTGGATTAATAGGTTTTTTGTTTTTTTCTATGTCTGTACTAGCTCCGATTATTGGTATGTGGATCGGAGCATGGATTGGTCATTTAATAGATAAGAGAAGTAGAAAATAATTCTAAAAATTTTCAATAGTTGTTAAAAAACATATTAGATAAAATTGGCGGAACCGCAAGGTTCCGCCTTTTTAGTCAAAAAAGATAATTTTTTGGTTGAATTTTATCTTAAATAAGAGTATTCTGAAGGTAAATAATATGAATTCAAAAATTAAAAAATTAAAAGGAGCAAATATGGATATTGATTTATTTAGCGTAAAGAATAAAATTCACTGGAAACAAGATAAGTGTCCGTGGAATTTGATAGAAAAAACGGCCAAACACAAATGCGCAGTGAAAAATATTTCTATTTGTCCTTATTTTTGCGGCATTGAATATTTAGACATAATATTATGTTCTTATCCTTATAAAAGTTTAAAGAAGTCAAAAAATTAAATATAATCATTGATGATTTAATGAAATAAAATATGGCAAATTTTATCACAAACGAAAAAGATAAAAATTTAAAAAAACGGCTCATTGAGCTTATTAAAAATAGCGAAGAATTAAAATTTTTGGTTGGTTTTTTTTATTTTTCCGGAATCAGGGAGTTGTACGAGGGATTAAAATCAAATCCGAATACTGTAACGAAAGTTTTAGTTGGCTTAAGTGTCGATCGTTCAAATTATGGATTGATTGAATTTTCTGAAAATGAACAACTATCAGACGAGGAAAAGGTATTTAAGTTTTTTGAGTCAATTAAAAAATCTATCAACACAGAAAATTTTGATACTAAAGAATTCTATGAGCAAGTGCGTTTTTTTATTGAACTTATTAAAAAAGATAAACTCATTATTCGTAAAACCTATAAACCTAATCATGCAAAGCTTTATCTTTTTAAGCTTGATGAAAGTCAAGTCGGTAAGAAAAATTTACTTATAACCGGCAGTAGTAATCTAACAAAGGCTGGACTTTCTACTCAAGACGAATTCAATGTGGAAATTGGCGATTATGGTTTTGACGATGCTGAAAAATATTTTGATGAGCTTTGGGATGAAGCTGTAAAGATCACTGAATATGAAGATATTAAGAAAAAACTTATTGAAGTTATTGAGCAGGGAACCCTAATAAAGAAAATTTCTCCGTTTGAGGCATTTTGCTTGGCTTTAAAAACTTACTTAGATTCTTTCGCGCAAAAAGGAGTCAGCGAACCGCTGATTGAAATATTTAAAAAAAATGGTTATACGCCTTATAAATATCAGCTTGATTCTGTTGGGCAGGCATTAGCGATTATTGAAAGCGATAACGGCGTTATTATCGCTGATGTTGTTGGGCTTGGTAAAACAATTATTGCCTGCGCGATTGCTCACCAGTTGAATAAAAGAGGGATTATTATTTGTCCTCCCGGCATTGTCGGCGATAAAAATAAAAATTCAGGATGGAAAAAATACACTGAAGAATTTAATCTTAGAGAATGGGAGGTTCGTTCTCGCGGCGATTTAGAAAGCGCGCTGGACTTTGTTGATAAATTTAAAGATATTGAAGTTGTTATTATTGACGAAGCGCACTGGTTTAGAAATCAAGATACAAAAAACTATGAATTATTAAAAAATATTTGCCGTGATAAAATAGTGATATTGCTTACTGCCACGCCATTTAATAATCGTCCTGGAGATATTCTTTCTTTGCTTAAACTTTTTATAACCCCTAAAAAATCTTCTCTAACATTGGAAAATAATCTGGTTGACGAATTTAATAGATTTAAAAATGTTTTTGATAAATTAGGGTTTATTAAAAAATATTGGAATTCTGTCCATAATGACAAAAAAAATAAAGCGCTCAACTATTACAAGGGCTTGTTTGAAAAAGATAAGATTGATTTAAAAAAAGTGGCAAAAAGAGTTCGCTATTTGGCTAAGCAAATCAGAAATATTATTGAGCCAGTGACTATTCGCCGAAACCGCTTGGACTTGCAGAGCAATCTTTCTTATAAAGATGAGGTGAAAAATTTATCTAAGATCGCTGACCCAAAAGAATGGTTTTTTGAATTAACAGAGAAGCAATCTGAATTTTACGATCAAGTTATTAATAAATATTTTGGAGAGCCGGATAATAACGGAAGATTTAAGGGAGCGATTTACAGACCATTTGAATATGAAAAAGGTTTCAAAGACGAATTGGGCGAGCAAGAAAATCGTCAATTTATTCAACAGCGCAATTTGTTTGACTTTATGCGCCGTTTAATTGTTAAAAGGTTTGAAAGTTCATTCGGTTCATTTAAGCAGAGCATCGAGAATTTTAAAAAAATTACTAAAGATGTTCAAAAATTTATTGAAAAAACAGGAGAATATATTCTTGACCGCGATTTATTAGAAAAAATTTATAGTTCAGATATTGATGATATTGAAAAATATCTTGTTGAATACGAAGAAAAAATCAACAAAGGCGAATATCCTAAAAATCATAAACGCTACAAGTTAAAAGATTTTAAACTTAAAAATGAGTTTTTGTCTGACATTCAATCAGACCTTGATCTTTTTGATGAGATATTAAGCCATCTTGCCAATTTAGACTTAGTTAAAAATGATCCAAAAACTCATTGTTTGATTAAAAATATCAAACAAAAACTTGCTGAAAAACCTGATAAAGGAGAGCCAAAAAGAAAAGTTATCATTTTTTCCGAATATGTTGATACTGTTAATTATTTAAAAAAAGAATTGGAAAAAAATTTTAAAGAAAGAATATTGGTGGTGTCTGGTGGTTTGTCCAGCTCTAAGATTGCGCAAATCAATGAGAATTTTGATGCTTCTTATCCAGAACAGAAAAATGATTTTGACATTCTTCTTTCTTCAGACAAAATTTCAGAGGGCTTTAACCTCAATCGCGCTGGAATGGTGATAAATTATGATATTCCTTGGAATCCTGTCCGGGTAATTCAACGAGTAGGCCGTATCAATCGTATTAGCAAAAAAGTTTTCAATGAACTTTATATTGTTAATTTTTTTCCAACTGAAAAAGGAGCTGAATTAGTAAAATCCCGCGAAATTGCTCAAAGTAAAATGTTTCTTATTCATTCCGCTCTTGGAGAAGACGCTAAAATCTTTGACATAGACGAAGAGCCGACGCCAGCTGGTTTGTATGCTAAAATTCAGCAAAATCCAGATGAACAAGAAGGGCAAGGTTTTTATACTAAAGCATTCAACGAATACGAGAGGATTAAAAAAGAACATCCTGAAATGATAGAAAGCTTTAAGAGCTATCCGCCGCGCGTCAAGGTTGCTAAAAAATCTTCTGAAAATGAATTATTAGTTTTTTACAAAAAAGGCAGGCTATATGTGAGCGCTATAAGTTATGGAGAAGAAAACAATACAAAACCATATCAAATTTCTTTTGAAGATGTATTTGAAAAAATTGTTTGCAAGTCAGATGAAAAATTTTTAAATTGGAACACTGAAAGATTTTGGCAGGCGTATAGTAAAATTCAAAATTTCAAAAATCAGCGATCAGGAGCTGTAAATGAGCAAAGTTTAGAGCAAAAAGCACTTAAGAATTTAGATTATTTTATTAGAACTATTCAAAGAGAAGAAATAATGCCGTTCAAAGATTTTTTAAGAACATTAAGGGAAGATATTTTGGATTACGGCACGCCTGCGGATTATACTTTGCGAAGAATCGCTAATTTAAAAACCAGCGATGATGAAAAGATAAAAAAAGCAATTGAAGAAATTAAAGATATTAAAAAAGGATTGGGCGGTGAAGATTATTTAATTAGAGAAAAAGCTCGCAGGAAAGATTTGAAAAAGGAAATTATTATAGCCATTGAGAATAAAAAACTATGAGCGAAGCTAGGCAAATTTTGGAAACAATAATCAATAATTTTTCGACTGAAAAATTCAGTCGTTTTTTTCGTGAGAAAAGCCGACAATTTGTTGCTCGTGAAGAAAGTTACGCACATTACAACGACGATGACTTTAAAAATGGCCTAAAATTTGGCGAGCTTAACTTTCAAGACAATGACCGCTTACTCGTTTGTATTTTTGAAGCGCAAAAAGAGCTGTCAGAGCGAAGTGGTAAAAAAGCGCAGTATGAAAAAGCTAAAGCAATTTTAAAAGCCATAGAAAATCAAATATATTCAGCCGGCATTTTTATTTTTTACGATCAAAAAGGAAATTTTCGGTTTTCACTAGTCTATCCGGAAAGTATCGGCACTAGAAGGCAGTGGAACAATTTCCGCCGGTTTACTTATTTTGTAAGTAAAGATTTCACCAATAAAACTTTTCTACAAAGAATTGGTGACGATGTTTTTTCTTCTTTAGAAAAAATCAAAGACGATTTTTCTGTTGAGAAAGTCACCAAAGAATTTTATCTTAAATACAAAAAACTATTTGACGACTTATTGGAAAACCTTTCTAAAAATCATACCTTCCAAGGCGAGGCGCAAAAATATAACCTTAATACTGAAAATTTTGCTAAAAAACTATTAGGACAAATTGTGTTTTTGTATTTCTTGCAAAGAAAGGGCTGGCTTGGCGCTCCAAAGAATAAATCGCTCAAACAAGGAGATAAAAACTTTATGAGCAATCTATTTAAAGAGGCGATTAACAAAAAACTTAATTTTTACAACGATTATTTAGAGCATCTTTTTTATGGGGCTTTGAGCCAAAAAACGGAAATGCCTGGCAGTTTTTACAGAAAACATTTTGACTGCCAAATTCCATTTTTAAACGGTGGATTATTTGAATCTGAATATAATTGGCAAGATAGCTTAATCTATCTTGACGATGAAATTTTTAAGAAAATTTTTGATGCATTTGATCAATATAATTTTACAGTTGAAGAGGAAAGTCCTGACGATAAAGAAATAGCGGTTGATCCTGAAATGCTTGGAAAAGTTTTTGAAAACTTACTGGAGCAAAGTTTAAGAAAAGGTAAAGGGACTTATTATACCCCTAGAGAAATCGTCCATTATATGTGTCAAGAAAGCTTGATAAATTACTTAGCCACAGAAAGCAATTTGCCTGAAAAGAGCATAAGGGATTTTATAACAAGATCAGAATTTACTTTTGACAAAGGTAGGGAGTTGATTAAGGAAAACGCAAAACAAATAAATGAATTACTTAAAAACATTAAAGTTGTTGACCCTGCCTGCGGTTCAGGCGCTTTCTTGGTTGGAATGCTGCAGGAAATTGTAAAAGCAAGAGAAATAATCGAACTGCTTTTTATACAGCAGAAGAAAGCAAAGCGAATACCAGCTTAGAAAAGAAACAATTGAAAATTGTATTTACGGAGTTGACATAGACCCGGGAGCTGTAGAAATAGCCAAACTTCGTTTATGGCTTTCGCTAGTGGTTGACTATGAATTAGAAGAAATTGAACCCCTGCCAAACCTTGATTATAAGATTATGCAAGGCAATAGTTTGCTGGAAGAATTAGTCTTAGGAGATACCGCAATTAAGATTTTTGACGAGAATCTATTAACAAACAAAAAAAAGAAAATGAAAAATCTTTTTGACGAAGAAAGGCAAAAAGATTTATTTGAAGAACAGTCGCAAGTAAAAAAAGAAATGGAACAATTAGGTAAACTTCGAAAGATATACTTTAAGGTCAGCGATTTGTCAGAAAAAAATAAAATCAAAGAACAAATATATGACATTGAACAGGATTTAGTTAAAAAATGCGTTGATAAAGAAATTAAGAAGTTAGATGTTCAGGAAAGAAATATCGGTAAATACATTGCTCCCGGAATTGGATTGACTAAAAAAGACGCTGAAAAACGAGAAAAAGTTGTTTCCACTCAATTCGGCATCATAGAAATGTATCAAAATTTTGAGAAAAACAGAATAAGACCTTATTTCCTTTGGCATCTCTTTTTTGCTGATGTCTTCCAACAAAAAGGCGGCTTTGATGTGGTGATTGCCAATCCGCCGTATATTGGCGAGAAAAGCAATGAAAAGATTTTTCAGAAAGTTTCAAAAACAGGTTTTGGGAAACGTTTCTATACTAGATGGATGGATTATTTTTACTTTTTCTTTCATAAGGGGATAGATTTAGCTAGGAAAAAATCAGTAATTTCCTTTATAAATACGAATTATTTTCTAACAGCTACTGGGGCCACGGAACTAAGAATGGACATTAAGCATAGAACGGTTGTAAAGCAAATGATCAACTTCAATGAGCTAAAAATTTTTGAATCCGCTCTTGGTCAGCATAGTATCATTACAATTTTGCAAAAAAATCAAAATGATAACGCTATTGCTAAAACTAGCATCACTCAACGAAGAGGAGTGGCAAAACCAGAGATACTTCAACAGATATTAAAAGGGGATGATTTAGAAACACTTTATTATCAAGTCAAGCAAAAAGATTTGTATGATGACAACGAATGCTATATTCGCTTATCTGGCAATTTGGAATTTTCAAAAAATCCAAACCAAAGAGCGTTATATAAAATTAAAAAGCAGGGGAATCCTTTAGATCTTTTTTGTAATATAAACCAAGGGATAGTTTCGGGAGCAGATAAGGTTTCAAATAGGCATTTAATAAAATATCCTAATCTAAAATCTAAGAAAGGCGATGGTATATACACCTTGTCAAAAGATGAAATTAAGAACTTGCATATTCCTAAATATGAATATAATAATTTTGTTAGGCCATTTTTTAAAAATTCAGATATCGGGAAGTATTATACAAATATAAATAATGAAAATTATGTTTTATATATTAGGGATGAAGGAAAGCCAATAAAACTATCAACAAGCTTAAGAAGTCATTTCGAAAAATATAAGACACTTTTAATTGATTGTAAAAGTAATTTTTTGAAAAATTATGTCGCAAGGGGGATTGTTCAAAAATGGCTTGATAATGGGAACTATTTTGTGTTATTTAATCCAAAAAAAGAATATAATTATATTCTTCCTAAAATTGTTGCTCCCCAAAGAAGTCCTCAAAACTCTTTTGGTTATAACGAACTCTCCTGGTATGCAAGTGCTGATGTATATTTTATTACTCAAAAAGATAAGTCAGTCTCTTTGAAGTATATATTAGCATTACTAAATTCAAATTTTTATTATCTTTGGCTATATTATCAAGGGAAAAGAAAAGGAGAAACATTAGAGCTTTACCAAAAACCCCTCTCGGAAATTCCAATCAAAAAAATTTCAAAAGAAGAGCAACAACCATTTATTGATTTAATTGATAAAATTTTAGCCATTACTTCCGTGTCGGGCTACGATTCCAAAAATCCATCAGAAGAACAGAAAAAACTGGAAAAACAAATTGACCGATTAGTTTATAAACTCTACGGCCTCACACCAGAGGAGATTAAGATTGTTGAAAAATCGCTATAACTGAATCAAAACAACAACAAATCACTCAAGCCGAGGAATGGAAAAAAGGGTTGATGCAGGGGTTGTTTGTGTAAGATATAAATATGAATATTATGTTAGAAATTATAAATTCAAATCAAGGTGTTATTGCAATAATAGCAATTGTTGTAACTATAATAGGATTTTTTATTACTAATAAAAATATCAATAAAGTTTATCAAAAACAAAAATCGGGAGATAATTCTTCAAATATACAAATTGGAAATATTAACAAACCAAAAAATGAATAAGAAAACTGAACAAACATCTAAAAGTGGTGATAATTCAACAACGGTGCAGGCTGATATTATTAATATTGGAGTTTCTTATTCTGAAGCAAAAAAAATTTCTTTAGATGTTTTTAATGCAAATTTTTTAAAATTATCTCAAGAGGCTTCGCAAATCGCAGTAACGAGAGCTGAGGAAATAACGACTAATTTTATTGAGAAATTAAAAAAAGAAAAACCAACATCTCTTGAATCGGTAAAAGATCCAGGATTTCAGAATGCATTTTATGAAGCACAGAAAAGTTATGCAAAAACAGGAGATAAAGATATGGCGAATGTTTTGGTTGATATTTTGGTTGATAGAGTAGAGCATCAAAAAAGAGATTTAAGACAAATAGTTTTAGATGAGAGTATTTGTGTAATTCCGAAATTAACACCTTCTCAATTAAATACTTTAACAATTATATTTTTATTTAAATATTCGATAAATGATTCAGTTAATAATTTTAATAAACTTAAACAACACTTAGATACTAATATAAAACCATTTACTGATAATCTCTCAAAAGAACCTTCGTTATATCAACATCTAGAATTTACTGGCTGCGGGAGTATTAGTATTGGATTAAATAATATAGAAGATATTTTCAAAAATACATATAGAGGTTTATTTTATAAAGGATTTGAAAAAGATGATTTTGAAAAACAGATTGGAGCGATGGATAATTTTAGTAATCTTATAATGCAAAGCCTTAACGATAATACTAAATTTCAGCTTAGCGTTATTAATGAAGAAGTTTTAGATAAAAAAATAGAAGGTTTAAAACTAAATGATGATATTTCCAAAAAATTAAAAAATTTATTTGGACAACATATACTATCCAATAAAAAAATTAAGGATAAATTGATTGAATTAGGAGAAGATTCTATTAAATATTTATTTAATGTATGGGAAAATAGTAGTATGAAAAATATGTCATTGACATCCGTTGGAATAGCAATTGCACAAGCAAATTACAGAAGAAAAACAGGGTTAACATTAGATTTAAGTATTTGGATAAAATAAAACTTACAGCAACCCGACTTCTGTAGTTTTCATAGTCAAAGATAGATTCGTATTATTAATATGGATATAGATAATATAAAAAATAGAATGGAAAGGGTGTATCTATCTATCGGTCAACGTTTTGATGAAAATATAGGAAAACATATTAATATTAAACACAAGGTAGATGGAAAACATTGGCAAACAACAATTTCGTTTGGAGAAGAAAAAAAAGCTGAAATATATAATCAAATTTTTATTATCGTCTCGCATATAGCGAAATTAAAAGATCACCTTAAAAATTTATACGCATTAAATGGTGGCGATGTCAGATTAATTGAAAATGAAATAGAGTCTTCTAAATATTTAAAATTAGCTATTGATTTAGACAACAAAGAAAAACATGGCAAATTAAAAAAGAGCAGATCTGGAAAATATCCATATTTAGATAAAATTGACCTTGCGTTATCTGTTAGGGCAGGCAGGCAGGTGCAATCAAGTTCTTTCAGTATTGATCCTTTTACTGGTCAGTTTGAAATTAAAGGTAATATTGTGATTATGATAACGGCTGAAGTTAAGGCAAATGACGGAACAAGGATTTGTTCCCTTGATGAATTGATTAATAAATCAATGGAAAAGTGGGAAGAAACAATAAGTAAATATAACGTTATTAAAAAATAAGTTATTAAATTTAAAATTTGTAGCGAAGCAACCCATTGCGTGTTTGATGATTTCATATCGGTCGTAAAAAAATTAAAAAAACAATATGACCCATCAATCCGAACAACAACTTGAAAAAACTTTGATTAGGTGATTTGAGGGGTTTGTATTAAAAATAAAAATAGATTATTTTAATTTTAAAAATATGTTTTTAAAGAAAAATAAACAAATAAAAGATTTTGATGTTGCTTTTAATGGGTATCGCTCGGAGAAAAATCTTGCTTTACACAAAAAAGCAATTCAATGGTTGCTAAAAGAAGTTGACTTGCAAGATGCTTTTGACGAATTATTAAGTAAAAAAAACGGTATAGGCAATTTTTTTCTTATGTGGAAAACCGCGGGGAAATTAGAGAAAAATACTGTTGATAAAAAAGGATTGCAAAGATTAGGCAAATTATCAAAAAAATTTTATAGTAAAAAAGAATATAAAAAGTTGTATGAATTATTTTTTGATATGATGCTCCATAGTCTCGCTGAGTTTGCAGATTTAGAATCATTAAGAATACAAAAAGACTTTCCAGGATTTAAAGACCCAGTTTCGCCCTTCGGAGTACCTGAAGGAAAAATACCTGGACTACGGGGTTTAGGTATAATCGAGCATACACGACAGGCAGATTTTATTCTATAGATCGGGCCGTGGGCCTGGATCCCGCATATAAAGACTCCTCTTGCTTGAAATAGTTTTTCATGGCGAGCTTCTTCCCAGTGTCGGTGAGAAATACCCGTTCGATGAAACCCCTGAGCTCGCTGTCGGTCTTTTTGCCCACCATTCCCTGCATATTTACCAGACAGTCTGCGTCGTAGAGTACTCGAAAGTTCTCTGAATCTACTTCCCCCGGGGAATGATGGTGGCCGATTATGGTGCAGATTTGTTCAGTGTCGCCGGCATTGAATCCTAGCTTTTGAAGAATTGCTTTGGCTACGGGCGGACCTTCTTTTTCCTGCAGAGGAC
>SDBU01002648.1_pt1 | contig 23588 bp, 14 predicted proteins | sample 2277071 | NCBI WGS metagenome assembly SDBU01 (sample SAMN10397929, study PRJNA504765) | marine sediment metagenome | isolation source: marine sediment core GS08_GC12, 126 cmbsf | place: Arctic Ocean: Gakkel Ridge, Loki's castle | collected 2008 | reverse complement strand
CCAAAAAATGAATCCGGCAGTAAGGAACGACTTTCTCTGAAATTAGGTTGACTGAATGCTATATTTCTTGCCTGATGTTACAACAGCTATCAAGTTAGAATATTAGCAGCTTTCGAAGTGAAATCAAGCATTTTTCGGACTTTAAATTTGCTACATCGAAGGCAGAAATCTGCACATCGAAAAATGTATAGGCTCATGATCGAAGTTTTGTATTTCAGAGGTTTGGATTTGCAGCGGATTATTCATCCGAAATATTCAATAATGACATCGTATGTATATATGCTGCCATATGTTGTATATGCGCCTTTTTGCCGAGGATCTTTCATAATGAAAGGCCGTTGAGGTATATATTCCACATCTTTAAGATCAATCACTTGGCGATACATAGCGGATATTAGCCTACTTAAGGTTTACCCTTTTCAAGAATTGCCCCTTCAAGATCTGCTTCTTGAAGAATTGCCCCTTCAAGCTTTGCTCCTTGAAGATTTGCACCTTGAAGATTTGCCGCCATTTGAATTTGTCCCTTTTTGCCTAAAGTGTTGTATAAAAAGTAGGGGCAGATCAGTGCGTCTTTCATTAAATTAGTCTGTGAACGTTTATAATCATATATGGCGCTTAAAAAACCGATGCATTCGTCGTAAAAATTAAGGCCTCTCCCATCGATTATTGCTCTAACGTATCCTCTAAGCCCAAATTTATTATATTCTCCTCTGCTCATCGGGCATAATGATCCGTCCAATGCCTTTTTATAGGAAGCGTGATCAGTTAAGCCGAAATTATGCCCCACTTCATGCACAGACACTTTTAAAGTACGACCGATAAATAAATCATATTCTTTGTCTGAAGTAATTTCTTGTGGACTCAGTTTTTTAGTAGAAACAACAGCGACATCGTTTTTGGGATTTTTACCGCCAAAAATTGAATTATAAAACTCGTTCTCGGTTTTTAAATCCGCATCGGTTATACCTAAAGTATGTCCTCCATATTCTTCATCCAGTATCATGGTCAGCAGGTGAGCATCGATGTTGTCTAAAACAGGGGAGTCATGGTGAGATACTTTAAATTCTTTTATTGTTCCTTTGAACGATTCCAAAATCCCATTCCCAATCTCTTTGAGACTGCTGTGAGTAATATAACTGCCGATCCGTACAATATTTAATTTTGAAATGTTTTTCAGCATTTTTGTTAAATCTGATTAAAAAGTATTAATTTAAAAATCAGCATATCACCAAATTTTATCTGCCATCATTATACATTGTGTATAACCATTCCTGCACAGTTAACCATCATGGTATATCCCTTGCCTAATGTGATTTATGTCAAACAAGGACTTTTATAGCAGATTTTATGTAAATCGCAAATTTTTTCGGATTAAATTTTGCTACTATTAAGTAATCTTCACTACAACATATTGAAGCACCCATTAGCACAAACAATAACCTTCTTTATAACCAAAGCGGGCTTTATTGTCAATATCGATTTTTTGCGGTGGAATTGAGATTTTAGGCAAATTCGAGTATAGCTCACCGGTTTGCCTGCGGCTGGATTTTTTTTAAAGGTAGGTTTCAATAGGATAATCGGCATCGATCAGGTAATCATCCGCGCCGGGCGATGGGGAGTCATAAACCTGAAAGATATCGATGGAGGGCATTGGCTTTAAACGCTGTATATTGTGGTCGACCTATTAAATCACTGATGCTTGCTTTCTTGCCTGAATGTGCACCAAGTTTTATCTACAATTTATAGCAGATTTCGAAGTGAAATCAAGCATTATTCGGCTTTTAAATTTGCTACATTGAAGGCAGACAAAATCACCTGAACTGTCTTCAAGATTTGTAGTCGCAATCAATCATTTTTAGAATTGTATTTCCGGTCAGAATAACAGGAATTTGTGATTCGTAAGAATTTAATTATACAAAATGTATTGTTGATATATTCAGGCCCGTCGAGATTCAAGTATAGCATAATTATCCTTGAAATCCATCGCATTCAAAATTTGATGACAAAAGTTATTGTGAGAAACTTAGTTTACCCATATGTCAGACATATCACAGGTTTTTGAGGTGGATGATATCTTCACCTGATAGATAGATATCACAAAAAAAACATTAGGGTGGGAAAAGATATTTTCGAGATATTAGGATCAGGTGGTTGATATTTTATTTTTTATTTGACGGCTTTTTGTGTACTTCCCCCATGCAAGGTCACTCTAGGTCTGGTCATAACCTTGATAGCCTTTTTGGTCCAATCAGGATGTGTTGCCTTATTCGACCAGATATAGGCTTCACCTGGTTGTAATGCTGCCAGTTGAGATGCTGTCAAATCATTTAAAGCAACAACTGATTTTTGAACATGCCGCAGCCATGCTGGGGAATTGAACCTGTGCAAAATTATCGCCGAACTTAACTCAATCACGGCATTCGGTAGGGAGAGAGGGTCTTGGGAGGCTATCAGCATCGTGACCCCTTGATGGCGCATTTGCCGAATAACCTCAACAACATGGGATGTTAAATCGGAATGGGTAATATATTTATGCGCCTCATCAAAAACGATTAACTTATTGAAAACACTACCATCATCATTTCGAGTGCCTGCAAAAATATTGAGCATAACAATAAACAAACCAAGCGCTTGATCTTTTTCAATAAACTCATCTCTTAAATCAACGATGACAATTCTCCCAGGCTTTAAATACTGCCTAAGGTTTGTTTCATCATCAATAAATTGTTCTGCCAATTCCAGTCGATTATGCGCATAGTCTTTTTGAGAATCGGATAGTCCAGAATTGTCAACCGCTTGTTTAATATAGTTCAGACTAAGATTATTTCGCCCCCTTCTCATGATCATGTTTAGATGTTGAATATACATTGCCTGATTGCCCATCGCGCCCATAAGAAATTTCCAATCTTTGATTGAGAGTTCTTTGCTCGAAAAGGCAATCGGAGCGACTGTGATTTCAGGATACTGTACTTTCCTCTCCTCAATTTTATCAATTGGCGAAAGCAAGACGATATCGTCTATTGAATCTGGTTTGGCGTTATAGATCTTTCCTAACAATTCAATTTCTTGAGAATTTGAATTTTCATGGCGCATCGAAATAAATTCTGGTGGATAATCTTCACTTTCATGAAAATGAAAAATAACACTGGCCAATGGGCTAGGTAGATGATTAATACCCTGTATAGGTTTTACGGCCATCTCAACCACAGTTCCCAAGGAATAGCTTTTTCCTGCCCCAGGAACTCCAAATAGGCTAATGGTGTTGCAGCCATTAAGATCAAGGGCAAGCACCCGATTAGAGGGAGCCATACCTAAAATCCCATATTGTGGACTATTTTCTGTATCTCCAATGAGGTGACTAAATTCAGGCGGTTCTTGCTGACCTTCTGCTGATGCTGTTGCTAACGGGCTATGGTCTACTTTTTTCATATCGGGCGCGGCTTTGTCACCCTTGTAGTAATGGGCGGCAGCACTTTTATTTGAGTCGCTTTTTATCGATGATTTTTTAGGGACCTCCTCTTTTTCATCCGTCACTTTTTTGATTTCCGTTGTTCGAGCCGGGTCAGTCTCAATTATTTTGGGTTTTTCTTCAGGCTTTGACGTTTCCTTAAAGGAGGCTTTTCTCGGCACAGTTCTCTTGTATTTTGTAATAACCGAGCGAAGCGTCATTAAGTCTTCAGTTAACTCTTTTTTTACAAATGAATCTTTAGTATCTGGATCTTTGGTAAAAGATTTAAATAATTCTTGAATCATCTTTTGACCGACGTGAAAATAAGATAGATCTCCGGCTTCTTGCATGTGCACGATTTCAGCTTGATCCCCTTCGAATTCAAAGATCAGCCCTATTTTGTCGAACAACAATTTGTAATGGTCGTTTAGCCTGTTCAGGTATTTTAAATTTTGTTCGAAGATCTCTGTGCTGACCAAGCCGTACCGATTTGCCCTTTCAAGATAGAAAATCAGCAGTTCGCAAAATTGCTTATTTTTCAAAGGCCGGTCTAACCGGTCTGGAATTTTAAAGGAAGGATCAAAATGATATTGCAAACCTGAAACGGTATTCTCAAGTTGATCGTTCATTTTCATTTTTAGGCTGTTCAGGGCATCTCCAGAGCCTATTTTTTGCCGACATTTTACCTCAAGGGCATTTATGTGGATAGTTTCAGATGGTACATCGATTGACACGATTAAAAAATCTGCCCTTTGGGCTGATGCCATTGAATCGGTAGACGTTTTTACTATTTCTTCAAAAATATCGTGATGCGGATCGAGTGGAATAATGAACTGATCATCTAAAACACCAAGTCGCTCAATGAGCATTCTTGACAACCCCATGCCTATCGTTTCCAATGCCTTGGTCGGACTCGATATGGACTGCATGATGATGGCACCAGAAATTGAACGCAATAACTCTAAGAACCTAAAAACTGGTGGCAACTCGTCATTTGGTAGCAAGTTATATTTTTTCAAATGGGGAATAAATAATCCCAGAATCTCCGAAGCTGGACGGGTCGTAACAAACAGCGGAATTTTTTCGGTGCTTGATCCAGGTGAATAGTCAAGCAGATAGGGGATGTAGTCGCCGTCACTGGGCGTGTCATAAAAATCGACACCCATATTTTGATCGATAGTAATCACCCAATCACTATTTTGATGGGTCTGGTATAAGAGGGCTTTTTGTTCATCGCTAAGAGAGAGGCTTAACGATGGTATGTCATTTGTCCAACGACCCGCTAAAGAAAGCGCCACAATTTGCTGATTCTTTTCTAATGCATTGGTCAGCATGGCGGTAAGGCTGTCATCGTCTGAAATGGGCGCAGTCAGATTGACATTTAATGAGTGACTCCAACCGATTATCGACTTGTCTGACATCACCAAACCGCTAACAGGGTTTACGAGCAAACCAAAGCAAAAGACGGAAGGCTGATTAAATTGTTCCGTTTTTCCAAGATGAACATTAACCGGCAGGACTTCTATCATAAAGCTCAAATGGGCGGCATAGTTTTCCGGCTCTTTTTGATACTCTTGTATGGTCCCGCGGCTGAATCGGATTTTTGGGAAAAGAGCGTTTTCTGACGGAATCAGGAAAGCATCAGCCTCTTCACTAACATTCCTTGATGGATTGAGGAATTCATCAAAAACAGTCCCGGCCGATTTTAATTGGTCCGTGGTTGTAAAAAGCCTGATTTCATATCTAAGCTTTGCGAAAATACTTTCACTTTGAAGCAGTTTCAAACATTCAACAAGCTTTCTTCCATCCCCCGGATTGAAGATGTTTAGGTGCAAAATGTCTATATATGGATGCTGGACCAAATAACGTCGAATTTGCCGATATAGACTAATATGAGAGTATCCGACGAGATCCTTCAAGGTCGTTGGAATCCCTAATAGGTCCTGGATCTGGTCGAACCAAGCACGATCTATATTTTTCCCCTCATTCATAGGATCTAACGAAGAAACCGGCAGATACCCCGACCATCCAGGAGCAACATCACCCGCATAATAATATGATCTCAGATTGGCGCCATGAATAACCAACGGATGATTGGAAGGTGTTAACTCTCCGAGAAACAACTTTTGCATTTCCGTGGGCCAAAGATCAGATGGGGAAGGTTCTGTTAAGCTCGTTTCCTCTAAATGAAGGTAGAATCGTTGAAATTGCAAAAACCACGCGAGCTTAAGTGGATGAAGCGGGGATAACAATAAAATGTTTTCTCTGTGGCCTGTCGGGGAAGGAACTATGAGTTCAATGTGATCCAGCAGTTGGAGTTTTCTGATCTCTTCAGAAAAAGCCTCATCAATTTTGTCCTCAACCCTGGCAATCAATTCAGACATCCACTGATCGTAAGCAGCAAGATACAATTCGATTTGTTCAGCAATGGACACAAAATCACAGGACTCAACAACCCCGACGCCATTACCTGAATCATCCTTAACATTGTTAATAATTGACTGAAATAAGTTGGCCCTTATTTTTAAGAAACCTTTCGGAGCTGATTCTGCAAGACGGTTATCCCGCAAATGAACTTCGCCAACGGCTGTAATACTCGAAGGTTTGTAATCAACCCGAAATGTGCCCAATCGTTCAGGTTTTTTGAGTATCTGAATTGAGATATTTCTCAAGGATGTTGCCATCGGAATTATATAATGGTGACGAACATCATTGAAATGGACTTCAAGAGTGCATTCTTTTGCCTTCCCTTTGGCTTGATCTATCCAAAATGAATCTTCAACATTGATACTCTTAATATCCTTGATCTGTTTGCCTTTGAGGTAATCTTGGTGGATCTTGACAGTGGCCTGCAATAAACTTGCGGCTTTCTGCCGTCTGCCAAGGCTCTGTTCAGCATCCTCTTCGTCATCCGGTTCCTGTGCCTCTATCTCAAAAATAAAATCTTCCGAATCGCATGTTAACTTTCCGTACAAATCATCACGGTTTGCGCTTTCAGGATTTTCCTTCTGACGATGCTCCCATTCTTCCTGGAGAACCGGATCTTGGAATGCATCATTTCTGTTGAGGGTCACACCGGCAGCATCAAGAGCGAGCACGCGGAAAAAATATGTTCCCTGAGCTACTTCTGCCGGATTAACCGAAATCTGTTTTGATCGACTATCTCTTGCACTCGGCGTCTTCTTAAACTTAACGAGTGTATTAACTTTTTCGACGAGGCCTCTGTCTTCTGTTCTCATAAGATCGATCTGAAAATGAGTGAGCGAATTTACCTGCATAGGGCCAGGTTGCGTCATAAAGTTTATGGAAACCTTTGCGTCTCTATTCTCTTTGGTAATGATCCTCTTGATAGAATCGCCCGTTTTCCGGGTGATTTGTTTACCTTTTAACGGATTTACAAACAGCTCCAATTCCTGGGGAGGGCGAAGATCGAGAAATTCCCACTGTGAAAGGTCCAATGCCTGCCACTTGGTATCATGGGCTATAAGTTCACCCCATACAGCAATATCCTCTGCTTTTGCGTGGAAACTCAGCAATTCATAAAAGGATTTTTGAATTGTTTCGGCCTTAATTTGAAGGGCGCTTATTCGGGATACAAGAGGCTGTTTTTCATCACGAATTGTTTTTACGGCAAGGACATTCTGGTTAAGACGCTGCTCCATTAGGTCTGAGTCGGAACATAGGCTGCGATCAGGTATCAAACGAATATGATAAAGGTTTTTTCCCCAGAATTCTTCAGCGTAATCTTCTTTCTTACAGGCGATAATGTATTTAGCCCAAACGGAATAAGCGATGTTTCCGATGGTCGTTTCAAGGAAATTTTTAATCCTCATAAATTTGGATTTGACTGAATCTGGAAGGTCCTGCATAAGTTTTTGAACGACCAACTCAGGAAATATACCAACTTCGATCTGTTTAAATGTTGCCCGATCAAAAGAATCTTCAGCCGCCGTCCTTAAATTTGAAGGAATAAGTACCAACAAAGGATGTGAGTCCTCTGCAGTATTGCGCAATTCGATGAGTTTTGTCGCCGAGACTTCATAGCTCTTTTTAGGTGAATTGGATAACAGTACTACCTTGGCATCGTTTACGATATTTTGGAGCGCGGAACCGATCGTGTCCAATACTTCATAGGGCAAGCCTTCTATCCGCATACAATGTCCTGGTTCAGCTTTTTCAATTGCATCGGAGAGCTGATTGGTTAAAATTTCGGATAAAAGTTGCTGATATGTGGCCGAACTATTCATTTCAGGCCTCTTCACTTTTTATAATGTGATACCGGGGACGTATTCTTTGCATGATGTGCGCATCGCTCAACACGTTAAAAAAACCAATTTCCCTCAATCTTTCTTTCAGGTTTATGATGTTGCTTTTGAATGCTTGATGGATAGCAATCCCCGCATCCATGTATTGTTCATGGGCAATACCATTAATAATGAATCCATATCGATTTTCCACCCAAGCAATGAAATCATCAATCAGTATAGGTTCCGATACAAACCGCCGTCTCCCATCTCCATCATTTTCAGATCGAAGCACTGACAGTTGGACCATGGTTTCTAAAAGACGACTTGAAAACCAGAACCTTCGTTTATATTTCCGACTGCGGCCCATCCATATCAATCCGGTTTCTCGGTTACTTTGGAACAGGCTATCAATTAACTGCATGTGGTATTTGTAATGAAAACTGGCCCGCGCCTGGTTAACCACTTCAACAAAAGTCTCAAATGGTGAAAGGCCCAGATCAATTATCGGTTTAAATACGGCACGAATCTCATCCGCTTCATCCGCTTTGAGACTCGCAAAAAGATTCTGAAGGCGGATTTGGAAGTACGCATCCCATTTGGTGCCTTTGCTTTTCATCGCTGTTAGGGCTTCGTCGATCTCCTCAACTCGCCTATGGTCAGTTTTATTCAAATACTGCAACGCCATGTTGATTGCGAAAGTAGAACGGATATAATCATGAATTCTGGCATAGTAGAAAGCCGCATCCTCTTCTGACAGTTTTGCCATATCGGAAAGAGGGTCATTTCCACAATCAACAACAAGCTGGCTTTGATAAGGACAAGTTTCGAAAGGATTATCAGAGTCGCCCTGTACAGGACATGAGACACATATGGGATCTCTTGATCCTTTTTTAATCCAACTTGGAAGCATCTTTATAAGTTTAAAAAGATACAGACCAACATGGATGCCCATTAATGTTCTCAGGTATTCGAGCAGAACATGGCGTGGAACCGTATCTTGATAAACAAGCAACCGTCGCACATCATCAGAAAAAACTCTAGCGTGCCCAGGACAAATACAGGGTTCTGGAAGGACCCTGTTATCACCGGAGGGCATATCCTTTTTCATTTCCTTTTCAACAACGCGGAGAATGCCAAGGGTATCAAGATCAATGTTTTCACCTGGATCAAGAGACTTGGTGAGGTCATTCCATCCCATACCCAAGAAATCCCTAAGTTTTACAACAAAATCACCAGGAGCTTCTTGGAGCATGTTATAAACTTGTTTAGAGATGTTATAATCCCGAGCATGTTTTGGATTTCTGTACTTATAACTGTTTAAATGGATGGCACGAAGAGATACCAGGGCCTCCTTTTCGGGTTTGCCGCGAAAGACCAAATCCACAAGATTAGCGGCGACCCAAGAATATATCACATCCTCTTGGTCCGAAAAACCTTTCACAACGCCCTCGGGCTCCCTTTTGACAAGCTGTTTAACAATTGTATTGATCGTGATTTCCTTCCGACCAGTACGCAAACTAGGCTTTGCACCATGATATTTGATCAGCATAAAAAGATTTAAAAGAATCCTATCCAAATCAATGCTCTTGGCTTCCCCTGTAAATATTATGGGATTGCGAAACTCTTGATCTATTTTACTCAATTTAAGCGGCATTTTAAGCTCTCTCCAAAACCAACTGATTATCCTCAGTTGCAGTGATACGACTGAAATGATGGTGGTCTTTGGTAATAATGACACTTCGGTAGGGCAGATGCTGAAGTGTATTCTTAAATATGATCAACTCAATATATCTTCCGTACAGATCATTAAGCGATGGCGTAAAGCCTTGAGCAACATAGGTCATCAGCTCAAATAAATCCAAATTTACCTCAAGCACAATTTCATGGTGCTCCTTATGCCTCAGCAAAAATCTGTCTTGGGTAAATTCAAGATATTTTCTTAGATTTCCAATATGAGGAACATGTATTTCAAATTCCGATTCTGGGAAAAGCCGGTAGGAAGCAAATCGCGGGTCTTTTTCCTGTGATGCAGCTATACAAATACTGTTTTTGGCAAGCTCACGGTTCTGACAACCTTCGCCTATTGAAATTGCTTCAATAATGGATTTGCGAGCTTTTTCCTGGGCCGTAAGATCTTGTTGTATAACCTTAATAAACCAATTGATGTGTTGGTAAGGCAGGCGATTTCCGCTCTCTTTAATACGCCCTTCAAAATAGAGTTTTCGTATCATTAGTGCATGATGCTGTTTAATCAGAGTCAACAGTTCATCATCTCGCTCAGCTGCGGCCTGTTCCCTTAGCAGATCATGTATTTGAATCAACACCTCTTGAGGGATGTCTGACTGCCTGCTTTCTATGCTTAGAGTTGGTAGATCACTGCTGGGTAAAAAATAAAGATCTCTGTCTAAAGCGGGCTGGGCCACCCTACCGATATCAACTTGTCTTAATAAACGAATCAACCTGTCCTGTTTTGCCACATCGTCTAGAGCTTCGGTTATGTTCCAATAGGATAAGCGGACATAATCTAACCGTTCACTATCCATATTAATTTTGTTTAAGAGATGGGGTATGTCCTCACAGGAATGATCACGACAAATCATAAAGGAAAGGGCAGATCTTAAATCCCGCATCGTAATATGCAGTCTGCGCCGAAAATGCACTGCTTCGAAGATTTTTGCCAAACGTCCTCTGATTTCAGGGCCTGCTATTTTATCGGCCAAGCTTAAGGCATTATAGTAAATAAAGCATTTTGATTTATACTCGCATTGTTGGCACGGAGCCCAAAATTCATCTTTAAGAAAAGCTTGAAGCTGATTATCGAGAATCGATGGCTCTTCCGATGTTCCAGCGACAATGGAACGCCAATTGAGATTCACGAGAATCGTACCAGGAGGCAGGTTTACACCATCACGCTCATTAAAATATTGATCTATAGATTCATAGAGGAATCCCAGTTTATCTCGACGTTCGAGCGCACTAAGAAATTCCATCAACCGGCCTTCATTGATGGCAAGAATTCTCCCCTCATTAACATTTGAATAGTCCGTTAAGCCTTCAAGTGGCTTGAAAAATTTAGATAAAACGTCATCGTTATTAATCTCACCTTCATCTTGGGAGCCGTCATAATTACTTTCAAATGGAATTCCTGAAATTTTAAATTGGCTTCCGTTCTTGGATGACAGCTTCTTCACATTTTGAGCACGAGCTTCTAATTGTTGGATAAACGCTGTTTTTCCATCACCCGCATTTCCAGTGATAATTACCAAACGATAATTCCCTTCCATAATTGCCGGAATGAGTTCATTGTCGAGCTTGGTTGGTATGTAAGTCCTTTTCGCTATCTCATCCAAACCGCGAGTTCCCGCATTGTTGTGCTTTGCCTGACTAAAAAGTCTGCAAAGCCTTTTAACAAAGGGATTATAGTTTTTAAGACCTTTTTCAGTACTGGTTAGGTTGAAAGACAATGGAAGCGGTATGACAGATTTTGGCTTATAAATTGCTCCCTTAAAGACATAGTTGAGCGCCTCCTCCATTTCTGCTGCAGTTTTAAATCGATCCGCGCTATTTGGTTGGACGGCCTTACAGAGAAAATCAGCTACATTGTCTGATAAATTTTCACACCCTTTTATCTTACAGGGGTTTTGTGGCTCGATTCCAAAACGAGGATCTGAATTTGGGTAAGGGTGCTTTTTACAAAACAGCTCATACAATGTGACCCCAAGGGCAAAAGTGTCGCCGGAGTCGTTCCAGTTGATGCTGGCACCTTCAATAAGGTCCGGAGGAATATAAGGCCGAGTCCCGACAAAAGTATCACACTGAACAGCCTCTTTTGCGATGTTAAAATCGATTAAAATAAAACCACTACCTTGCACCCATATAATGTTATTGGGTTTAACATCTCTATGGAACAATGCTTTACCGGCAAGCGGTCCCTGCAACGTTTTTCCTTCATGCAAATACCTCAACGCACTGAGCACGTCTTTTCCTGCTTGAAGTATTTGGGAAGCCGTTAGGTTCTTTCTGCCCCATGCATAATCACTAAGCGGCTCTCCTTTTAAATATTCCATGGCCAAATAATACCGGCCACCTGCCAATTGACCACTCCAGTATACCTTTACAATGTTTGGGTGCTCCAATTCGTTGAGATATTTGAATTCGTCAATAAGGGAACTCAAAGGAACACTTTGATTGTTGACCTTTAAAGCATATTCTTTATCATGCAGTGTATGTGTTGCCTGGTAAACTTGAGAGAATCCACCACTTTTAATGTGGCGGGTTATTCGGTATTCATCAACTCGTTCACCAACTCGGTATATGCGATTTGGATCGATTGCCTTTGATCCATCTGATTCAATATCAGACGGGGTCTTCTGGGACGCACCATCGGTTGAAGGCTCCATTTTTTTATATAGATCTTTCAGGAAAGCGGCGGCATCTGAATAGCGATTTTTTACATCATAGACATAAAGTCTTCCGATGACCTCATCTACCCAGTCCGGTATACCTGGCGCTACATTCGAAGCCAAATTTTCATCTTTAAGCACCCCGCCAAAATCCTTAAATGCATCCGGGTTTTCGAAGGGTACATCTCCGCAAAGAAGCTCATAAAATATCGCCCCTAAGCTATATAGGTCCGAAACGTCATAAACATCGTACATATCCATGGGAAGAGCGAGTTCAGGCGGCAGGTATTTCAGGTCTTCTTTGGAACGCTTAACCGTCCATACTGTTAAATTCTTTGATTCTCCCAGATAGGCTCGATCGAAATTCATTAACTGAGGCCCTATGGGAGCCATTAATATGTTTTCAGGTCGAACATCCCTATGGACAACCTTTTTTTCATGAGCCGCCTTCAATCCCTTAGCAATATTTTGAATGATGCCCAGCTTTTCATCAAATGTAAGCGTACCTTTATCCATCAACATTTTGAGTGTGCCTTCTTCGGCCCAGTCCAACACTTCAACCACCTGATCAGATTCATGTTCATAGAAACCTTTAAGGCCAACAATATTGGGATGGGTTCCAATGGCTTCTAACGCATTAAAATCGCGCATTATGCGCTCTTCGATTTTCTTCTTTTCCTCTGCATCTGTATAAAGTGGCAGGGTGAAAACCCTTAACCGCTTTAATTGACCGTGTTTATGGCCATGGATGGATCGGCCCAAATATTCAACGAGATCCTGTTGAATAAAAAGGGTTTCTTCAATCTGATAGCCCTCAATAATCTGAGGGCCATCCTTTTTAGCACGGCCCTCATTGATGAGAATATTTACGATTTCTTTTTGAAAAGGGGTCACGCCATGACTATCAACTTTCTTTGGAGTAGACAGGTACAACGGGTCTTTCAAATAGCCAATAAGGGGTTTGTCGAGAATGTAAGTTGTATATTTGCAATTGCCTTCAAGATCCAAAATGGTATTATCGCGTGCAATGACGACAACGCCCTGGTACCATACTTTTTTAAATAGATCGGGGCTGCTTTTACCAATCATGGAACGCAACACACGGCACTTGTAATTCAATGTCCGATGGGGATTTTTACGTTCTCTATTTCCATTCAGATACCAAAATTTATCATTCCCATCGATGACAGTTCCCCAATCCTTGATTTCGATCACGTATACAGCGTGAGGGGCTATTAAAACTACGTCAATTTCTAAAAATCGATGACTGGTGTCTGGTATCTCGATGTTTGGTATTAGGATGTATTCATCCTGGCCACTTCCGCCATATCCATCCAGTTTTTTTTCAGGTGGAATTGGCGGAAGGTTTTCCATGAGAAACTGGATAACGCGTTGTTCGCCTTCGTTTTGCGGTCCTTCACCGTGGGGTGGAAGAATTAGTCGAGCCATTTAGCAAATTCCTTATCAATTTTTGCTATCGCCTTATTTTCTAACAGAGATGCTTTAACACGATTTTCATATGCCTTGTTAATTAATTGACCTATCTGATTCCTAATTGCTTTCTTTGCTTTTGGAATGGGAATTTCCAACAACAGTTCTTTTATCGGTCTACACAACTTGGTGCCTGAGTGTGTACTTCTTATAAATCGAAATCCATACTCACTATTTAACCATGCAAACACATAGCCCGGATGCCAATCCGGGTTAGTTTTCATTCGGATAAATTCACCGGCCACACATGTGTTTGCTAAATCTTTACCGGCATATTCAACTCTACAAAAAAGTTCTGTATCGGCCAAAGTTCCAACACCTGCTATTAATATTTCGCCTTCTTGAACTCGGTCATCAAAAGATACAAATGCCCGTGCAAAGTATTTTCCCTCTCTTTCCCATGTGAACAATTCTTTTTGACCTAAATATTTAATTGATCTTGGCGATTGGTGTTCGATTCTTTTGAAAGATGATGAATGGAAAAATAGCTTGTCATCCAAAACACTTTCTAAAATAACCGAACCTCTTTGACTGACAATTTTTTTTAACTTTTCGATTTTAGATGAGTAATTAAAAGCATTGATCGTAGCAATTGATAGGTCATTTTTTTTAATAGTAAAGGCTGAAGGGTTTCTCTTAAAGTTATGAAAACCAAATGACTCATAATCGTCTTCACTCAATTCAGGTAATTTCGCTTCTGATAATACTTTCTCCGATGCAGAAAGTATTTGAATATTTGATTCAATTCTTAAAGAGACTGACTCTTCAATTAATCTATTAATTTCAGATATTTTTTCTTTTTGAAATAATGGGATTAATGTTTTTTTTATACCAGGAGCCTCGATAAACCTAACAACAGACCCTGAGGCATTTTTGTTAAGTTGGGATTTTCCATATTTTGATGCTAAAAAAGCATAAATGTACCCTTCTTCTAATTTTAATGGTTCAACTCTGCAAACGTTATTTGCTACGCATGCATTATCAAAAATATCATTTTCTTTTACATATCTAATATCACCTATTGTTCCAAACCCAGTAATTAGCAATTGACCTGATTTTGTTATTGCTCCAATCTTTTTTGCTTGCTTGCTGTTCACAAATTTTGGTTTTGGGGCTATAACTGCAACATCAGAGCTTTGAAAATATGGCATTGAATATTTGCCTTTGGGTGAACAAAAGGCTCTTTTAAAAACTGGAGGATTGTAGACATTTGAAATTTTACCCAGTTCCACAAATTTAAAATTTGATTTCTGTAATACTCTCACATTTCTTTCATCATTTCCTAAATAAAATTTGCCCTCTAACCTATTATCAACATCGATTATTGCTTGAGAATTTATTAATCCGGAAATCATAGAATCATCCAATTCTTTAAACATTAGCCATTTATTATGATTACTTACCGTTATTTATCAACTACGTGATTTAGTAAGTATAAATTCTTTAAATTTATTTGTGATCTTTGGAAGATCATCATCAATTTCTCTTTGATATGATGGGATTCTTCTCACGAATCGATTTCCTTGAGAGTCTTTATGTAACATCTCAATATTTTTCTCAAAAGCTAATTCGTAACCATCTTCATCCCTACAATATAACGGATTGCCGCGCCTATCCTTACCGATCCTCTCAGCAATAGCCATGAAAATGTTATAGTTAATTTGAGATGTTTCTAATTTTTCGTTAAAGGTTTTACGTTGTAAAAATAATAACGAGGATTGTATACCTACTTGAGGAAGAAAAGCTTCTACTGTAAGATCTATTGATGCAATAATTTTTGTATTGTCAAGTATCCATTGGCGAACATATTTAAGGTTTGGGTTGCCCAATATTCCATCTGGTAGAACGATTGCCATTTTCCCTCTCTCCTTTAGGAATTGATAGCAGCGTTCAATAAAGAGGATTTCGGGGGGTTGACTTTTTTGGAGTTCTCCGGTTTTTATCCACCTGTCATTTTCTTTCGTCCATTTGTATCCAAGCTCGAAATTTTTAAGAATGTTGGGATCATCAATCGGTATTTTGGCTCCGAAAGGTGGGTTGGTAAAAACAAAATCAAAATATCCAAGGGAGAGTTCTGGGGATTTTTTCCCATAAATTGCTTGCCTCTCTCTCAATGTTTCTTTTAACTCCTTAACATCAACATCCGCTCCTTGTGGATATTCAAGGCTATTTAGGCACAAAATGTTACCATGCCCATCGCCCGACATAACCATGTTCATACGAGCAGCCTTTTTTAGATCATCATCAAAATCAATTCCGTATAGTTTCTCCTCAGCAAAACTTTTTGCCCTTTCAAGGACCTTTAAGTCGCTGTTTGCCCGATCAGTAAGAAGGATGCCAGTTTCCTTAGGATAGAGTTCCTTGGCTATTTTTTTCCGAACATGGTCAAGCACCATTACAAGAAAGCCACCGCTGCCGCAGGCAGGATCAAGAACGTAATCATTTTCGCCTGGGTCCATTATTTCAACCATCAGTCGCACTATATTGCGCGGGGTAAAAAATTGCCCCCTCTCCTGTTTAAGTGTATTTGAAACAACTGCCTCATATGCCATACCCTTGGCATCCACGGAAGCATCCAAAAAGCTATACCTTGCCATTTCGCTTGCAACATAGGAGAGAACCTTGTTGTTTAGTGAGATTACCTCATTACCGTAAAATACATCTTTGTATTCATCAGAACTTTTAACCTCCTCTAAAAGCCCTTTAATTCTATCAGCAATGGCAGCAAGCCCTTTTTCCGTGTTTATTTCCTTGACCCCGACCCAGAATCTGCGTCGATATGTTTCACCATTTTTAATACAAATTTCTCTGCGTCGCTCGTCATAGATCTTGCAGAAAATTACGTATAGGAGTTCCCAGAAAGCAGTTTTAACCTTACCTTGATTACCATATATATAGTCGTGGCACCTTTTGAATGTGTTCAGCAGAGACTCTCCCGCCGCTATGCGAAGGATCTGGCGATCGGGTCTGTTCAAATCGTCAATGGTTTCATCTTTTCCTGGAAAATCTGATAATTCCTCAAATATGGGATCGGGTTCATCTTCATCATAGCTTTTCTGAACGAAATGAAGCTCCGAACCGTTGGTCCAGAGACCGAAAGCGCATCCAGGAATTTCTTCAGTCTGCTCACCCTGAACAGCCCCAAGCGCATTAAAGAGCAGGTCAATTCCTTTCTTATTATCATTTGGCTTGGTTTTAGGTGACAATATCATTGCTATACGTATGATATTTTCCTGTACTTTTTCTGCGCCTTCCTTAAAAAGAATCAAGCTCGCCGCAAGTCGTTTCGTTTTTCCCGTATATGGGTCCTCATAAACCAGCTTAAAATCCCGAGCCATGTCCTCTACATCAAAACCATACTCCCCAGATAGGCTGCGGGCGATTAGCTGAAATGTGTTTTCCTGGTCAGTCGCCTTTTTTGTTTCCTGTGTTATAATGCATACAAGAGTATTTTCTTCAAATGCGATACCTTTGGCGTCATTAGTCTCAGCATCTTCCTTTTTCATGTTCGAATCTCCTTCAGTGATTCAAATTTATTTTTTCGATAAGTTGGTAAATAGGGGCATTTGTTAAGGCCTGCAAAAAAATGGGTGCTACAGCATTAGTTTCATCCGCCTTTTCCCGCCTTTTTTAGCATTTGGGACCTAGGGGTGTCCCTTTTTCGCTCTTCGATCCACAAATCAATATCCTCACTTTTGAAACGCCAGGCATTACCCAGCTTGAAACCGGGGATTTTGTCGTTTTGTACCCAGCCATATATCGTTCGTTCCTTAATCTGCAGGTATTCGGCAACATCCTGAATAGTCATCAATTTTTCATTAACCATGATCTTGGTTCCTTTTTGACTTGGCAAACACTTAAGTTGCCTTTCCGTGTTGTTAGGTGCTCAGGGGAATATTTTTACCAAAAATGCCATTAAACAAATACATATTGCAATAAAATTAACAAGTCAACAAATAAAATGAATAAAATGAAGGTAAATGTTGACAAATGTCAATAAATGCATAAAATAAACATCAAGAATGAACAGATGTTAATGTATTAAAGTCAAATATAAGGAGAAAAGTCATGTCGAATATTGCAAAGGAGACAATTATCCCGGATGAAACAGGGACGTTTAGAACAATATTTCTATACGTTGGGCAAGGAGATGCAACCCTGTTGGCTGTGCCGGACGGGCAAAATTACAAATACATTCTGATTGATTCAAATAATGATGAATCCGCTGGTGGAATTGATTTGGTAAAGATGTTGAAAGACCTTTTTAAGGATGGTGTTCCAAGACTTCATATTTATATAAACACCCATCCCCATTCTGACCATTTGGCTAAGGTAAAGGCTATTTATGATGAGATTGGATTTGATGAGCTTTGGCATTCTGGCCATACTCCCGGGGGCGACCATAAAGAATCTTTTAAAGATCTTGAATATGTCATGGAAAAAATTGGTGATCAGAACATATTTTGTCTCAAGGGAAGCCGAGACGCAAATAAATTAGACGATCAAGAGAATCATATAGGGGACGTGAACTATAATGTCTTGGCTCCAGCAGAACATGTATCTGATGATGTGGACGACGATAAGCCAGAGGCAAGGTACCAGAGGATACACGAACAATGTGGGGTTATTAAATTTTCATACGGTGAGAGTGAGAAGCAGATCCTTATTACCGGTGATGCAGATTATACCGCCTGGAAAGAACACATTACTGTTTATCATAAAGATCGTCTCCCGGCGACGGTATTGAATGCCGCCCATCATGGATCGAATTCCTTTTTCTGGAAGAATACAGCCACTAAATCCGATATATACAAGGACCATATCGATGCAATTGCCCCTTCATATGTTGTAGTTAGTGCACCTAAAAGAAAAGAGAGTAAGCATGACCATCCCGAAAGGGAGGCGATGGGTCAATACAAAGACAAAGTCGGCAAGGATTGCGTATTCCATCTTGGGGATAAACGAGAGTGTATCTTTGTTGACATCGATGTCGCCGGAAATATTGATGTCTATCCGGATGATGAGCTTGTGAAAGAATACGTGTCGGGAGGCTCTGATAACGGCAGTGTGAAAAAAGCGGCCCCTGCTGTTATTACCAAACTCGATAACAAACCGATGGGGTAAACATGGATTGGTTCGCAAAACATACACAATGGCTCTATACCGAGACCTATGAGCTGTCAAACAGCTCAATTTATCGTGAAAACTATCAATTCATTGATGCCACATTAATCTCTACTGGTCATATAATAGTCCACAAAAAAACAACTGATTACTATCCGATTCTGATCGTATATCCTGAGGCCACACCCTATGTTCCGCCTATAATATACATCCTTGAAAATGAAATTGACCGGGAAATTGCCAGCGACTATTCAAACAGAACACCAGACGAAATTAAGGGTCATGTACGGGCAAATATAAGGTTTTTAAGTAGACGCCATCAGAATGATGATGGCAGTATGTGCTTTGTCGAAACAGGCGATCTACATTCTGATCATGCGGAACTGTTCACTATAAAAGACATTATTAAAAGACTAAGGATGTGGCTCTCCGGGAAAATCCCTAAAGACAGCAGGGAAGTGGAATTATTCAGTCACTTTACAAATAAAACTTACGAAATTCAGGTTCTCATTCCCGGCTTATTTTTCGACACTGAGATATGTAAGGGGAAATTTTATGCAGGCCTTTCAAATATTTTAGGTGTCAATACCGTAGGTGAATCCATTGGCCCTAAAACGTATATGGGGATTACTTTATTTGGTGAAAATGCTCAAGGTGTTACAATCCCACCAAAACAATATATTAATGAACAGTTAATATTATTCACACCTGCTCCCGAAGCAATTGAACTGATAAAAACTCAGAGTGATAAGAAAGACAATGCTATTAAAAAAGGGAAATTGATTGAAGGTTATTGGTGGGATATTAATGAGGAACCACAACCATTTTCAACTGTTGAGTCTTTGTCAAAATACATTTGCATAGAGGATCATGAAACAGGAATTCAAGATCTTGTTAATGGGTTAATAGAACCTATAAAAAACCTTCAAGAGAAAATTGTAATCGGTATCAGATTCCCTGGCCGATGGAGGGAAAAAGATTGGCAATTTTTTTTACTAAAAAAAGGAAATCGACCAATCATTATAGATGGCAGCATTGAAGAATATAGAGATAGGATATTTGATTACTCAATTGAGGCCATTCGTCAGGAATATTTCACTGATCATGATTTCCATATAAGAAATAAAGGCAGAGCTGAAAGGGATAAGATGAGCACATGCCAATTATCCATAATTGGTTGCGGTGCTTTAGGTTCTGAAGCAGCAGATGCGCTTTCGAAGGCTGGGATCGGCAAAATAAACCTTATTGATAGAGATAACCTTAAAGCGCATAATACTGTTAGGCATATTGTTGGTTTAAATCGAATTGCGCTACCAAAAGTTTTCGGATTAGCCGAGCATATTGCAATGCATAATCCTTTCGTAGCAGTAGGCCAGCCACTACCAGTAGATTTAACAAAAAGCGATATAAGTAAATATTTGCCAGATGATTGCATCGGTATTTCGACAATAGCTGATGATAATATAGAAGCATATCTTAATGAACAGGCTGTGGAGCATAAAAAAACAGTCTTTTATTGTAGGGCACTGCGTGGAGGAAAAACAGCAAGAATTTTTAGGGTTATTCCCGGAAAAGATGCATGTAAATCATGCTTGGCGATATATAGTGCTGAAGGCGATGCAAAATTCATTGATGTCGAAGAGGATGAATCTCTACCTGTTATAACCAATGAATGCAATAATCCGATTAGACCGGCAAGTGCCGCAGATATGAAATTCATAGCAGGAATATTTTCCAGGCTCATTATTGAATTTTTACATAATATGGATATTGGTATTAACCATTGGATCGTAAATACTGAATCAATAAGAAACCTGCCACTACCCGACCAAACAGTAGGTGCGATTTATCCCTCTCAGATTCCCCCCATCCTGAATGCAGTGTATGTCAATCATTGGAGCAAAAAAAAGCCACGATACTAAATAGCCAATACAATCTTATGAAGGATGAGATAAAAAAGAATCCAGATGTTGAGACTGGTGGGATACTGATAGGCCAGAGATTGCCGGACGGCAGGTATGTTATCCTAAGAGCGACAGGCCCAGGCCCAAATGCTACAAAAACGAAAATATTATTTGAAAAAGATAAGGCCTATTGTCAAAAAGAGCTTGAAAAGTCGTTAATGGAGTTAGGGGACAAAGGGCTTTATATTGGCGAATGGCACTATCATCCGATTGATAGCAACAGGCCAAGTGGGCAAGATATCAAGAGTTTGACTGAGATCGCAAACCAAAAACAGTATAGAATCGATAAACCAATAATGATCATTCTATCACAGGCCATGGAGTGCGCATTGACTATTCATGAAAAACATGGAAGTTGCGTAAGCCTAAGTCTCGATGTCTCAGATCAGGAATAGTGAAATATAGATATGGAAGTTCACTTTATAAATGTTGGCTGTGGTACAATGGTTTTGATACTATTACCTGATGATTCAATTTTTATGTACGATTGCAATATTACCAATGACAATGAAGATGATGTCATTGCGTACATAGACAAAATCATCGAGCCTTTTACAGAAATAGATGTTTTTATTAATTCCCACAGAGACTCCGATCATTTTAGAGGCATTAAAACCCTTCACGAAGAGCATCCCATAAAGAAAATATGGGATACTGGTGTGCCCGGTACCACAACTACGTCGGTTGATTATCGTGAATACATGGATTTAAGGCGATCCATACCCAGTAAAATCATTAAACCAAGAACCTTTTGGGAATACGATGAAGCTATATTGAGATGTATGAATTCCCAGTGGGATGGTTACAATGAACCCAACGTTCAGAGCGTGGTATTGAAAATTGAATATAATGGTGCATCGGTGATGTTGGCTGGAGACACCTCCTTTAGACCCTGGAAAGAGAAAATCCTCCCCCTTTATCATAATAGTAAGATTAAATCTGACATCTTGTTAGCTTCTCATCACGGATCACTATCTTTTTTCGATGACCCATCGGATGACAAATATTATTACACAAAACACATTAAAATGATAAAACCACAAATGACAATTATATCTGTTGGTCCAAATTCCAATGATTTGCCCGATAGTAAGGCAGTTGAACTTTACAAAAAAAATTCCACGGGTTCAAAACAAGGCAATAAAGTGTTCTCAACTAAAAACAAAGGACATATGAAATTAGTCCTTAAAGACAATGGTGGGTGGAGTCTTTCAACCAAACAATAATTTTTTCCTATGAATTCAAATCAAAAAATCAAATTATCATTTTCAGGTGGAGGATTTAGAGCCACTCTTTTTTGTCTAGGTATTTACAGGAGAATTATTGAGCTTGGACTGCATAAGAATATTAATAGCATTAGCTCAGTTTCGGGTGGCAGCATAGCTGCCGGTCAAATTATGAACGCCCTAACATATGGGGATTTCTCATCAGTTGCGGATTTTGATAAACGTGTGAGCATGCCCCTCATTAAATTATGCCAGATTCGGTTGAGAAACCAAATTATGAAAAAAATAATTTCCCCATTACCACCACGAAATCGTTTCAGCCAACAGTTACCAATCTTCTTAGATAAATATTTATTTAAAAATATTTCTATGGGTGATCTCCCGGATCGTCCTGAATGGAGTGTCAACACTACCTGTTTAAACAGTGGCAAACGAGTACGGTTTAAAAAAGAAGATTTCGGTGGTAACATTTTTGGTCATTCGAAAAATTTTAAAGATACTAAAGTATCTTTTGCAGTAGCTTGTTCAGCTGCTTTTCCAATGATGTTTGCGCCTATTAAATTGTCTACCAAAGGTAAAAGCTTTTTTTATAAATACGATTGGCAGAAATCAAAATGGGGCAACAATCCTAACATTCCAAAGAATTTATATTTATCTGATGGGGGAGTTTATGACAATCTTGGGTCTGAAAGCTTCTTCCGATCAAAAACGCCTTTTATTATTTGCGATGCTTCTGGCTTCTTAGAGGAATGGAACCCATGTAAAAAGCCTAATTGGTTCTCATTAAATTGGCGACCTTTAGATACAGGTCTCGACCAAATCGTTTTATTACGCCGCAGACTAATTTACAAAATATCAGAAGAGAGCAAAGGGTATCAGATAATATTGAGAGATCCAGTTAACAAAGCTTTAAAGAACCCTGAAATCTATGGAAGTTTAAGTAGCAAAATCTCAGATTTGCCCAAATATGAAATGATGCCGGAAGAACTTCAACACTTTTTAGGGGGACTTCGTACTGATTTAGATGGTTTTCATGATATTGAAGTACAAAGTTTGATGTGGTCAGGAGCTATAAGAATTGATATTGCAATCAAACGGTATCTAAAACATATGATCGACCAAGATAGGTTTCATGATACCCCATCTTTGCCTAAATATCCTACTAATATAATGAAAATAGTTTTAAAAAGAGGGGGACAGCGACGATATTTATCAAACCTACACAAAAACCTTATAAATTGAATATACAGGTACAGTATTCACCTGACGAAACCGTCCAGGCAAACCTATTGGGCGAGAATCAAGCATGTTATGATCTGAGCATATGGCGGTTATCGATAGAGAAACCTCGATAGTGGCTGATTTCCAATCGCCACAAGATATTCGGTGGGAATACCATAAAGGCGTTTATGGACTTGCCAACTGTTATGTCGGTGTTTTGCATTTCCCGATGGGTAATGATATCAAGAAAATTCTTCGATTAGACCTCTATAAGCGGGTGTGGGAGACCCCTGTGACACAGTTGGCTGAAGAGTATGGCCTGAGATATTTTCTGGAGATCACAGCCAGGCTCAAACCTGTCATATGAGAATAGTATCATGAAAACCCCAGCAAGGGAGCCGTTGAGAATCCCCACTCATTGACTGAATTTGTGATGTGCCAAGTTAACAATACTTGCATATACT
>SDBU01002647.1_pt1 | contig 23594 bp, 22 predicted proteins | sample 2277071 | NCBI WGS metagenome assembly SDBU01 (sample SAMN10397929, study PRJNA504765) | marine sediment metagenome | isolation source: marine sediment core GS08_GC12, 126 cmbsf | place: Arctic Ocean: Gakkel Ridge, Loki's castle | collected 2008 | reverse complement strand
GTCAACGTTGATGTAGGGGTCCAGCTTCTGGATGACAACCTGGAGTCCGCGAGCCTTGAGGATGCGGCCAATGGACGCGGCAGTCACCCCTTTGCCCAGCGAGGAAAGGACACCGCCTGTGCAAAAAACGAATCGGGCCATCTATGCCCTCCACCGAATTGTGAGGTACCTAGCCCGGATTCCTAGTATAGTACCACAGCGCTCCTTTGGCAAATCCTTGGCCGAAGGGTATCGAAAAGCGATGACCAATCGCCTATGGTCTCAGGCTGCGCCGCAGCACGAGGCGCTGGCGGTTGTGCCCACGTGGGGTTTATTGTGGCCGATTCGGTTTTTGTAGAGGCGCACGACCGTGCGCCTCTACGCTTCCAACCCATCTACGCCTGTAGTTCTTGTTCCTGGAGGCCCTTTCGACACTCTGAATGGTATCCATTTGAGAGACTGGCACGAATGTGGTAGAATCAGTCAGTCTCTTGTAGTGTCTCCTATCTTGAACGCCAGAGAGGGAGAATGTCGATGGCGTCTGTGAGAGTAGTCGTGCACTCTGGTGCGCATCAGCGGCACGAGTTGGACAGGCTGAACCCCTGGCCTCGGACCGGCGAGCACACATGGTACGTAGTACAGACGAGGCGAGTGTGGCGTCCACCGACGGACGTCTATGAGACCGATAGCCACATAGTTGTCAAGGTAGAGATAGCGGGCATGGACAAGGACGATTTTCGCATCTCCCTTGTCGATCGACGCCTCATCATCGCGGGGCACAGAAGAGACCCGGTGGGCAAGCTGATCTACCAGAACATGGAAATCCATTATGGCGAGTTTCGCACCGGGGTCAAGATCGACTGGCCCGTGGACGAAGCGGCAATAGAGGCTTCCTACGAGAGCGGATTCATCTTTGTCATGTTACCCAAGGAGACCAAGAGACGGCGCATCCAGGTGACTGTACACGGCGCAGACGCCGACCAAGCGTGATAGTGCAGGCTGATGAAATGGTGAGCAGGCAACAGAGCAGCGGTGAGACCTCGGGCTCTGAATCAGCAGAGATGGTGATGTCGCAAAGGCCCGATGCACCCGAAGAGCAGGGACAAGCTATTCCCCAGGATCTGCCCATCCTGCCGCTGCAGAATACGGTCGTTTTCCCCTTGACCATGGTGCCACTGGTGGTGGAGGAGCCACGTTCCGTGCGCCTGGTGGACGATGCAGTGGTTGGTGATCGCATGATCGCGCTGGTGGCTCCACAGAATCCGAGGGTTCGGGAAGTTGCTCCAGACGATCTCTACCGGATGGGAACTGCAGCGACGATCCACCGTCTGACCCGTGCCCCAGACGGTTCCTTGCACATCATCGTGCAAGGGCTGGAGCGGGTGGCGATCACCAAGTTCACCCAGACCAGCCCCTACATGCGGGCCCAGGTGCAGGTGGTGCCCGACACTACGGAAGAGACAGTCCATCTAGAAGCCCTGGTGCGAAGCGCAACTGACCTGTTCACGCGAGTGGTGAACCTGGCAGCCTACCTGCCCCAGCAAGCGCTCTCGGGCGTCCTTGATGGCAGCGACCCCAGGCAACTGGTCTACATGATCGCCACCGCTACCCGTATCGAGATCTCGGCTCGTCAGGAGATCCTGGAGCTCGACAGCGTCTCGGACAAGCTCGAAAAGCTGGTGGGCATCCTGAGTCACGAGGTCAACGTTCAGGAACTGGGGAAAAAGATCAGATCAGATGCCAAGTCGGGCATGGACAAGCTGCAGCGTGAGTACTTTTTGCGCGAGCAGTTGAAGGCCATCCGGAGGGAACTGGGCGAAGAGGACGAGCAAGCGGCTGAGGTCCGCGAGCTGCGCGGCAAGATCGAGTCGGCGGGCATGCCGCAGGAGCCCAAGAAAGAGGCGTTGAGGGAACTGGATCGACTCTCCAAGCTGCCTGCGGCTGCGGCTGAGTACTCTGTCATTCGCACCTATCTCGGCTGGATGACTGACTTGCCCTGGCAAGCGATCACAGAGGACAACCTCGACATCGCCACGGCCCGACGTGTGCTCGACGAGGATCACTATGACCTCGAACGGATCAAGGAGCGCATCATCGAGTACCTCGCAGTGCGCAAGCTGCGCCAGGAGCGGTTTGCCGACAAGACCGAGGAGCGAGAGCCGAGGGACCACATACGCAGGGAGCGCGAAGGGGTCATCCTTTGCCTTGTGGGGCCACCTGGCGTGGGCAAAACCTCGCTTGGCATCTCCATTGCCCGCGCGCTCGGACGCAAGTTCATCCGCCAGTCACTGGGCGGCGTGCATGACGAGGCCGAGATTCGTGGGCACCGCCGCACCTATGTTGGCGCGATGCCCGGTCGCATCATCCAGGCCATTCGCCGCATTGCTACTCGGAATCCGGTCTTTATGCTGGACGAAATCGACAAGATCGGAAGCGACTTCAGAGGAGACCCTGCCTCAGCGCTATTGGAGGTGTTGGACCCGGAGCAGAATCGCGAGTTCCGCGACCACTACCTCGATGTCCCCTTCGATCTCTCACAGGTCATGTTCATTACGACCGCCAACGTATTGGACACCGTACCGGCTCCACTGAGAGATCGAATGGAGGTGCTCCATCTGTCGGGCTACACCGAGCGGGAGAAGGTCCTCATCGCCAGGCAGTATCTGATTCCACGCCAGATTCGCGAGAATGGCCTGCGACCCGAAGAGGTATCCTTTGACGATGAGGCTCTGCGACGTATTGTTCGGGAATACACTCGCGAGGCCGGCGTCCGAGAGCTAGAGCGACAGATTGGCAGGGTCTGTCGCAAGCTCGCGACTCGAATAGCTGAGGGAACCCCAGAGCAGCCCCGGCTGACCCCCGAGTTGGTTGCCCAGTATCTTGGCAAGCCAATCTACTTCTCTGAGGTGGCAGAGCGAACACAGATTCCAGGCGTGGCAACCGGTCTGGCCTGGACCTCAGCGGGGGGTGAGATTCTCTTCATCGAGGCCACCAAGATGAAGGGCGAGAGAGGTTTCATCGTAACGGGCCACGTGGGCGACGTGATGCGCGAGTCGTCGCAGGCAGCTCTCAGCTATGTGCGTTCCAAGGCCAAAGACCTCAACATAGATGAGGATCTTTTCGGCAAGTTGGACATTCACCTGCACATCCCCAGGGGAGCCATCCCCAAGGATGGGCCATCGGCAGGCGTAACCATGGCCACGGCGTTGGCCTCGCTCTTGAAGGAGGTGCCAGTCAACCCCGAGTTGGGCATGACCGGCGAAATCACGTTGCGAGGCCAGGTTCTCCCGGTAGGCGGCATCAAGGAAAAGGTGTTGGCGGCGCACCGGGCGGGACTCAAAGCCGTTTGCCTGCCACGACACAACGATAGGGATTTAGAGGAACTGCCCGAAGACGTGCGAAACGAGATGCAGTTCATTCTCGTTGACCGAGTGGAGCAGGTCTTTGAAGCGGCCTTCGGAAACTCGGAAGGGAAAAAAGGTGCCAAGAAACAGGACAAGCAGAGGGGGCAAGCATAGACAGAAGATGGAATGGCGTCGAATCGATCTGCACGTGCATACCCCTGCATCCACAGACTACCAGGAGCCCGACGCCACCTACTTGGACATTCTTCGAAAGGCAGAGACTGAAGGACTGGACGTCATCGCCTTCACCGATCATAACACGGTCGCCGGCTACGCAGCGATGCTGCAGGAGGTATCGGATCTCGAGCGCTGGGAGGCCGCCGGGCATTTGCAGCCGCAAGACAAAGCACGCCTGGTCGAATACCGGCGACTCGGTCAGAACGTTCTGGTATTGCCAGCGTTTGAACTGACTGCGACTCTCGGCTTTCACATCCTGGCCATCTTTGACCAAGACACGTCGATCCGCGCTTTGGAGCACGTGCTGCTGACCCTCAGGGTACCGATCGAGTCGTTGGACTCGGGCGCAACCGAGATAGGCGCGACGTGCGATGTCCTCACCGCGTATCGGGTGATGGCTGAGGCCGGAGCTCTGGTCATTGCCGCTCATGCCAATTCCAGCCACGGGGTGGCCCTGGTTGGCCTGGGTTTCGGCGGCCAGACCAAGATCGCCTACACCCAAGATCCCAACCTACACGCGCTTGAAGTGACCGACCTGGAGAGTAAGAGGCGACGCAAAACGGCCTCCTTCTTCAATGGCGCCAAGCCCGAGTACCCCCGGCGCATGCACTGCATTCAAGGTTCAGATGCACACCGTATCCAGGGCATCCCTGGAAGCCGGCAGAACCTTGGGGTCGGAGAGCGGGCAACCGAGGTGCTCTTGCCCGAGGTGAGCTTCCGCGCGCTCAAGGAGCTCTTCCTGAGCAATGACTTTTCGCGGACGCGCCCGCATCGTCGCACGGCGGAGCCCTTTGACCATGTCGAGGCCGCCCGCAACGAGGGCGCATCCATCGTTCGCAGCTTTCACGAACAGATGACCCGTCAAGGGGGCCGCATGCATGCCATCCTGCGCGACGTGGTGGCCTTTGCCAACACCAATGGGGGCACCATCTATGTTGGCGTGTCTGCGAATCGCAAGGTCCCACCCAGAGGTCTGGATAATGTCCCCGAGGCCGCCGGCGAGTTGAGAGCCGCGATCCAACGCCTGGTGACGCCACCCATTGAGGTCGAGCTCAACACATTGAACACTCACGGCCGCAACGTCGTCACTATCGAGCTGCCCAGGGGCGATGACCCTCCCTACGTGCTCGAGGGTTCCAAGATCTACCTGCGGCACGAGGCCGAGACCAGCCTGGCCATGCGCGACGAGATCGTGGCATTGATCAGGAAGACGCCGTCTGCGACTGTGGCCCCAGCGGCACCTACAGGTGCGCCGGTCACCCGGCCTCAAGAGCGCCGTCGCCTCCCAGAGGGCACATCAGCCCTGGTCGAGCCCCCACATACCGGTGTCGAGATAGTCAGGTCCGAGCAACGCAACGGCACCACCCGTCACACCATGCGAGACCTTCGGCACGGACGCGAGGTGCACAACGTTACCCACTCGTCGGCGAGGAAGCTGTGGCGCTATGCGATTGCCCTCAAGGAGAAGCATACCTTCCGCGAGGACAAGGTCACCTGGACGGGCAACCTGGGGCTGTGGCACAGATACCTCGGTGCCGGTCGCCCGCGCTACGACCTGGTGCAGAGAACCCCCGACGGCCAGATCTGCGTCTACTACGGCGTCACCGACGAGGGAATTCACGGGCCCTGGAGGGCGGTGGTGGGCACCCGGGACTAGGCCATCGACCTGGCAGCATCCTTGCACATACGCCAACGGACGAGCCCGTCGGTTGTACAGTCGCATGGGCTGCCAAGAGATGGGCACCTTGTTGCCCATGGGCAAGGAGCTCTGAAGGTCCTGTTGGCGGCCAGAACGCAAAGTTCAGCCGTCGGCAGTTGGCGCCATCTCGACATTCGGTTCATTCCCAATAGACTCCAGTCGCACACGCTGGGGTCGAACGTGCGTGGAAAGCAGGAAGAAGGACGGTTCTACGTGTTCGAGATAGCATTTCTGGGGACCTCAGCATCTGCGCCTTCGGCCGATCGGGGTCTCTCATCTTCGTTGGTGTTCCATCGCGACCAACGGTTCCTCATCGATTGCGGGGAGGGAACACAGCGCCAGTTGTTGCGCAGTGGCCTGGGCTTCAGGAAGCTAGACAAGGTGCTCTTGACCCACGGTCATCTCGATCACATCTTGGGCCTGGGAGGTCTGGTATCCACATTCTCTCGTTGGGAGTCGATCTCGACGTTGCGCATCTACGGTGGCTACCGAGCGCTGCAGCGCGTTCAAGACCTGATGAAGGTGGTCTTGCGGGGAGACGGAATCGACATTCGCATCGACTATGTGACCATTCGCCCTGGTCTCATATGGGAGGATGAGAGCATCACAATCTCAGCGTTCCCAGTGACCCACCGGGGCAGCGGATGCTTTGGTTTCCTCTTTGAGCAAAAGAGCCGGCGACCCTTTCTGGCTGGCGAAGCCGAAAGGCTACAAGTCCCCCACGGCCCCGAGCGCCGGCTGCTGGTACGGGGCCACCCGATCACCGTTGCCGACGGGAGAGTCATTCGGCCAGACCAGGTGCTGGGGCCAGAGATCAAAGGAACCAAGTTCGTGCATGTGGGCGACGCAGGGCGAACCGATGACCTGGTAAAAGTCTGTCGCGGGGCGGATGCTCTGGTGATCGAGGCCACCTACGCCTCGCAGGAGGCGGAGATGGCAGCTCGCTTTGGTCATCTCACGGCCACTCAAGCCGCCGAGCTGGCGGCCAATGCACACGTTGGCCACCTTTTCTTGGTGCATCTCTCGAGGCGCTACCGTGCCCGCGACATAGCGCGCGAGGCGCGCGCCATATTCCCCAACACCACAGTACCGAGGGATCTCGACCGGTATCGCGTGACCAAGGGTGTGATTGAGAGGATCAGACGAGAGAATGGACGTTAGAAGCTTTCTGGCAGCGGCAGAGACCAGGCAGTGGGTGCAGCACGTGTCCGTCACCGTGGATCGCAGGTTGGAGCTGGCCCGGGTCATCCATGCCCTCGGCGAGGAGCCCACCATCTTCGAGTCGGTCGAGGGCTGGTCGGGCAGGGTAGTTGCGGGGCTGTGTGCTCGCCGTCGCAACTTTGCGCTGGCCCTCGGCGTGGCCGAACAGGACTTGCTCGGCACCATGGTCTCCGCTCTGCGCAGACCCACGCCGCCAAAGCGCGTGACGGAGGCTCCCTGCCAGGAGATGATCGTTGAGGAAGTGGATCTTGATCGATTCCCCATTCTCACCCACTTCTCTGAGGATGGCGGGCCGTACGTGACCGCCGGAGTAGCCATCGTCTTGGATCCAGAGTTGGGGCGCAACCTCGCTTTTCATCGCCTCATGCAGGTGGGCCGTCGCACCTTCACCGCTCGGCTGGTCGAGGGTCGCGGCACTCACACGGCCTGGAGGAAGGCCCAAGGAAACCTGCCCATGGCCGTGTGCATCGGCGCTCCGCTGCAAGTGCAACTGGCGGCCGCCACGTCGCCAGCACCTGGCGTTGACGAGCTGGCCATTGCTAACACCCTGGCGCCCACGCCCACGGTGCCTGCCCTTGGCCTCCCGTTCGACATCCCTGCCGAGTGTGAGATCGTGTTAGAAGGATACCTGGCCCAGGAACTCGCGGACGAGGGCCCGTTCGTCGATCTCACTCGGACGCGTGATTTCGTGCGCCAGCAGCCCTTTTTCGTTGTCCAGCGAATCACCCATCGCCGCGACCCCGTATACCAGGCTCTCCTCCCCGGAGGATACGAGCACAGGCTTCTCATGGGCATGCCCCGAGAGTGCACCATCTATGATGCGGTGAGCCGCGTCTGCTCCCACTGTGATGTCGCCCTCACCCCAGGGGGCGGGCACTGGCTTCACGCGGTTGTGAGTATCGCCAAATCCTCACCTGACGATGGGCGGGCTGCCATTGAGGCCGCATTCGGAGGTCACCCTTCGCTCAAGCACGTGATCGTGGTGGACGACGACGTGGACCCGCGGCAAAGCCATGAGGTGGAGTGGGCCGTGGCCACTCGTGTTCAGGGCGACCGAGACCTTGTCTTGCTCAGAGACCAACCTGGTAGCTCGCTGGATCCCTCCGCCAGGCATGTACCCGGACAGAAGACGCGCACCTGCAAGATGGGCCTCGACGCAACCATCCATTGGGACACTCCGGCCGGTCCCACACACCTGTCGCGCTACCGAGCTGTGCACTATGAAGAGGTGGACCTGGCGCGCTATCTACCTGACCAGGGGGATATGGGGTGAGACTCTCCCCTCAGGAGCGGGCCATGTTGTCTGGGGAGCGGGGCGAGGCCGCCCAGAGCGCCATGGAGATCGTGGTCACCCTCGGCCGCATCTATGATGCTCAACGCCTGCTGCCCGTTCAGAGCGTTCAAGTGGCCGGCGTCAGCTATCGCAACCTGGGAGAGGCGGGCCTCGAGTTCTTGCACGACTGGGCGCGAGAAGGTGCACGCGCGCGCGTGCCAGCCACCCTGAACCCGGCGGGCATGGACATGGAGAATTGGCGACGCATGGGCGTTTCGGAGGTATTTGCACGGAAACAGATGGACGTGCTAGAGGTGTACTCTTTAATGGGCATCGAGCCGACCTGCACGTGTACACCCTATCTGTCGGGCAACGTACCCGAGTTCGGCCAGCACGTGGCCTGGAGCGAATCCTCTGCGGTGAGCTATGCCAACTCGGTGCTGGGTGCGCGGACCAACTGCGAGGGAGGGCCCAGCGCCCTGGCCGCTGCTATCACCGGACGCACGGCCGACTATGGTCTGCACCTGGATGAGAACCGTCGCGCCACCCATCGCGTGGAGGTTCGCTGTCCGGTTCGGAGGCCATACGAGTTCGCCGCCTTGGGCTATCTCGTCGGACGCGAGATCAGGAGGGGCGTGCCCTGGTTTGTGGGCCTGGAACTGAGCCCCATCGATGCTGATCCCATTCGGGCACCGGACGAGCCCAAGGCTCGGACGAGGGACGTACTCAAGCTAATGGGCGCCGCCCTGGCATCGAGCGGCGCTGTGGGTCTCTATCACGTGCAAGGTGTCACGCCAGAAGCGCGCGCTCTGCCCGACCTGTGCCAAAAAGGCATACCAACCCTGACAGTCGAGTCGCTGGAACCCACAATAGCTGCGCTGCACACCCGCGCGCCTGTCCAGTCCATCGACCTTGTGGCGATCGGTTGTCCGCACGCGTCGCTAGGTGAGCTGAGACAGGTGGCGGAAGGCCTACGCGGCGCGCATCTGTCCAGCGACCTCTGGGTGACCGTGGCGCGGAGCGTCCGCGACCAGGCAAAGGCCCTTGGATTGGTTGAGATCATCGAGGACGCGGGGGGGCTTGTCGTCGCGGACACTTGCGTCGTTGTTGCGCCCATGCAAGAGATCGGCTATCACAGCGTGGCCACCAACTCTGCCAAACTGGCTGCCTATGCCCTACCCCATGCGGGGCTCCAGGTTCGCTTCGGGTCTCTGGAGAGCTGCCTTTCGGCCGCCATCGATGGCCATTGGCACACAGTGGCTGGCAAACCGGCGGCCTGGCCCGGTGAAGTCGCAACGACCATGGGCCTTGTTCCTGCCGTGGTCGGTCCAGGACCGACGAGCGAGGAATCGGCCGAGATGCCGCTGACCTTGCGGGGCAGAGTTATCGTCGAGGGTCACGTATCGGGGCTCGCTCTGGTGAGCACTGAACCGATCGGATTCCTGGGAGGCGTCGATCCCGACACCGGCCTGGTGATCGAGAGGGGACAGGTTCTGGAGGGTCAGTCGGTGGCGGGCCGAATTCTGGTCTTTCCCTTTGGCAAGGGAAGCACAGTCGGTTCATACACCATCTATCGGCTGGGCAAAGCGGGCCTGGCCCCGAGAGCCATCATCAACATCGAGGCTGAGCCTATCGTGGCGGTGGGGGCTCTCATCGCGGGGGTGCCGATGGTTGACCGGGTAGACATATCTCGCTTGCGCACGGGCATGCACGTCGTCGTCCATGGGGAGGTCATTCGCTGTGAGTGAACTCGTTTTCCTCAAGCTCGGTGGCTCGATCATCACAGACAAGCGACGCTACGAGACGCCGCGCTCCATGGTGATCGCCCGTATAGCCAAGGAACTGAGCGCTGGACTGCAAGCGAAGCCAGACCTCAAGCTGCTAGTGGGGCATGGAAGCGGCTCTTTTGGACACTTTGTGGCCGACAAGTACCACGTGCACGAAGGCAACCTGGCCGACTGGCGCGGCTATGCCGAAACAGGCGCTGCTGCGCAGCGTCTGAACCGCCTGGTCACTGACGCTCTGCTGGCCGAGGGAGTACCTGCGGTTTCGCTGCAGCCGTCAGCCTCGGCCCTGTGTCATGACGGCGAGCTGGTGGAGATGGCCCTTGATCCCATCGTGAAACTGCTGCAACATGGCGCTGTGCCTCTCGTCTACGGTGACGTGGCCCTCGATGATGTGCAGGGGTGCACCATAGTCTCCACTGAGCAGATACTGGCCTTCCTGGCTCGGTATCTCAGGCCGCAGCGCATCATTATGGTGGGAGAGGTGCCTGGCGTCTACTCGGGAGACCCCCAGAGAGATTCCATTGTGCGCCTCATACCAGAGATCACCTCGCGCAACTATGAGCAAGTGCGGCAAATGCTGTCCACCTCCTTTGGGGTTGACGTCACCGGAGGCATGTTGAGCAAGGTGGAGACGTTGTTTGGACTGATACGCGAGCAGCCGAATCTCACCGTGCGCATCATCACCGGCCGACGGAATCGCCTCATAGAGCAAGTGCTGCTGGACCCGGACCTTCGCGAAGGAACCTTGCTGCACTACTAGGTGTCTCGCCGGAGACTCGGCGCGACCGGCGTCTCGCAGACGCCGGTCGCGCCTACAGAGGGTGTTGAGATGATCGGACTTGTATCGTTTATTGTGATGTTTGGCCTATTGGTCTTCGCGCACGAACTTGGTCACTTTGTCGTTGCCAAGGCTTTTGGCGTGCGCGTCCAGGAGTTTGGCTTCGGCTATCCTCCTCGCCTGCTGAAGCTGGGCACCTGGCGCGGTACGGTCTTGTCCCTCAACCTGCTGCCGTTGGGCGGTTTCGTGCGCATGGGTGAAGACGATCCTACGGTCGAGGGAAGCCTAGCCACCAAGAGTCGCGGCACGCGCGCAGCAGTCTATGTGGCTGGGACCATCATGAACCTGGTGCTCGCCGCCGTGCTCTATTCCGCGACCTTCACTGTGGGAGCGCTGGTGACCGTTGAGGGCCCTGGTGCCGGAATCTACTATGTTGCCCCCCGGTCGCCCGCAGATATGGCTGGCCTCAGACCGGGTGACACCATCGTCAGTGTCGATTCCCAGATGGTCGAAGACGTTCAGCATGCAGTGGAGCTGATCAAAGCCAAGATAGGACAGCCCACGGACATCGTCATCCGGCGCGATGGCAGACTGCTGCCGCCCGTGATGGCCAGCCCCCGGCTCAATCCCCCCCCGGGCGAAGGCGCTCTCGGTGTGGCTCTCGATCTGCCTTTGGCCAGAAAGTCGTATCCCCTGTGGGAGGCCGTCCCTCGAGGCATACGTGCTACATACAACGCTCTCGCGGGCGTTTTCTGGGGCATTCGCGCTGCCCTTCGCCGAGAATTGCCCCTCCAGATCACGGGCGTCATTGGCATCTATAACATGACCACCAAGGTAGCCAAGACGGGCCTGGTACAGCTACTAGAGTTCACTGCCTGGTTGAGCATCAACCTGTTCCTGGTCAACTTGCTGCCCTTGCCCGCGCTCGACGGAGGGCGTCTCGTTTTTGTACTCTTGGAGTGGGTACGTGGTGGGCGCAAGATTCCGCCCGAGAAACAGGGGCTCGTACATGCTGTGGGGATGATCGTCTTGCTCTCGCTGATGGCGGTCTTGACCGTTGTCGATTATCTGCGCTACTTCGGTTGATCGCTGCGGGGGACCCGCGTCGGCGTCGCTGCGCTATCACTTGGCCACCACCGACTGACCGGTTCTTCCTTCCTCTCCCCTGATGCCGACAACCACTGGCCGATAGCAACAAGCGACTGAGGGCAACAGGTTGAACTTGCGGGGTGGCGCGACAGTAGCGCTCGTGTTGTGGTCTGGACGTCGGTTGCCCACCCCATACGGGGCCATCACTACATGGCCGCCTGCAGATGCCGGGTTGGGCAAGGCGAACCGGTTGTGCTAGAATTCCGCTGCTACATTGCGGTCGCGGCTTGAGACTTGGCTGGTAGGTATTCCAGATGGATCTTGAACGCGCCCTTCGCGACCTCGCCAAGGAGCACACCGCTCTGAAGAGAGACTTACTGGCCACGCTTTCGTCTCCCACACGCGCTGAGAGCGAGGCATTTGCCGCGTGTTGGAGGCAGATCGGCCAGGCCCGCAGATGCCAGATCATAGCCCGGATGGTGGAGCTGGCCGAAGAGAGCTTTGAGCTAGACTACGGAGCCCTCTTTCGGCACTGCCTTCACGACACCCCCCCCATAGTCCGTCGTCACGCGATAGACGGGCTGTGGGAGGATGACAGTGCCGATCTGGTGGAACCGTTGGTGAGACTGCTCTCCACGGATACGGACCCCGGCGTTCGAGCGGCCGCTGCCATGTCACTGGGCAGGTTTGTGTTCCAGGCCGAGTGTGATGAACTAGATGAACGTCGCGGGGCGCTCATCCGTGGGGCATTGGAGCGCACGATTGAGGATCCCGACGAGGAGGTTGAGGTCGTTCGTCGCGCCGTCGAGTCGATTGCCTACATCAACGACCAGGCGGTGCGGCGCATTATCGACCGAGCCTATGACCACGGCGATAGTCGCATGCGCGAGAGTGCGGTGTTTGCCATGGGCCGCAGTGCAGACCCATTTTGGGCAGAGAGCGTCCTTGCCGAGCTATACAATGACTCGCCTTCGATGCGCTACGAGGCAGCACGGGCTTGCGGCGAGCTTGAGCTCCGTCGTGCGGTTGGCCGCCTCATCGATCTCATAGCGGACCCCGATCTTGAAGTAAGGATCGTGGCGGTCTGGGCGCTGGGACAGATCGGAGGCGACCGTAGCCGTAACGCCCTCGAACGCTTGTCGCAGGGCGAAGATGAGACCCTCGGTGCCGCCGCTTCAGACGCTTTGGATGAGATGCGGTTCTTGACCCGTCCCATGGACCTCCTTCTGCACACTGTAGGCGAGAGTGCCTTCATCGAGATCGAGCTGCCCACCAGAGAAGACTGCGAAAGCGCAGGCTATGATCACGACGAGCGGGAGGATGACGCCTGGGAAGACAGCTCTGTCGATCCGAACCGGGTTAGCGACGGCTGATGCCAGGTGTAGGCCAGGTCAGCTATGAGAGGCGTGCTGTCATATGGCGGCCAGGAGCAGGGGCAGACAGGGCGGCCGAAGCTGCTTTCGGGCCGTGGTCCACGGCCACGTCCAAGGAGTGAACTTCCGCTACTACACATGCGTCAAAGCCAGGACTCTGGATCTGGTGGGCTATGTGCGAAACCTATCTCGTGGCAGGGTCGAAGTGGTCGCCCAAGGACAGGAGCGCTCCTTGCAGAGACTCTTGTCCTGGCTTCACGCCGGACCACCTTGGGCCCACGTTTCCCATGTGGACGTATGCTGGCGTTCACCTGAGGGCGAGTACCAACACTTTGGGGTGCGCTACTAGATGAGACAAAACCCTGAGCGAGTGGCGTGGGTGCTCTTATCCCTTGCCTTCACCTTGTTCTGCCTACTGGCCGTGGGGATTCCCCTGGCGATCCGATGGCACCGATTGCACGCTGTGGACGAACACGAGGCCTCGGTTGAATCGCTGGTCGGGACGGTGGTCGTGGAGCCCTCCGCCGGGAGGGGGCCGGCACCCCTGGCCGCAGGCGAAAGCACCCTGGTGCCTGAGGGCACCAGCATCCGGGTGGACGAGACGGCAGAGGCCGTGATGACCTTCTTCGACTATGGCAGAAGTGCTCTACCCGGGAGCTTTATGCGGATCTTTTCTGGAACCAGCATTCGCCTGGACCGCTTGTGTTCTCCCCGCTACCCGCAAGGGACACAGCCCAACACAGTGCATCTTCAGCTCTTGGGCGGGCGTCTATCTCTTGGGACAACACTCTCCCCCGATCTGCCCCTCGACTTTAGAGTGACCACTCTGCATGGTGAGTTTGTGCTGGCGGCAGATGGTACCTACGAGTTGCAGGCTACCAATGAGCTGTCAGAGATCACAGTGCATCGAGGGCATGCCACGGCTTCGGCCTCGGGAAGGCGCGTGAATCTGGGGCCGCGCCAACGGACTGCCGTGGAGCTGGGGCAGCCGCCACAGCCGGCCATGAGTGCGGCCCGCAACATGGTAGATAACGGCGACTTCCGATCTCCGCTGAGCGAGGGGTGGCGTACATTCAACGATCAAGGTGCTGACGGCGGCGATGTGGATGGCAGTTGGGAGGTGGTTGTTGACGAGGGTCGGAGGGGGATAAGGCTGCTGCGCACCGGCGCGCCCGACAACCATTGCGAGACGATCCTGGAGCAGACCATCAATCAGCAACTTCCTGATCTGGTCGCCTCGCTGACCGTCCGGGCCACGGTCAAGGTGCGCTACCAGAGTCTATCCGGGGGCGGGTACTTGAGTTCCGAGTACCCGCTCATGATCCGCATAACCTACCGCGATGTCTACGACAGCGAAGCTGAATGGGTCCACGGCTTTTACTATCAAAACGTAGCCAACAACCCCACAACCTACGGGCAGCAAATCCCCCACGACCGGTGGTACCTTTTCGAATCAGAGAACCTCCTGGACACCCTTCCCATCAAGCCCTTCAGAATCATGGCCATCCGAGTATATGCCGCCGGATGGGACTATGAGAGTCTTGTCACAGACATTGGCTTGATCGTCGAGTAGCTCACCCAGCCCGTCGCGCCGCCTTGAGCTGGGCCAGATAGATACCTCTGATCGCGCGAAGGATCTCCCGATAGGATTCTGTGCGATAGTCGGGGTATGTCCAGGGCCAGGGCCGGTAGTCTTTGTCGCGATAGGTCAACGTAACCTCCGCGTAGATGCCTCGGCCAAGATAGATGCGGTGACCATGATTCTTGGTCGTGGCCAACACCAGCTTGGACCGTGAGACGTAGCCTGGGTCCAGGTTGATCCGTCTGCGACCGCCCTCGCTCCATTCTTGCTCCAGCCCATTGGTCAGCAGCTTGATCTCAGCCAACCTCCCCGGGTCGATGAGCCGCTCGAATGCCATAAACTGCCGCAAAAGCCCGCTGCCCAGTTCTTCCTCATAGTAAGTGGTGTGATCGAAGGGCAACTGAGAGCTCTGATAATCGACGGGGCCAAAATGATAGCTCAGGGAACGCTCCGCAAGCCGAAAAAGATCGCGTTCGCGACTCAGCATGGGCATCACAAGCTTGACCGGCAGCGGCTCCCCAGGCTTGCCCACGATCTCCTGCGCTCCTCACATAGAATAGACTTCGATGAGCCGTTTCTCCGTCACACCTTCGATGCGCGCTACCACTTCGACGTGGGAAGCTATGGTAGAGTTGGCCAGCTTGCCTCTCAACAGCTCATCCAGTTGGAAGATGCCGGCCGAATTGCTCATCAACACCTCGATGTGCACTGGCTTGCTTCTTCCAGCCCCAAGGGACACTTGCTCGATGGCTGCAGCCGAGACTGACTGGATGTTGATCACCCCTGCCTCAAAGGGAATGCGAGAGCGCCCCTTGGTCATGTCCAGTGCATCGGCCAGCTTGAGGATGCTAGCCTCGGTGGTCAGGCACTGTTGGCCAGCCCTGTGCGCAGCTATTGCGTGCAGGATCTCCGAGGCCACGATGGTGCGCTCCTCAATGTCGTACAGAGGGGCCAGCAACTCGCGAGCCTTGCGGTCGGCCAGCAGCACGCTGTACTCCTCATGTCGATCGCGATGAATGGAGAGGCCCAGGTCGTGCAAGCACGCAGCCAACACCACAACGACCTCGGCGTCCGCTTTGCCCATGCCATGATGGACGACCACACCCATTGGCACATCGCCATCGGCCAGAAGGCGCAACAGTCGCAATGCGATGCTGGCAACGATACGGACGTGCACCTCGCCATGGTCACTGATGCCCGACCGATCCACCGCGTTGACCTTGGCACACTTCCAGAGCTGGTGAAGCTCGCGATCCTGGTTCACTCTCTCAACGAGCTCGGCCAGCTTCCTGTTTTGGCCTGCTGGCAAGACGATAGGCATATCTCATCCTCTATTTGAAGCCCAATCCCCGCTCCTTGAGGCTGACGTACCGCTGCTTCCCGATGATCAGGTGGTCCAGCACCTCGATGTCAAGCATCTTGCCGGCACGCACCATTTGCTCCGTTACCCGGACGTCTTCCGGAGACGGTGTGGGATCGCCGCTCGGGTGGTTGTGAGCCACAACGATGGCTGCGGAGTTGTCTTTGACGGCCTGCCGAAATACCTCGGCAACCCGGATCATCGAGGTATTCACGTTGCCCACATAGACAACTGACATCCGCTGCACACGGTGTCTACTATCCAACAACATGACCCGCAGTTGCTCTTGAGCTTCGGTGCTCATCGCTGCCAGGAACAGGTTGGCCGCATCGCCTGGGCAGGTGATCTGTGGCCGGCTGTCGCCCGAAGAGAGAATCAGGCGACGTCCCAGCTCAAGGGCCGCCTTGAGTTGCGCGGCCTTTGCCGGGCCGATGCCGGACACCTCACAAAGCTCGCGAACGCTGGCCTGAGCCAGCCCGCCCAGCCCTTGGAACGCCGTCAGCAGGCGCTGTGCCAGGCCAAGCGCATTCTCCGTCCTCGAGCCGGTGCGCAGGGCAATGGCGATCAGTTCCGCGTTGGATAGGGCCGCTTCGCCATAGAGCTCCAGTCGCTCGCGCGGCCTCTCGCTCTTTGGCATCTCCTTGATGAGCGTATGATACTCGACATCTCCCATGCCAGCACCATCCCCTGGGCAGCGCCACTTCCCGCCCGCGTGTAGGCCATCGCCCGCAAGTCTAGCTTAGAATGGCGGGCAAGTCAATGGTCACCGACCGGAGACCAGCGCTTTGACAGGCCGGCGGACGCGTTGTATGATGCCCACCGGCCTTGTCCTCGCCAATCTCGCAACAGGGAACATACATTCGTGTTCACAGAGTGGCTTAGAAGAGTAACCAGGGGGATCACCGTTCCCATCGCCAGCTTTCTCGGGCGCATCGGCATCTCGGCCAATACTGTCACCCTCGTGGGTTGCCTGCTGACCGTTGCAGTGGCAGTGCTACTCTCCAGGGGACACCTGAGGCTGGGGGGGATCTGTCTCGTCGTCGCTGCCGCACTTGACAGCCTCGACGGGACATTGGCACGCCAGACCGGAAAGCCGACCAGGTTCGGGGCCTTTTTGGATTCCGTCCTCGATAGGGTGTCCGATTCTGCAGTACTGTTGGGCCTGGCCTGGTGGTACATGAGCCAGCCCGGTCTCAGTGAAGAGATCCTGGCCTACGTCGCGACCTTTGGGTCACTCATGGTCAGCTACACGCGAGCCCGTGCCGAGGCCATCGGGGTCGAATGCAATGTTGGCCTCTTTACCCGCGTCGAACGCACCACAGTCCTCATCGCCGCCCTGATCCTGGGATTGACCCCCCTTGGGCTATGGCTGCTGGCCATTGGCACGGTCCTCACCGCCCTCCACCGCGTCATCCACGTCTATCTTCGAACAAGGGATGCCCCCATCTGAAGTCAGCGCTGCGTTGAGACCCTTGCTCTGTCCGAGCGGAGACGACTCGCTCTCAGCTTGCCATTGCGGCACCGAAACCAGATGGGCACGATTACCACTTGCCAGCAGCGACCACATGTGGTAGAATCCTACCGAAAGCTCGAACATGGTGGGCGTAGCCGAGTGGTTAAGGCATCTGGTTGTGGCCCAGAAGACCGTGGGTTCGAATCCCACCGCTCACCTAAAGCAAGACGCAACCGGCCTCGCGAGGCAGTGGCCGGTTGCGTTTTGGTTGCATTCGCCGCCAAAGGCTCAGACCCTGAAGTGGTCGAACGTTGGCAGGTGGTCCCTGTTTCTGGCAAACATCTCGTTGACCATCTCCTTGATCTCTGCCAGCGACAGCATAGCCGCCGTCAGGGGATCGTAGCAGATGGCCCGAAACACCATGGTTGGGTCGCCGGATAGACAGCCATCCACTGCCATCTCCTCGACCGCGACGCTGACGTTGTTCAGAGCAGCACACTGGGTCGGAAGGGCGCCAACGTGAATGGGGTTGAAGCCACGCCTATCTGCATACACCGGGACCTCCACGCAAGCGCCCTCTGGCAGATTGGGGATCAAGCCGGTATTGGGGACATTGCCGTTGAACTTGAAGGGCTCGCCGCCGGCATAGGCATTGATGATATAGGCCGCATACTCCTGGCCCCGGCTCAGATCCAGGGGCTCCGGATCATCCAGCCATGCCTGTATTCTGTTCTTCCACTCCTTTTCTCTGGTAAGATACTCATCGAGAATGTAGGCATGGACGCCCGGGTTCCAGCCCGTGCCATGGGTGCAGTACTTCTCTACGAGGTCCGGACGCTTGCGGAACCACCAGTTGTATTCCGAGTTGTGACCGCTAGATTCGCTCACGTAGTAGCCCAAATGAAGGAACATCTCGTTGCGAACGATCTCCTCGTTGTAGACCTCGGGCCTCTGCACCGCCTTCCGAATGAGCGGATAGGCGTCTTTGCCGTTCCATTCGTACTTGACGTACCAGGCCTGGTGATTGATCCCCGCACAGACGTACGTGATCTCGTCAAAGGCGGCGCCGATCCAGCGGGCCAGCATCGCTGCCGTGCCCTGTACACTGTGGCACAACCCAGTGACCTTCACGGTCGTTTCGCGCTGCATTGCCCGACAGAGCATGGCCATGGGGTTCGTATAGTTCAACAGGATGGCACCCGGGCAATGTCGTTCGATGTCGCGGCAGATGTCCAGCATCACCGGGATGGTGCGCAACGCCCGAAACACGCCGGATGGGCCCCGCGTATCTCCCACGTTGGTGTCGATCCCATACTTCTTTGGAATCTCGATGTCGTGGCGCCAGATGTCCACACCCCCGGCGAGGATGGTGCAGATCACCGCCTGGGCCCCTTTGAGGGCCTCCGCGCGGTCCATAGTGGCCTCTACCCTTGCGGGATAGCTGCCCTCGGCCACGATGCGATCTACGGCCCGCTTCACATAGTCAAGGCGCTCTGCATCGATATCCATGAGAGAAAGCGTAGCATCCCTCAGCAAAGGAAAGGTCAGAACGTCCTTGACCAGCTTGCGGGTGAAACCAAAACTCCCGGCACCAATGAACGCGATCTTTGTCATTGAACCACTCCCTCGTCTCAGACTTGACGTTGGTCTGGGGGGCCAACCGATACGGGGCGAAAACCGCCTTCATGGGGAGACCCGCAAGAGCAAAGGAGATCCTCGTGAGCCCGATCCCCGCTCTTGGCCCCCGCCAGCAGCCGACAGAGTTGGCACACCCATGCCTTCAGTTCGTCTCGCCAGTCACCTCCCAGCAGACGACGTCGAAAACTCGATTTAAGCACTAACAGCTATTGACGTGGTGCAACATTTGGAGTATAATAGAGAGAGGAGATTCCAGTCAAATCGGAACCGTCTGATGCAGAATATGCCCCAAAGCGTTGAACTCGGTAGCCGCTCCTTGTTCCCCCCCCAGTCGGGGTACTTGCGGATGGCTCACCGAGTGCTTTTCTTGTCGCGAAGCGCCGGCGTCTCGTCGAGAAGCGTAGGAGGCATCTGATTGCGCAAAGTTCCATGTGGCCATTCATCGGGCACGACAGCTTGACTTCACACGAATGCAAACTGGAGAGGCCTTCTGAGATGTTGGAGCATGTACTGCAGACCGCAAGAGCACGAGGTTCTATCACCGGGAACGAACTGCTGCGGCATTACCCCAGGGTGGAGGAATGTGTACCTCAGGTAGATGAGCTACTCGCCAGGCTCTCTGATGAGGGCATAGAGGTCATCTTCGACGGCAACGATGGAGCCGCACCGTCGTCAGGTACAGCGGCCGAGCGCACGTCGCCCCCCGAGGTGGCAACTACAGAACCCGGCCCCGGCGAAGAGGAGTTTCTTGGCCACTCGAAAACGCGGGTGGACCTGGACGACATTTCTGCCGAGGACACAGTCAGCCTCTACTTGAAGCAGATGGGGCAGGTGCCTCTGCTGTCGGGTGCACAGGAGGTAGAACTGGCACGCCAGATCGAAGACGCTCTGAAGGCCCGCTCCGGGCTCCGGAGCGCCTCCATCTCCAGTGAGGAACGCACAGCACTCCTGGACGTCATTGCCGCTGGAGAACAAGCTCGCATCAAGGTCGTTGAGGCCAACACGCGCCTGGTGGTCAGTGTTGCCAAGAAGTACATGCGTCAGGGCGTGCCCTTCCTGGATTTGATCCAGGAGGGTAACATCGGTCTGATGAAGGCTGTGGAAAAGTTCGACTATCATCGAGGCTACAAGTTCAGCACCTATGCAACATGGTGGATACGTCAGGGCATCACTCGGGCCCTCGCTCAGCAAAGCCGGCTCATCCGTTTGCCGGTACATGCCGGTGACCAAATTCGCAAGATCTATCGTACAGCCGAACACCTGGAGCAAGAGTCAGGACGTCGCCCCACTCCAGAGGAGATCGCCCAAGAGACGGGACTGAACCCCACCAAAGTCGAGCGACTTCTTCGCATCTCTCGATACCCCATCTCATTGGCGCGCCCCGTAGGCGACGATGGTGATACCGAGTTCGGTGATTTCATCGAGGATGAGGAATCGCTCCCCCCGACCGACATCGCCTACCAACAGTTGCTGCGTGAGACGCTCGAAGGCGTGCTGGGTGCCCTCACTCCACGCGAGGCACGCATCCTGCGGCTGCGGTTCGGCCTGAGAGATGGTCGCACCCACACGCTGGAAGAAGTAGGAGTGAAGTTCGGCCTCACCCGAGAGCGCATCCGCCAGATCGAACACCAGGCTCTCGATCGGCTGCGCCACCCCCTTCGGCGCAGGCAACTCCGCGACTATCTCAGATAGCGCAGAAACCGTATGGTTCGGATGCAAGCGCCCTGCCGCAAGAGCAGCAGGGCGCGTTGCCATTTGCGGCAAGGCAATCGCACCTTGGTTGTGAGACCGCCAGGGAGCAAGAGACGGAATGCGTAGAATCAGTAGTTGGGCGGCCTGGCGGAAAGACATTGACCGTTGAGCAACAAGGAGGACATAATGAAAGAAGATAGCTACCGGAGACTGGCCGAGCATCTAGACCGCCTTCCAGGTGGTTTTGCGCCCAGTGATACTGGTGCGGAACTGCGCTTACTGAGAAGGTTGTTCTCACCGGAAGAGGCTGAGCTGGCCACGCATCTGACCTTGGATCGAGAGGAAGCCCAGCTCATTGCCGAAAGAGCCGGTCTCCCTCCTGCCGAGACGGAGCAACGACTCGCTGAAATGGCCCACAGAGGGCTCATCTTCTCCATTCAACCAGAGGATGGCCCCGTCCTCTACCAAGCTGTGCCATTCGTCGTCGGGATCTATGAATTCCAGGTCAACAACCTGAGTGAGGGATTACTTCAGGATCTAGCCGACTACTGGAGCACTAGGAAGCAAAGACCGCGTCCGCAGACCATTCCCCAAATGCGCACCATTCCTGTGGGCGAGAGCATCGAGCCTCACTTGGAAGCGCTCCCGTACGAGCAGGTCGATGAGCTGGTCAAAGCCCATGACCGGTTTGCGGTAGCACCTTGCATTTGCCGTCGCCACGCGAAGATGAAGGGAGGGGGCTGCGACGCGCCCGAAGAGACTTGCCTGATGTTTGGCGACTGGGCAGACTATTACGTTCACGGTGGTCGGGGCCGTTACATCGACCAATCCGAGGTGAAGGAGATCCTGACCAGGGCTGACGCGGCCAACCTGGTACTTCAACCGACCAATTCCAGGGATATCGCTGCCATCTGCTGTTGCTGTGGCTGCTGCTGTGGCGTTCTGGAAGGGCTCAAGAGTCATCCCAGACCATCCGAGATTGTCGCCAGCTCATTCATCGCCAACCTTGAGTCTGAGACCTGTCAAGGTTGCTGGGTCTGCCTGGAACGGTGCCAGATGCAAGCCCTCGCTGAAGATGGTGACCGCGTCGCTCTGATCACCGACCGCTGCATCGGTTGTGGGCTGTGCGTGTCGACCTGCCCAAGCGGAGCGTTGACGCTGGTGCGCAGGCTCGACAGAGAGCCAACCCAAATCCCCGTCAACATGGATGCCACTTGGCGCACGATAAGCCAGGCTCAAGCCGCGATGCATTGATGTGACCAACACATCACGCGTTCTCAAAGAACATTGTGAAGTAAAGTCCGCTCCGTCCAACAAGCGGATTCGCCCCAGCGCGCTATCGGCGCGCGCAAATCGGCGGCTCCGCGCGCTTTCGGGTTGGTTGTACGGCGGACACTCTAGCCCGCATCAGCCCCGCGGCGACTGAGCTCCATGCCGCCGGGGAGCAAGAGACTGAATCCGCACAATCAGTAGCTGGCCGGCTTGCCGTGTTTCCGAAAGGTGCTTCATCTTCTTATCTCTTGAACTTGAACCCCTTTCTTGGTATAATGAGAATGGAATAAATCTTCGGCTAGCGCGGGGGAAGGAAGATGGACTTTGTCAACAAGATCATTCTCGGGGATTGTGAACAGGTTCTAAGAGAATTCCCTGACAACTCGATTGACTTGATCTTCACTTCGCCACCCTACGCAGACCAGCGGAAGAGAACATACGGGGGAGTTGGATGAGCCTGAACGCAAACCTGTTCCTAATCAGGCTTGCAGCCAATGAGCTGCGCTTGAGCGACGCCAGGTCGATACGGCGCAACAGAGAAGAGATTGGTGGCTTCAGATTCGATTTGGCTGCACGAACTATGGACGAGGATGACATATGCAGCAATGCTGGCTTGTTGTCGGATCGCAGAGGAACTGGAAAGTAGCTTTTGAGAACAACAACATCTGGGGACTCAAGGACTTTCGAGAGCTTCGTGCTTTGTGGAACATGCTGCGAGAGGGAGACGGTCTGCTTTTCTACGTGTCGAAGCCTGTCCACGGCATTGTCGGCTTTGGCCACGTGGTGACAAAGTTCAGACAGACTCATCCCCTTTGGCCAGAAGAAGTGAAAAGGAACCAGGTGATTTGGTCGCTCCGCTTCGAGTTTGACATCGAGCACTGCCTTCCTCCAGCCCTGTGGAAGTCGCACAAATACACTTCCGATGATCTGCTCCATGTAACCAGGATGGTTTTCCAGTGCTACCCGATCAAGGAGGTCAATGCGGCAAGGGTTGCTCTGGATTTGAAGCCCCTGGTCGAGACTGCCGTCGTCACATCGACTGAACCCAGCTTCACAAGCCAATCGGCCACAATTGACCACGATGACACAAAAGCCTGTCTACTGCAGATCGGTCGGATTCAGGGCTACGTTGTAGGTCAGGAGTACCCCCTGGAAAGCACGCGTCTTGACGTTGTCTGGCGAAGAGTCGAACGCTCGGTGCCCACGTTTGTCTTCGAAGTGCAAATTGGAGGCGACATCTACCACGCAATGGGAAAACTGAAACACGCTTTCGACCTATGGAATAGCCACATTTTCCTCGTGTCAACTATAGCCCAAAAGAGCAAGTACCAGGAGTTGATATCGGGAACCTTCCACGAGGTAGCAGACCAGATGCGATTCATCGATGTCGCCTTGGTGAAGGAACTACTTGAGAGGAAGAGACATTATCGGGAAATGGAGCGAGCTTTAGGAATCCTGAACAGATAGCCCGCGAAGAGAGTAGCGTTGAGAGCATTCTATGGCTGCCTCGATGCCAACAACATGTTGCGCAAATACGACATTGCGTGGCACAAGGCATCCTGGGTGCTTCACCTCGCTGTTCACTGTGGAGGGGGACTGCGTTTTGGATCCCTTTGCCGGATCAGAAACGGCGGCACTCGCGGCAGAACGTCTGGCCGAGACCTATGTGGGCATCGCGATAGTCCCGGAGTACGGCGCAGAAGCGGAGGATCGGCTGTCTAGGAACCTGGCCGAAAAGTGGGCTTGGCTCAGCTAAACGAGTATACTCGCCTCGAATGCTCAGGGGAGGGCGGTTATGCTTGGTGAGCGATCTGCAC
>SDBU01002646.1_pt1 | contig 23594 bp, 52 predicted proteins | sample 2277071 | NCBI WGS metagenome assembly SDBU01 (sample SAMN10397929, study PRJNA504765) | marine sediment metagenome | isolation source: marine sediment core GS08_GC12, 126 cmbsf | place: Arctic Ocean: Gakkel Ridge, Loki's castle | collected 2008 | reverse complement strand
GCCGTAGCCTTGGCTCGAGCAATCCGCATCAACAACTCCGCCTCCCATGCCGTCTGTTGCGCCGGCGTCAACGTGGAGATGGCCGGCAGCGGCGTGGCGACCGGAGTACTTGCCACACCCGGTATGATCTTGCCCGGATCAAACTCACAGGCCCGCCCCACGACGTAGAGCACGCCCACGATTAGCGCCAGGCCCACCACGAGGCCCATGACGGTGCGGAGTGCCATCTTGACCAGGCCGAATATCAGGCGGAGTGGAAATAGGATGATGGCCATGTGGGATCCTCCTGTGCCAGAAGCTCAGCCTCCGCCCGCTCCAGGCGTCTTGACAACTCCCACACGTAGATGTTCAGGACTAAAAGCATCGCGAGTGTTAGCCCTCCAAATTGGAACCCAAAAACATTCACCCCCTGGAAACCATACACCACCACAACGAAGATCCCCGACGGGGCCGCCAACAATGCAGCAACCACAGCCCTGAACCGATAGTCAGTGTACTTCATAACTCCGCCTCCTGCGCCTTCCACCGTTCTACTTGGGCACGATTTTGAGCAACCCACCGCGCACGCTTACAAACCCTCCGCCAGGCCCAGACAGTCATGACACCACAGTACCCGGTAGCAAACCCACCCATTGAAATCCCCCACCACCAATCTACGGCGATTCCGATGAGGAGGAGACAACCTCCTGCGAAGGTCAAGCCTCCCAGTTTCCAAACTATCACCATCCTCATGGCTCCTCCTGTGTCTTCCGCCGTTTCACCCACCTGAAAAAAAACACCCACACCGTCCAAAATACCACCCAAAAAGACCCAATGCCCGCCATCCACCAGTCTCCGGTCCAAACCCCTATCACGAGGGGACAACTCGCCAGGATAGTCATTACCTTTGCCGTTTTCTCCTCCCTCAAATGCCTTACGACTTCTCCTTGTCTCTCGGGGCCAGCCACCGGCTGCTCAAAGCCACCTGCGCCACGGAGTAGCCCAGGAGAAAGGCACCTATCGCCGCAATCGTCGCCTGGGATTGATGAACCCCTACTCCTAAAGTCCACACGGATCCAAAGAGTATTTGCACCCGTAGAGCCCACCAGAACCGCCTCATGGCAACACCGTCAGGGACGTGTCCAGGCAGCTCATATCCACCAACACAGTCGTCCTCTTCATGGCCAAGAAGCAGACGTAGGGACTCGGGTTCTCTGCGGTCCCCGGGCTCCAGGGGGTGATCGTCACGGGCAGGGCGGCAATCTCCGCCTGGGCCACGAGCAGGGCGTGTTGCTCTTGCTGGCGAGACTCTTGCCCGTCAAGCGCACTCCAAAACCACCCCAGGAACACCACGGCCACGGCGATCAGGCCCATCACAGCGAGCCCGCTCGCCACCTCCCGCATATTCACCTCATGGTCATTGATCTTCATCGCTTTCTCCTTTTCTGCTCCTGTTAATAGCTTGGAAGATACCAAAGATTGTATCCAACACGCACGCTTCTTCAAGGGCCTCCTCTGCCTCCTCCGCCCCCTCTTTGTCACCCTCCATCGCTTGCTCCTTTCCTGTGTTCATTGGTTGAACTGACACGCCTCAAAGCTGCACGTATAGTGCTTGGCAAAGCCCGACTCCGTCAACGCCCCGCCGCAGTAGGGGCACCGGTCCGGCCAGAAGTTCAGCCACCAGAGCAGCTTCTTGGCCTGGACGATAAGGCTCCTCATGGGCACTCCTTCCCCCAACTAAACCACTCTCCACCAGGAAACGGCCACCACCCCTGCTGGCCTGCCCATACATCGTAGCCAGGCCTGCTCCCACAGTTATCCAATAAGGGGAACACCCACCAGAAGGTCACGACGATCACAAGCAAAAGGGACAGACCTACCATGCACCGCCACCAATCCCCCCTAGCCCTGCTCCTTTCTAGCCACCCCTTCCTCATGGCACCACGGCCTCCTGCTCTGCTGCCTCACCCGCCTCCGCTGCCGCAATAGCCTTCGCCGTCTCCGCCTCGTTCCAGATGAATACACGGACCTTATGCTGCGTCGCCTCAACGTGCTCCCGGGCTGCAATGAGACTCCCCAGGCCCACGTTGAGGTAGGACACCTTGAGCGCCCCGTCGAGGTAGTGACAAGTCAGGCACGTCAGACTCCAACTCCACATGGTTGCCTCCTTCACGTTGTGTGCCAATAGAGCGCCTGCCCCGTTGGCAGGTAGACCGCAGACGGGCATTGCTCCACGATGGCCTCCATTGCCCCGGTACACTCATTGAACCCGTAGTCGTCAAAGACTATCGCTCCTCCTTCTGTCAAGCGCGGCAGCACATGGGCAATCGCCTGGCGTGTGGACTCATAGAGATCGCAGTCAATGTGGGCGAAGCTGTACCTGGCCGACTCCTGCCCAGCCAGCGTGTCGCTGAAGAACCCCTTGACCAGCCGCACAAAGGTATAGCCAGCGAAACGCCGCTGCACCTCGACGTAGGGAGCCGCCAGGTCCCCCTGCGTCCACTCACCCCTGTCCTTCCCTGTTGGGACAGGCATCCCCTCAAAAGAGTCGCAGAGGAATAAGCGATGCTCCGGGTCTTGCCAGACCGGATGGACCAGCACGTCAGCGAAGGCCTGCGCCGTGTCCCCACGGTAGACCCCGAGTTCAATCACGTCACCCGGAATCCGCTTGTGGAGAACCGACACCAGGACCTCCGTCGCCAGGGCAATCCTGTCCGCCTTGCCGTAGTAATCCTGCCGTATCCAAGGGGCAACGTTTTGGAGATGCCCTCCCCAAATGCCCTTCCGTAGACCTTCACCCTGCGCCGCACGCCACTCCCGCCACATATTGAAGGGGCTCACGTCATCCCTGAGCCTTGGCGTGCGGCGCAGCAGGTCGAACAGCGTTATGCGGAAGCCTGGCGCCGAGTACACGGTGATCGCCTCAAGCAACCTATGGATAATTCTTCGCATGGTCTACTCCTTGATATGGGTTTTCAGATGGCCCCGCCGGTTGTTTTGTCCTCTATCGCCTCGAACAGTGAGCTTCTTCCATCGCAGATATGTACCAACCCTTTGCCCTTCTTTCTGTTTTACTCACGAGCTAACCGGCGGGGCCGCTCGTGGACGTTGATACCCCATATGCCGTGCCTGCGTTGCGTTGCCACACCTTGCCGTCCCACTACTCGCTTGTCCTGGCCACCCCATGCCTTGCCTCACCACGCCTTGCCTGCCTAGCCCTCCACCTCAAAGACGCCCCAGCCCATCCCCGCACTCTGCCGGCTGTCAGGACGCCCCTCGCCAATCCCGACCTGGATGCCCACCCGAGCCAGCAAGTTGGCGACATCGCCAATGCTGAACTGGTCGGAATCAAACCGCAGCCGCAGCGTTGCACCCCACACCCTCCACATGGCCCGCACCCGCAGGTCTGCGACGCCCGTGGCGTTCCGAACTGCGTGCTCCACCTTCTCCGGCTCCCCCGTGATCTTTACCAACGGGGTCCCGTCCAAGGAATCCACGCCGTCAGCCTCGGCAAAGATGGAGAGCTTCGCCATGGTCATCTTGAACCCCACCAGCCTGCACGCCGAGATACAGGCGTTGCGGAAGGCACTGGCTGGGATGCCGTACCAGCCCTCCTCGGCGCGGTAAAGGGTGTTCTGGTAGTCGTCGTCAAAGTCCCGGGCTTCCCTCGCCTTTCCTTTCTTAGCCTGCGGCCCGGCCTCCATCTTCGCCCTCATCATGTTCTTGGCCTTCGCCCCGAACCGGGCCTGGACGTAGGGAGCCGTCCCCTTGATCCTGAACTCTGCCACCTCAAACCTGGGAGGAGGCACTACCACTTGTTGCTGTGTCATCGTTTGATTCTCCTCGTGCTCTTTGCTTGTCCTCACAGCCAAGGCGTCTACACACCGACCCTCCTTCCGCTTCTGTGACTATTGGGAAGTGTCAACCACTTGCACAAGAGAGAATATCGCCAGAAGAATCGCCGCGACCGCCCCATCCACCCACAACGGCAAGGCCGTGAGGGGAAATGCTTCTAGGGCCTGCCGTTCGAGCAGAGCCATCGGCTGCTGCCAGCAGAGACCCGCTGCTGCTGCAAGAAACACGATGCACCCTGCGCCCCAGATGAGACTTTTCATTTCCCCTTCTCACCCTTTTGTATGATGGCTCGCTTGTAGGCCTTGGCGATACAACCCATCAAAAGAACCGATCCCTGTAGTCGGAGGCCCCCCGAAAAGGGCCCGCAAAACACCCAAGAGTGTTGTGGGATACCAACCAACCAGAGACACCGTCACAACGTCCGCTGCTGCATATCCACGGCTTCTTAACTCGCCCCTCCAACAATAAAGCCTGTACTCCTCGAACTCACGCTCAAACCTCGCGTAAGTAGGCGAAGGTGACCGAGGGGCAGGGTCCCACTCTACTCGTGGTTCGTCCGTCTGTCCTGACAGCACTAAAGCGACCTCCGCCCGCCCTACCTGCCGCAGGAATCCCCGCAGCGGGCCATTCTTGGCGTAGAAGCCAAGCCTTCGTATCGCCTTCGCCTCAATTTGTCTAATCCGTTCGCGAGATACCCCGTGGCGATCACCCAGTTCCTTCAGGGTCCACTTGCACCCCAGTAACCCATAGCGACGCACGAGAACCAACCGCTCTCGCTGATTCAAGCGACTCAATGCATCCCTAATGCCCCATCCAATACAATGCCCTGACTCATCCTGCTCCAAGAACGGGCCTTCTATTCCGTCTAACCTGTACCAGATAACCCCGCGCCGTCCATTGAAACTCACGACCGGGTAAGATCGTTCAGGCCCGAAGGCCTTATGTAGGAAAGGGCGATAATCCATGGCTTACCCAACCCTCCTTCCGCACATGATGCACCGGGACCCGTTCTCGTCATCGTAAGCCCCACGCCCACCGCAGTGCCAGCAAGGCCAGACCGTCGCGTATGCCTGGGTGACCTTGCCCCTCCGGTTGCCGCTTCGGAGCAGCCGGTATGGGCGGCGGCTCTCCAGTGAGCCAGTATCTGTCATCACGTCGCCTCCTCTCGGGTGCGCCCCTTGGGGGTCATGGGTTGATATCTACTTTCTCAAAGTCTACAAGCCTCGCCATCGCCCCAAAAAGTGCGAGATAGCCTCCTACAAAGGCAACTCCAACTCCTAAGGGATACCACACAAAAACACTCAGTAGCGCCCCTACCAAAAGCATTACCCGCCCTATGTTGAACCAGTACTTCATCCCCTGCCTCCTTCCTGTAAACAAACGGACGTTTACCCCTCGGCACCCTCAGATACACCGCTCTCCAAGCTATCGCCGCACCCCCCTTTGTTTTGGGGAGTCCCCTTTGTCGCCTTTCCATGCTCGGCGCACCCACCGCCACCACTTCATACACAACCACGCATGCACAACAAAGGGAACTATTAGGTTGGGGATCACTAGGGCGTCTTTGTTAACCTCAAATGCCCCGAAGATGGCATATGAGAAATCAATGAACAGAGCCATAAATATGACTATACTGACTGGTATCAAATCCTTGCGTTGCATCATACCTTCGCCACCTCTGCCCCTATTTGGGTTTGCTCCGTCAACAACTCCCAGGCGAGTCGGGCTTGCTGCCAGACGACGGCGTTCCCAAGGGACGCAAGTCTGCCCACCCTAAAGGGAACCCCATTAGCTACCCTTGGAACTCCGGGCCACTCTGACCACCATCCACCGTAGCAAGCTGCCACGACTGACCAATCTTTTTCTTCTTCAGATAGGCACACCTCCATCCGAGCGACTTTGCAAATAGGTCAAGCCCACCGACTCCAGAACATAGGCTGATGTAAACCGGTTGTCTCACACCTTCACCGCCTGGCCGTAGTCGTGCAGCACCCGCCAGATGGTTCGCTCCCCACATCTGAACAGCTCGGCTATCTTCTTGACAGTGACTCCCCGCCGTCTAGCCTCCACTATCTCCCGATACATCACCCGTTTACGCTGTGCGGAGAGGCCATTACGAGTATCAAGAATGCACCGCTCATAGGGACACTCCAAGCTACGCGTACAATCGCCTCCGCAACCCGTGTCGGGGTACGTGTGGGCGTTTGGCAGGTCAAAGGCAGGGACGCCGTAGGTCATGGCTTCGCCACCTGTCCCCGCTGGGAGCGCATCCATGAGTCAACGCAAGAACATGGCCGATACCGCCGTCCACTCTCAGTACGCGCCTTGCGGCGCCGGGAAGGTGTCACCGATTTGTAGTCGTCGCCCGGCGCCCACACCACGTTTACCATGTCGCAACCTGCTACGTGGTAGTGATTCCCTCGTGCAGTAATGTAGTAGATCATGCCGCCGCCTGTCCCTTCACCTTCTTGACCACTCGCCGGATGTCCCGTATAGGCACAGAGCCAGCCCGTGCCGGACGTGGCACAGGGCGTTGTCCTCGCCAGTGCTTCTTGCACCGGCAGTCCTTTGGGTGACGCCCGATTCGGTGCCCAAGTGTCCGAGCCCTTGCCTGCCCCGCCTTCGTCCGCTCAGAGATGCGTAAACGCTCCCACCGGGCAATGTCCGCCAGGAACGCCACGATGGACTCGTAGAAGGGCAGCTCCGGGTTCAGGTAGGCCTCCTGGTGCGAGTACACCCGGACCCCCATAGCTGTGAGCCGCTGGAGGTAGAGCAGCGTGGCCAACGGGCCCTCCCGAGTCAGCCTGTCCAGGCTCCACGTCGCCACCAGGTCAAACTTGTGCCGGCGGGCATCGTCAAACAGGTCGTCCAGCCGCTCACGCCGCCTGGCACCGCTGGCGATGTCCTCGTACTCCGCAACGATGGTGTGCCCCAGGCGGAAGGCCCAGGCGCGGAGCTCATCGGTCTGGTTCCCTGCCTCCTGCCGGTCGGTGCTGACCCGGACGTAAAGAGCGACCTTCATCCCAGCTCCTGTTCCTTTTGGGAAGCCACCTGTGGGCAAGGCTTTTCCATCACTGGTAAGTAGCCGGTTCCACCACAGCCAGTCCCTATGAGTTTGTGCGGGTGGTCGTCTGGCATAGCCGTCAACTGACACCAGCATTGGCGAAGCAACCCGCCTGTCTGATGGCTGGTACACCACCACTTCCCGAAGTTGACATATGCCGTTAGGCCACATTCCGTCATTCCGGCTCCTGTACCTTGCTCCACCAGCATAACTTCCCCGACCCAGTGCGCCCCGACCAGAACAGGCACCGCCACCACAAAACAGGTCAAGCATCATCCCCCACCCTTGCCGCTTTGGCCCCCCCCCGGCATCTCCCGCCACTCCCGGCCGTCCAGGAGAGCGCCCGCGGCCCTCTTGCCAAACTGCCCCTTCTCGTCACGGATGCCGTCTTGACGACCATTGCCATGGAATGCGCCTGCCATCGTTGCGCGGCGCATATTCTCTGCGCCCGATACTGCCTCCAGATTGGAAAGTCTGTTGTCGCGCTTTGTCCCATTCATGTGGTCTACCTCCCATCCATCGGGCAACGGTCCGAACGCCGAGACGTACACAACTCGATGCGCCATGACATGCCGTTGTTTCCCGCGAACGCTAATACAGATGCGGAGGTAACCCTTCTTCGTCATTGCGCCGACTGGGTTCCAAGGCGTATTCGATTGAGGAGCAAAGACAAGGCCCTCTTCTTCCCATACCCTCAAACGCCCCGAACTGATCAGGTCACGGATTTCCTGGTCAAGCATTTGGCATTTCCTTCATGGCCCATAACTCATCAGGAATACGCCCCTGCATCCCCGATCTCGGCCCGGAGTCCTGTTTGACGAACACAGGCACCCCCGCACTCCGACATTGGCTAACGATGCTCTCTAGCCAGGCGATCTCCATGGGCCGTGCACCGGGGCCGCTCTCGCCGCCAACAATCACAAGATCAAGACAAGGCCTGAAGTGCTCTCTGGCGGGCAGGGGTACTTTGTCCAAGTCCTGCCACTTCAGGTATGAGGCCAGCCCATCGAGAGAGCCCAGCAATGGTTCCCCAGACATGAACGTAGTTATCTGCGGGATGCGGCACTTCATCTCGTATAGGGACTTCAGCCGATACAGGTACTTCGCGTTCTCCACGCTGACGCCGGCCCACACGTTAGGTAGCCAGCCGTGCTTGTTGGCCCAGGTGACCATGCGAGAGGGCCGCTTGGTCAAAACCTGGTAGATGATGTCGGGAGTCTGCCGCATGATCTCCCAGGCTTCCTCCCGCCATGGGTCGGCCTGCTTGATGAAGAAGTCCGAGATCGAGCAGGTGAAGACCTTGTACCCCTTGGGCAGCTCGCCGCGATCAATCTTACGCTGCCACCGGAGCGGGTCGTTGAAGGTCGTCTTGCTCCGCACCACCGTCCCGAAGTCAACGCCCCTGCGCTTGGCCAGGGTCTCGGCATAGCAAAAAGTACACCCTAGACTTACCCTCAAGCACCCTTGCCAGGGGTTCCACGACCCCGAGGTCCACTCGATGCTGGACCGCTCACCCATGGGGAGCCTGCCCCTTCCGCGCTGCCTCTCGGCACTCCAAGATAAGACGGACGTTTATACACGACTTGTGGGCACACTCCTCATGCAGGTTCACGTACTCAGGCTGCGGCCATGTAGTCAACAGAGACACCAACCCTGCCACCGCAGCCCTCTCCTCGGCTTGGGCCTCCAGAATGGCGTCGGCAAGCATCTCTGCTGCCCACAGAGGAAGCGGCACCTGTTCTTCCAAGAACTTGTCAATCACTGGAATCAACCGCTCACGTTCATTCATGCTGGCTCCAGACCGCGCAAGGATTCCTCCCCAACAACACGCCTGCGAACATAGGCGGGCACAGCCATATGGAAGACGTGGTAAGCATCCCCGCTTTGATCGTAAGATGTTTGGACCAGCATCACCGTGCCCAGCAAGAAGTTGCCCTCTACCCCATTGCGAGGATGGTCGTAAAACCACCACTTTTCACCCTCCGTAGCCTTGGGCGCTGTCCATCGGTAACTATCCATTGCTAGGCTCCTTTGGCCCACTCTGCGGAGAAGGGGAAGCGCCAAGGAAAGGCTCTGCGATGGCAATGCACCGCCTTACCTTATCCAAATCGAACTCCCCGTTAGTCCTGACGTGCGTTTCCAGGTCAATCCAAATGTCAGCACCTCTCGCAGCTTCAAGGATCTTGGGGATCTCCCGTGCGAGATTATGTGGCCCAAGGCCCCCGGCATAGCCAACCCAAGAGTGGGAGGGTTTCGGCCAAGAGTCCGGGACGACACCGCCTCCATGAGACAGGTCATATAGACCCTTGATGTTCGGGCCAAGTCGCTGCCACGGGTTGGCGTTGTCAATCTGAAGGATGTACTCTCTCTCGGAGTCGCCTTCCATTGCGCCTTTAATGCCAGGGTGCGGGTAGTATGGCTCACCATGTGTATTGACCTGGATGCGTTGGAAGCAGTCCCCCACCAAGTCAGCGATGGTTGCGCTGCCGCTCAAGAACCGGCCAGTCCACGGAGGGCATAGGTGGCCCGACAGGGCAATGCCCTCCCATCTCGCCATGCCTACGATCTCTTGCACCCAAGCAAGGTTTGGGAAGCGCGACTTCCCGCCTGGTGGAAGCAAGATACCCCACTCAACGAAGCGCTTGTGGCGGGAGGCGATAGAGGCCAGGTCGTCTAGATTAGTAGCGCCATCGGCTCCCGTGAAGGTCAACCTAAGTAATGCCATATCATCCCTCCGATTGCTCACTAGGGGTTGAAGGGGAAGTCAATTCAGTCCTATCGGCTGTCCTGTTTCAACGATTAGACTCCCGTCAACAGGGAATCTAATCCTGGAAACTTCGCCACTGGGGTTATATGCAATCAAGGGCGGTGGCTCAACATCCTTCCAAGCCAAGACCTCGCCACTGGGTCTGTAAATAACAGGGCTCCCAGACTTTAGGTGGTCAGCTTGCGTTCGTGATATCCACACCTCACCACCGCAGGCGATGTGGTTGGCCTCCTCTGCCCCCCCTGCTTCCAAGGCGGCTTTCAAGGAGCCGGTCGCTATCTTCGCTAGCTTCGGGCATCTTGGGCAGAGCACTAAGTATTTCATGTCATCCCTCCGCTTGCTCACTAGGGATTGAAGGGGCCTGGGGCAGAACGCCGCGCCACCTACAGATGACGCCACTTGTGAAGCTCACGCCCCAGGCCCGTGCACTAGAAGGGCAGCTCCTCCTCCTCAGGCTCCTGCAGCGGCGGCCCCTCCACGACCAGTCGCATCGAAGGGGTCCCAGTCGGACCCTCCGTTATCTCCTGCGGCACAGCATCCGCTGTCCCATCCGTCTCCTCCGGCCCCAGCGCTCCCTCTGCCTTCAACTCCACACCGGCATAGGCCTCGAACTGCTCACGAGCCAGACTGATGTCCGCCTCGTCCAGCATCCGCAAGGTCGTGGCCTTCAACTGATACCAGGAGCCCTTGAGTTTGCTCACTGGTTCCGAGTAGAGCGTGAGCACCACACGGCGCAGCGTACCGCCCGAAGCAAACCGCCTCGCCAGCTTCGCCGCCGTCCCCGCCAGCCGCAGGATGTAGAGATCAAGGTTGTCGGCGTCCATGACGAGGACGCTGTACCCCGGCATACAGGTTCCCGCGTCCCGGTCCGCTGTCCATGGCGTCGCGGTGAACCACTCGCACCCCTGGCACGCCCGCCCAGGAAAGCCCTTGTCCCCATCGACGCCAGGAGCGCCCACCAGGCCATCGTTGCTCCAGCACTCTGGCTTGGCGTCCCGGGTGAACCCACCGGCGGGCCACTTCGTTCGAGTGCTCTGGATCATGATGGGTACGACATTCAGGCTCTTAAACTCCTCGTCCGTGTCCACGCGGATGAAATTACCCGCCGTCCCCTTCTCCGACTGGGCCTGTGCCAGTTGCAGGATGGGCGGTAGGATGTCATGCCCGTGGAGAGTGGCCCCCTCCGCCACCTGACGCACCGGGGAGGGCGGCTCCGTCGCCAGCGCCCCGCCTGGCTGCTGCGTCTGTAGAGACTTTCCGGCACCTCGCGACTCCGGCCTTCGCTGGTCTTCCACTTCATGTATCATGGTCTTCGTCCTCCTGTGTGAATGTAGGTGTCACAAGGCTCTAGGTGTCACAAGCCATTGTCACGTCATCTCCGAAATGCCGAGCGGCACGATGCTCCGGGTGCTCTGACACTGACTTCGTGTGGGCTTGATACCAAAGGATTTGTTGGCCGCACTCTTTGCAGAGCATTGGCGCTCCGTCCGCCCATTTCATATAGAGCTGCACTTTCACCGTTTTCTGTCCCATCTCACTCCCCTGCGCCGTAGAAACGCACCAGGGCGATGAACAGCTCCGTGGCCAGCCGCAGAGCCGACCACTCCCTCGATAGCAGGCCCAGTTGCTCCTCGTGGTGAATCACCGAACCCTGGGCGTGCCGCCACGTATCCAGACCTGACTGGTACGCCTTGTCCTCATGCTTGGCGATGATGAGCGCCGCCGCCCTCTCCTCTGCGTTCTTGCCCTCGACCCCCGCAACCACCACCATTGCCTCGGCCAGATCCACCTGCCCCTTCAGGTTCCTTTCGTTCGCCTTGGCCGCCTCCAACGCCGCCTGCGCCGCAGGGACCGCTGTCACCAAGCCCCGCAGACGCTTCGTGGCCCCGGCTGACCCCGCCTGCTCACCCAACGTCTTTAACAACGCCTGCTTCTCCTCGCTATTCATGCCGTCACCTTCCTTTCTAGCTGCCCGCCCTTAGCAATATGCTGTACGCCTCTTCAAGGTCGTCTTCCCTCCAAAGATACACTTCTATCCCTGTCACTTGCCTCAGGGTATCTAGCCACTCCTGCTGCGCCGGTGACACCTTGCCCTTCGGCCCCTTCAACTCGGCGATTATGAGACGCCCGGGCTTCACGAACACGCAGTCAGGGAACCCCGCTGGACTGTGGAAGCTACGCCAGGTGTGGTACGCAAGGTATCCACAATCCCTTGCCGCTTTCATCAACGTGGCTGTCAGTTCTTTCTCAGTCATCTTGCCCTCGTAGACATTAGCGATGCTCATTACCCGCCGCCTTCCTTGGGCCGGGTGTAGCCGCCAGGAGCCTCAATGACTTTCATTAGAATGATCCTATCGCAGCGTTCTTTGGAACACCTGAACCCAACAGCGGCCAAGGCTCCGTTGAAAAAGGTGTCAGCCTTTGGGCATCTCTCCAATACCGATCCACACTCAGGGCAGAACATCAACCCGTTTGTCCTCTGGACGCACTTGTGATATAATAGATACATTATGGAGCATCGTCAATGTTTGGTTTGCGGCACGGCGTTTACCCGAATGCACTCTGAGATTTACGGGCAAAGGCGCACGACGTCGGCTGGTTCCTATTGCTCGGTAGAGTGCAGCCGACAAGCGCACACATTCGGCTCCACCGCTCCATGCCCCACGTGCGGGAAGCCTGTCTATAGGTCTCTCAGTCGGATGCGCCGGGGCGTTGGGGCTTATTGCGGACGGGAATGCTTCTCGACATGGCGACGCAAGCAAGTTGATATGGTCTGCGCCGTTTGCGGCAAAGGGTTTTCTGTCCAACGCCACCGCCCCAAGGTAGGACGTGGGCGGTATTGCTCGAAGCAATGCTACCGTCTTGCAAAGTCGTCCAGCTTGGAGGATTTTGTCGCCAGGGCGCTCACGCTCAGGGGATACGCCTTTGAGCGGCATAAGCCCTTCGGCCCCTACTTCGTGGACTTCTACCTTCCCCATAACAACATGGTTGTAGAGGTGGACGGGGACTACTGGCATGGCCTTCCCGAACAACGCTCTAAAGCCATCCGACGGGATGCCTACCTGCGGGCTTGCGGAGTTGGCCTCTACCATTTGACCGAGACGGCGATCAGGAACGATGCAATTGCCTTCCAGATGCAATTGACCTAGCCGCTTCCGCATGGGGCCATCGTTCTTGAAGCGGAGGGTCTGGATGCTCACGGCTCATCCTCGCACCACTTGCTGTCAACGGGGGACATGGCCATACCCCCGCCGAAGCCCCAAAACGTTTGCCGCAGCTCATAACAGATGCCCGTCCGTGGGCTCTCTGCAAAGTACCAATCAGAGTCAGTGAGAATCCCTTTCCACGTCATCACAAGCATCGCAAAGAAGGACTTCACTATTATGTACCGCGCTACGTCCTTCACGGCCGCCCCGCCCGGGTGGTGCGCAGGTAGGCCTCCAGGTCATCCTCACGCACCCGCCACTGCCCCCCAACAAGATGCCCCACCAACACGCCCGGATACAGGAGCTTGCGACGGACCGTCCCAACCGCGATGTGCAGCCGTTTGGCCACCTCTTGAAGCGTCAGCAGGTCATCCATGAGATTCCTCCATGCTAGGTAGTACACGGGCAACGGCACAGCAGGCCCGCTCACAAGGCAGGAACGACCCTGTATGGTAATCCCGGCTAATCGCCGTGCCACGTAGCCGTTTTATCTCCGCTTCCAGGGCTTTGACCTCGGCAACCAACCCCTCAATCCGAGATTGCTGTTCTTTGGCAAACCGCCGCAACTCAGCCTCGGTCATCGGGTACCTCCGTCCGCTCCCCGCTCGGTAGCGCCTTCAGCCCGTCGGCCAGCATCCGGTGGTAAAGCGTTTCTTGCCCATCCATGAGCATATAAGGCAAGAAGACCTCCGTCACCGTTACCATGCCGATCTCCACCATGGCAAGCTGCCCCTTGACCCAGAACATGACATTACGCCATGCGCACCGCTCCGCTTGGTCATGGAGCCGCGTCTTTGCTTCCTGGTCAGGGTAGCGGTAGCGGTAGCGGTAGTTGGTGTGGTTCACCCGCTGGTCAAGGAGATATTGATAAAGAGCCTCTGTGTTAGCGGGTAGCTGGAACGGTATGTCGCCATGCTTGAAAGCCAGGGACTTCACCTTGCCATTCTCAAAATCCTTCTTCACGGAGTCAACCTTGTGCGCTTGAAGGATGGCCTCAATCTCCACAACGGTCTTGGCTACCGCAACGGTGGTGTCAATGTATGGAATCTTGCGTGCCATTACCCCCGCCCCTCCCTTCCTAGCTCCTCACGTGCCTCCATGCACGTAACCCACTCACAGTCATTGAAAGCCGATACGTGGTCGTGCTGTGCGTGGTGGTAAGCCCGGGCGGAGGCTAGGTCAATCTCCCGCAGACGTTTTATCTCCGCTTCCTGAGCGTCGATGTGGTCGCTCAGAGCACCCCGAACAACGCCGTCATTCCGGTACACCCTGTCAATAATTCTATCAAGGTAATACTCCAACTCAGCCTTCGTCAGTTTCATTACGAGCGCCTTGCATAACTCATTGGTCAACGGCACGGGATGCGCGTCTGTCTTGCCCCGCGCCACGACCTTTGCCCGGTCAAGTCTCGCCGCCGCCGCACTTACCTTCGTGGCCCTCTTAGCAGCCGCAAGTATGTCCGCCATCTGTGTCTCTGACAGTTCCGCGCCACGTTCGACGGCCCTACCAGATGCACGCTCAGAAGCAGCCTGCTCTGCCGCTTCCCGAACCGACTCGGCCTGCTTGGTGCGCTCAATCCTCACAGAATTATGCAAGGCGCGCCCCTGTCTCTGATTGCTATGCAGGCTTCGCATACAACTCATTGAGAACGACCACGGTATCAAAGATGGCAACTTCAACACCCTTTGGGTCAAGGGTCACTGTTTTATGTGCACCAGCGTCACCGAGATGGTGCACCCGTTCCGCCAGTGAATCGCCCTCAGCCTTCAGAAGGAGCGGGGTTCGCTGACGGGCTTCGTCCAAAAGAGGCCCCAAGGTCTTCCCGGTACTCTTTGTCTTGTCTTCCAAGGCTAATTGGATGGCACGGCGACACATGACCGCCACTGCCTTGTAGCATTGTGCGAAGTGTGCCCGCTCTGCCTCTTGAACATCCTCAACGATACCCTTGGGCACATCTCTGAGTTTCCTGGACTCTTCTATAGGCATGTTCGGTGCCGTTTCGTCAATCGAGTCGTTTACCAGTTTGATAGGTCGTCTATGGCCATGCACAGTGCATGTGACTATGCCTTTTAACTCTAAGTGCTGACCGTGCTCGCCATCCCCCCTAACACAACGCACGATAATCCTGGGGTCAGTTGAAGGCCAACCCCTATTTTCGATAATGTGTTGGGTGCAGTCAGGACATCTAACTTCGGCTGGCATATAGTTGTTCTCCTCCAAATCCTCGGTTGGAGGTAGTTTATCCTCCCGCTCTGCCTGTGTCATTGGAGTCCTCCTAGGTTATGCAAGGCGCTCAGTTGTAAGCCAGCCGGCCAGAACAAAAGACATGAAGAAAGGCCACCCAAAGAACACCGCTATAGGGATGCAGAGATTCACGAGTAAATAACGCACGTCACTCTTTGTCATCGCTAGTACCGCATCCTCCCTGTCCGTTTTGCCTTGTGGCTGTCAATCAGGGCACTCGCCCCGCCCTTCGTGATGTTCGGCGGGTACTCAACCTTCATGCGCTTCAAAGCGGTCAACTGCGCCTTGGACGCCGGCATCCCCCGCCACCGTGCGTCCCGCTTCAACACGCCGCTGCCCATGACCTCGCCAAGCCAAACATCGCCCGCCTGGATGGCCTCGTATACCGTGTGGAAGAACCCCAGGGTTGTTGGCCCCTCGCCCTTCACCCGCCGCCTCAACTCTCCACCGCCCAGCATATTCGTGACGATCCCGAGCTGCCCGTAGTCGAAGGCGCTGATCGTGTACCCGAAGGACGTCTTGACCCAGGCGTTCGGACTCAGCCTCGCTACCCAGTCCTCTACTGCCGTCGCTGCCAGCGGATCAAACTCCCTGGCCTTCTGCTGCAAGTCCTCCAGGCTCTTGGCCTCATCAAACAACCGGAGCGGCAACCCCGCCGCGGCCTCCTCCACGATCATCTGCGCCGTGAGGACGTCCGTGTCCTCGGATATCTTCAACTTCGGTGGCAGCCCAAACAACGTATTGACCGACTGCACCATGACGCCCTTTGACGCCAGATCCACCATGTCAATGACGATCAGGTCCTCTTTGCCCTCAGCAATGCGCGTGCCGCGGCCAATGGCCTGCGTGTAGACCAGGCTTGACCGGGTAGGCCGAGCCATGATTACGCAGTCTGTCTCCGGAGCATCGAAGCCCTCAGTGAAGACCATGACTCCGATCAGCACCATGACCTTGCCGTCGCGGTAGTCTCGAATGATGGCGTGCCGCTCCTCGCTGGGTGTTGAGCCCACCACCACCGCAGCGGTCAGCCCCTCCTCCACAAACACCTGCTGCATATCATAGGCGTGTTCCACGTTGACGCAGAACACCAGGGCATGACGCCCAGGAGCGTGCTCCTGGTAGGCCTTGACCGTCTGCCCGTTCCGCTCCAGAGTGTTGACCTCCTCGGCCAACGCTTTCTCCTGGAAGTCCCCCGCCTGCATCTTCACGCCACTGATGTCGGCGCCCGTCTCGATACGGACGCCCCGTACCTTGCACAGCCAACCCGCCTCCATCATCTCCCTGATGGTGCGAGAGTAGGCGATCTCGTCAAAAATGTACTCCAGCCCCCGCTTATCGGTGCGTGACGGGGTGGCTGTGAACCCTACCAGGAAGGGTGTCCCAGGAGCGGGGAGAAATTCCTGAAACCGCACCTTCTCAGCCGCCTTGAGGTCTGATCCCTCGGGGCCCCCGTCACGCAGGTCGGCCACCTCCGGGACAAGCCCGAAGTGACGGAATATCTGTAGGTATGAGATAGCTACAGCATGATGAGCTTCATCGCAAATTATTGTGCTGAACTCCGCAGGATCCCACCGCGCCAGGCGCTTGGGCGACGCAGCGAAGGTCTGCACCGAGGCCACAACGACCTGGGCCTCTGCGCTGGCGTGCCGGTCCGCCTGCTCCACCTCCACCCGCAGCGTAGGGTTGGCCCGTTGGATCTGCGCGGCGTTCTGATCTTGCAGCTCCTCCCGGTGAGACAGGACCAGGACCTTCTTGCTGGCATACTTGGGCACCTGGGAGAACACCAGCGACTTTCCGGTGCCTGTTGGCATGGCCACGAGGGCCCGGGAGCCGCCGCCACGGCGGAAGGACAGCAGCGCCTCCACGCACTCCTGCTGGTAGTCGCGCAGGGCCAGGGCAGGCCGGTGCTCAAGCGTCTGCTGTACCATATCAGGGGCGCTCCTCAATTATCCCAATTACAAACGGCAAAGCTATCATTACCACTATGAAGAAGATTACAACCATGGTTTCCATGCTCTTCAGTCCCTCCACGTCGCCGCGTAACTCAACGGCACCAGTATATCCCAGAACCGCAGCACACCCAGCCCGCAGCAGAGCAACGCCGCCTTCATCTCATGCTTGCGCACATGGCACCGGGCGCAGCGGTAGACAGGTATGCGGTAGAGCATTAAGCCCTCTCCTTCCGCCAGCACCCGTCATGCAGCGACACAGCTACCCATAGCGGGTAAACAAGGTAGGCAACCAACAGCAGCAGCACCACGAAGCTGACACTGAACGTGCCCCCATCCAACTCCTTCGCTGGTCCCACCAGCACACTCGCAGCAAGGGGTAAGATCATGAGGGACAAGAGCACTTCAAGAACATACAGACCCACCATCGGAAGCCAGTGATGCCGTGCCGCTGGGGCCACGGTCACAATCACCAGCAGAGCAAAGATCAGGAGTGTCTTCATTGCTTCCCTCCCTGCGCGCTCTGCTCACCCAGCACTCGCTCCAGGTCCTTATTCTTCCCCCCCCCCCAACGCTGGAGCACCGCCGGAGGCCAATGGCTGGCCAACTCGCGCCACCCCGCTAGCCTCGCCGCTGCGTTCGCCGTCATGCTCTCGGGATGCGCTCGGTAAGGCAATCCCCCAGATACTCTGCCTGGTTGTACGCCGCTACGATCACGCTGATGATGGGCTTCACGACGCCGGTCCCTCCTCAGCATGGCTCGGCTCCGTGGCCTTGAGCACGGTTTGCATTGTCTCAGCACAGGCAATAGCCCGTTGCCATTCTTCCCGTTGGGCTGGCTCAAAGTAGTCCGGTGCTTCGCTATCAACCCAGATTTCGCCGAAGACCTCAAAGGCTTCTTTCAGCGTCTCCCTCAACTTCCGCACCTGCTGCGGCGTCATGCCCCCGTAGGCTGCAAGGATAGCGTCAACGAGCATGGGATAGTCGCATTTCTCATAGCCATCATCACATACCCAATCCTCAATCACCCGAAGCAGCGTTTCATGCTCTCTCACGACTCCTCCTTAGTCGCTGCTAGGGTGGCTTGTGATCCTGCGATAAGGTGCTCCCGTTCGTAGTCGTCCCTCTCTGACTCAGGGATAGCTACCTTATGCCACTCCACATAGTCCCGCAACGCCTCCACGACCTGCCGGTAGGCGGCGGGGTTCAGCCTCTCGCAAGGATTGTCCTCAAGAGCATTCTGCAAACCTATCTGCACGGTATGGCTCATCGGGTCTGAGAGGTCAAGGCTTGCTAGGTAGACTTGTGAAGCTAGTGCTGCTTCCCGTAGTGTAATTGTCATCGCTTCGCGCGCCCTTCCAGGCAGCCACAGCGGGCCAGTAGCTTCGGCAGTAGCTCTCGCATACGGCACCTGATAATCACTAGTGGGGCTCCAGGGCGCTGTAGTACAGCAGCCCCACTAGTGACACTATGGCCATCCCAGCAAGCAAACCAACTCTCACAAAGATAGTCCAGAAGGACACAGCCCCAACCGGCCCGATAAGTGCTTCGATCTCAGCTTGCGTCACATGGAGCTGCACGCCATCCTGCACTCCCTGGCAGGTTACAGTGGTCTCTATGTGGATCTTCCTGAACCAGAAATAATCCCACCCCTTGTCTTCCAAAACAGCCTCACACCCTTGACGGGCTTCGGACTTAAGCCTGTCCTGCTCTGCACGGACATTCCCCCCACTCCAAACTACCCCACTTACACTTAGTATCAGGAGTACCGCCCAGAAGACTCTACCCATCGTGACAACCCTCACGGTTCCCACCTCCCGGTCCGCAGCCAGGACTCTTCTTGCCACGCACACCCAGAACGTCGGGGCAGTATTTGGGCAGACCACATCGTCAAACATGCCATGCGCTAGCATGACCCTTTCTAGCGCATCCCGCATCTCACGGTGTTCCCGGGCTGGCCTGTGCTCTGGCCCCAGGAACTCGCCGCAGCAATCGCACCTGCCCCGCTGGTCGCTAGGAGGCATCTTCGCACCTCCGATGCGCTGACAGCGCAGTGAGGAATGGGTAGATGATCGCAAATGTCGTGAACCACACCAAGACGAAGGTAACCATGAATTGCAAGTGCCCAGGGGCACCCATTTCTTGCAACCGTCCCATTGTCTGAGTCCATCCTGCAAAGACAAGGATGACCCCTAAGAAGCTAAGGGCATAGCCACCAATCACGAGTTTGAGGTGGTGCCGAATTGCCTGCCTCATCTCGTGCCACCTCCCCTCACCATTCTTTCACCAGGAAAGCTATAGCAGGGGACATCAGGAGTCCAACAATCGAGAGAATCAGCACAATAGCGTAGAGAGCACCTGGCCAAGAAGGGTTGAAGTCTCTCAACCCAATGAGCGTTTCTATCGCTGATTGGGGTATGCCAACAACCATCCCATCCCTTACGCCCTCACAAGTCACCATCGGTTCGGTGGAGGAGGTGTGAAAGGAATAGTACGTCCATCCCTTTCCTTCTAAGACCGTGCGGCAAGCCTCCCTGGCATCCTCCCTGTCACGATCCATTCCCCTAGTCACGCTTTCCATGCCCATGGCCGCACCCACAAGCGGTATCAAGAAAACGACGCCGATCAGTAGAGTTAGTCGCTTCATGCCGTCACCTTGCCGGCATGATCGCACGGGCAGCGGTAGGTCCGCACCCACACCGGTAGACTCTGCCCCTTGCGCCCATAACCCCTGGTGGTGCCCGCGCAGCGCCCGGGGCAATCGCCATGGCGCCCATCCCGACAGTCCGCACAAACCTTGTTGCTCGCCATTATCTCGTGCCTCCAGTTGTGATTCCACGCCACATGCACTTGTCACCTATCGGAGTTCAAACGTCATCCATGTGAAAAGACAGAGAGGAAAAACAACCGCCACCCATAGAAGCCACAAGTCTCCCCAGACCCCGCCTGCAACGGTAAGGGCAAAGCTCCCACCTAACACGATGATGGGAGTCAGGATAGTGAAGGCCCAATCTAGTCGGGTTGTCTCACCTGCTGCCATCTCACTTGTACCCTGTGGACAGCCCGTACAGCCGCCCTTGGCTGTCCATGCCGATACACACCGATGCTCCGGCCACAGGGAAGCGAGTTTGCCCCGCTGCTGCCACCGCGTCAGGACAGCTACGGACAGTGTAAATTCCTCTCGTGATAAGCACACTGAGCGTGACCACGATCACACCACTGGCGATGAGCCCAGCCAGTAGTGTGAAAAACTTAAGCCTGCTCATCGTCTCGTGCCTCCCCGCTCAAGATACCCAAACCTTATCAGGTCTTCCAACGGTTGTCAAGCCCTTATCAGAACTGCTTTGCAAATGGCTAGGGCTACCGCCGGTCAGTGGGGCCTCACGGCCCTAAAAAGGCATCGGTATGGCGGTCTGGAGGAGCCTCGGAGTTACAATCTTACCGCCATCGGCCCCTGAATCGCTCCGCTCTGGCGCCACCTCGGGCACCAATCGCAGCGGACGCCCACACTCATCGCACCGGGGCGCCTCTTCCTTCTTGATCTCAGCCAGCATCTTGTACAGGGCCGCTACGCCATGGAACATCTTCGTCCCCTTCTGCGCGTAGTAGTACGCGGCGAAAAGCTCCGTGTCCTGGCTATCACGCATACCTATGAGCGTATGTGTGGACCATTCGTAGAGCTGAACCACCGCCTTCTCCCCGTCCTGATAGCTGTCCGCCCAGACAACCTTGGCCCCCAGGCGCCGCTCAAGTACCTCTGCCACTTTTGCGGCAGCCTCCTCGGTGCCCTCGCCCATAAACAGCAGCCGCAGTTCCATGACCGACACCGGACGCGCAAGCCCCGCAGCTAGAGACCACGCCTGCAACAGACCCTTGACCTCCCTGCGTGACCGCAGCTTGTCGATCTGGAGCTTGGCGTCTGCTATCTCGTTTTTGAATTGGGCATCCATATCCTGAATGTCGCCCTCCGGTCGCACCTCCCATTGGAGTACGAGTGTCCGATAGGCCGCTCCATCAGACAGCGTAGGCAACTCAAGCTGACGCACCTTGGAGGATGTCGAGGTGGCACACCAATAGTGCATCGGGTTCCGGCAGATCGTGGTCGTGGGGCCACCCTTCCGCCCGTGTTGGAAACATCGCCAGACCGCCCGTTGCATACAGTTGATTGCCCGCTCAATCACATGGCCGCCCGGCTTCTCGTATATCTGCAAGAGCTCCACGAGTTCCTGCTTATCAAGCGGGATTATGTCAACACCACAAGTGTAAATCGGGAGATGGATACCATCTTCCGTAGGCATGGTACGCACCTCCCGATTTACCCATCCGGCAATGAGCCGGTTACGCCTTTCCTCGATGGCCTCCGGGGCCCATGCCTTTGCCCGTGCCGCAAGGAGAGCTTCGTTGCGCTGCTCACGCAGGGTCATCTCTTTGACGACCTCCGTGGCCTGAGCGAGCACGTCGCCATCAGCGGTGGTTGCAACAGGGGGGGCGGCCGGACGTGGGTTGGACATATCGCGCCAAAGGTTCTTCAGGAACCGCTCACCCTCTACCGGGTCAGACATCTTGTCCCCTGCGAAGCGCAGGTACATCGTGTGGATCTGCATGGCGAGGTAGTCGGGGTCAAAGGTGGGGATGAAGTGGTCGTTTTGCCAGTGAACCAGGAAGTCGATGGCCCTGTCCTCGGGCACGCGGCGGTTGGCCAGGATACCGACCAGGCGGGGCAGACCGGTTCCTGTCCGCCGGGACCCTTCCTCGTAGCGCTTCCCGAAGAAGTACCGTATATCGGTTGCCGAGTAGGCTTTGGCCTTTGGGGCGCCACCTCTGCTGGCCATGCGGTCACGGGTCTGCCCCGGGGAGTCCTTGGCCTGGAGGATGAGGTCGATGAGCCACTGGGGGGCCGCGGCGATGGGGACTTGTCCCAACTCGTACTCAACGTCCCAGACGTAGGAGTTGCCTGACGGGTGGATTGACGGTGCCTCGACGACCTGGCCGCCTTTCGACTTCCACTCCACTCCATTGAATCCCACATCGTTCAGGGAGCCGCCCGCACCGACGGACAGGCCAGCCGGGAGGCTGAGGAAGAAGTGCTTACCGCCGCCGCCGGTTGTGGAGGCGGGTGTGTCGGGGAGGGTGCCGTTCAGGAGCGTCATGGACTCGAAGGACTCGCCGCCTCCCGACCGGGGGTCGATGTCCAGCACCATAATTCCAGCGGGGATGGCGATGCCGATGTTGCCCTTGTGGTGCCGGAACAGGGCGTCCACGGCGCTGCGGGGTACAGGGCCATTGGAGTAAAGATTGGCCCAGTCTCGGATATGGGGGACTTTGCCCGGTGACTGGCAGCCGCAGGCTGGGCCGCAGAGCGGTAAGGGGTTGAAGCCATGGGAGTGGTAGTAAAGGGCGACGGCGAGCGGGGTGGAGGCAGGGCGCGGGGGGGCCTCGTCTTCGGCCCGGGTGAGGCTCTGCGTCCTGTCGATACCGGCGTTGTGGCGCCGTGCGGTGAAGCTATCAAATGGCTGACTGGTCATGGCTATGGGTCCTCTCAACTGAATAGAATGTTAGTTGTGCGGGAGTAAACCACGTGCAAAGGCTTCGCCTACTGAAACGCCTGCCTTCTGAATAACTCGGTGGATAGGCTCATTCAGTGAGCGGAACTTTGCATAGCTTTCGTTTTGTGTTTGGACATTCTGGTAATACTGTGAGTCAATGAGAAGGAGGTCGTCAGCGCGAGCATCTTTGTAGAAGATGCGTTCACCTTCACCCAAAGCGAAGACAGCTTGGAGCATGAAGTCTTCAAAGCCAAGTTGCCCGTCGAAGTATTTTTCCAGGGATTCTTCCCGTTGCCTCCTTATACGGCGGTCAACGGCTTCAGTTTCTCCTTGAGCGTATTGGAGCCAAAGGAAGTCCTCAGGAAGGACGCCTGTACTTTCGAGGCGGTTGATCTCCTCTTTCAGGGCGTCAAACACCGCAATGCTGAGGCTCCTTTTACTGGCTGGTTCCCTAAGAGCGGCACACCTAGCCAATTCGCTCTTGTAGGCATCCTCGGCAACGAGGCGTAGTTGTCGGTCAAACCCATTCATAGCCAACCCTCCCGTAAGTCCTGTAGGCTCTTTATTGCCGCTTCCAACGCCGCCCCCGTCACATCATAGTTGACGGCAGCTTTTCTTTGGTCGAATAGGGATACTATGGGTTCGCCTCCTTGGGGGTAAGGGACTGTTTCAACGATGAACTGGATGGCGGTGGCAAGGCGTGTGCTGATTCGCTGCGCGTGTTCTTCGCGTAGACGTGCTTGCGCGTCCTCCTCCCGCTGCCGTTCGGCGGCGATGCTGAACGCATCGTCCAGCGATAGCTCCTCCGCCTTCACCCTGTCCTCTAGGTCGGCGTAGTGGCGTTTGAGTCCTTCGGCTCGGCGTGCCAGGTCCTCAGCCGCAGCTTTCCGGTCGTGCGCCGTGTGGTAGGCATCATTGAGGGGCATGATGCCGCTGATGACTGCCTCTACAAGTTCAGGCGCGTGTTGTTGGACGACGGCGGCT
>SDBU01002645.1_pt1 | contig 23595 bp, 24 predicted proteins | sample 2277071 | NCBI WGS metagenome assembly SDBU01 (sample SAMN10397929, study PRJNA504765) | marine sediment metagenome | isolation source: marine sediment core GS08_GC12, 126 cmbsf | place: Arctic Ocean: Gakkel Ridge, Loki's castle | collected 2008 | reverse complement strand
AACCTACGCAGCATTGATTGGAGTACCTTTGACATACCTGATATTAATAGATTTAACTCTACGTAAGCCAACTCAACTTGATGAGCGGGACAGGCTTATTGTATTGAGGTCTGGGAGGGTTCAGTGGGTGGCAGTTATTTTCTCGCTTGCAGTCTGGATGATTACACTCACTGAGATTTATCAGGCGCAGCGTCAGGTGCCAGTTGTTTTTCTTACCCTGATATTCATATCTACCCTCATTATCAGTATACTGGCGCAGTCGGTTGGAATACTGTTAGGTTACTGGAGAATGAGCCGTAATGGGTAGAATAAAGAATCGCATTAGAAGGTTCCGTTTCGACCATAACGAGATGACGCAGGAAGAGCTGGCCAACAGGGCGGGTTGCACCCGGCAGACAATTATCGCGCTTGAGCAAGGGAAATATGTGCCCTCCATCACTCTCGCCTTTAAGATCGCTAAAGTCTTTGGAGTGACCTTGGAGGAAGTGTTTCAGTATGAGGAAACTGGGTAGGTAACAGTAGCTGGTGGTCGAAGAAAAAGGGAGGCGGAGGCATTCCACTCTTCTTCAAAGGAGAGGGGGATAAAGGGGGTGAGGCAGGTAAGTAGTAATCGCTGCCCTTTGACCTCCTGGAAGTAGCCGTCTAAAATAGTGATAAGTAACTTACTCAGTAAGGAGAATGATATGAGGCAGATTTGGGCGCCATGGCGTATAGAATATATCCAGATGGAGAAGCCGGAAGGCTGTATTTTATGTGAAAAACCCCGACAGAATAGTGATGCTACAAACTATATCCTGTATCGGGGAGACAAAAACTTCGTCATTATGAACAGCTATCCCTACAACTCGGGTCACCTGATGATAGTCCCCTACCGACACATAGCTAATCTGGAAGAGTTAACTAATGAGGAACTCCACGAGCATATTGAGATAGTTAGCCGAAGCGTCAAGGTTTTAAGGCAAGTGTTTAACCCCGATGGTTTTAACATAGGAATGAATGTGGGGAGAATAGCCGGAGCCGGTATCGATAAGCATATTCATACTCACATTGTGCCCCGGTGGGAGGGTGATACCAATTTTATGCCAGTACTCTCTGATACTAAGGTAATTAATGAAGCCCTAGCTGAAACGTATAGAAAGCTGCAGGGTAAATTTTAAGTTAAAGTAAATTATTGGTGCCCCCAACCGAATTCGAATCGGTGTTGCCGGCTTGAAAGGCCGGTGTCCTAGGCCTCTAGACGATGGGGGCACGTGAGTAAAGTATAGCAGAGACGGAGTTAGCCAGCAACGCTATAATGAATAATATGATTAATAACAATAAACAGGCTGGGGTGGATAAAAGAGAACGGGTAAAAAAACTCATCCCTCCCCTGTTAACCGTACTTTTTGTGGGGGCTATCAGTGTTGGGCTTTTCTTTTATGCGCGGGACCCAGCGAGGATTGAAGAGCTGAAAAACTATGGCTATCTGGGCGCTTTTCTGGTTAGCCTGATTGGGAATGCGACTATTCTTATGCCGGTTACAGTTCTGCCGGTACTCTGTGCTATAGGTGTTATTATCTATCCAACTACGGGGTTAGTTGGTCCAATTATTGTGGGGTTGGCTGGTGGAGCAGGAGCAGGGATTGGGGAGATAACCGGCTATATGTTGGGCTACAGTGGGCGTGGTGTTATAGAGAACAGGAAAATATATTCAAGAATGGAGGGGTGGATGAAGAGGTGGGGAGTTATACCTATCTTTATTAATGCCATAGTGCCATTCTTCTTTGATATAACTGGGATGGTTGCGGGTGCCCTTCGCTTCCCCTTGTGGAAGTTTGTCCTTGCCTGCTGGTTGGGCAGAACCTTAAGTTATGTTAGTTTTGTCTTGCTGGTTGCAGTTTGGGGGTGGGATGCGATATTACGCTTTTTCAGCTAGCCCACACCTCAAGCGGGCCCTGAACTAAGTTTTAAGCTAAAGGCTAACTTGATTTTACCTCTGGTAACCAGATATACTTTTTTGAGGAGAGGGGGTATTTTTTGAATAAAAGTCAATTTCCCTATTTTGTAGATTGGGCAATAACGGCAAAATGTAATCTTAGCTGTCGGCACTGCCGCGGTTTTCCTGAGGGGGAACTCTCAACCGGGAGAGCTAAAAAACTTATCGCCGAGATAGCCGAGCTGAGACCTAGTTGGGTTATCCTTGAAGGAGGAGAACCTCTCCTTCGGGAGGATATATTTGAGTTATTAGGGGTGATGCAGCAAAAACAGCTAGAGGCTCATCTAATTACCAACGGTATGTTGCTAAATCCACAGAAACTTACCACCCTTAAACAGTTGGGGGTAAGGGTAATGATAAGCATTGATGGTGCTACCCAAGCAACCTATGAGGCGATAAGAAATGGCGCCAACTTTGAGAGGGTAATTCAGGCGGCGCGTAATTGTGCTGATGAAGGGCTTCTAGAGGCAATAAATTTTACCCTTTTGAAGAGAAACTATACTGAAATACCAGCGATTTTTGAGTTAGCTACCTCAATCGGAGTAGGAAAGATAACTTTCATCGGGCTTAAACCATGCCAGGACTATAATGAAGAGTTGCTTACTCCTCAGGAATATGGAGAAGCAATCAAGCTTGCCTGTCAGGGGGCGCAGGAAACAGGAGTCGAGTTCTTCTTTGATGAGCCATTCTTCTGGGCTACAGTGAAGGAGAGAGGTCTGCCTGCCCAGATGCCAGCGGTGAGCACCGGGATTGTAACTCCCTCTACCACAGCGTGCATTTTTGGTGAATATCTTTTCATTGAGGCTGATGGTGATGTGAAACCTTGTAGCTTTGCCCCGATGGTTTTAGGTAATGTCAATGAGAAATCCTTGGGTGAAATATGGGACGAGGTGCTTTCCTCATCCTTTCTCTCCCAGCTTAAAGATCCGAAAACCAGAACGGGGTATTGCCAGAGTTGCCAGTATTTAGAAAGCTGTAAAGGGTGCCGCTCCAGAATCTTTGTCCTCACGGGGGACTGGTTTGCTTCTGACCCTGTTTGTCCTTTAAATCTCAAATTAGTCGGCGAGAAGGAGGGTTAAATGAGAGTTATAGGTGTTGATCCTGGGACTGGGAGCTTCGATTTCTTTGGCATGGATGGGGAAAAGATTATCTTGGATACTTCTGTGCCTGTGCCTGATGTTGCTCAAAACCCCAAGGTACTGATGGATACGGTGAGAAGTGTCTTCCCACTGGATATGATAGTTGGTCCCTCTGGTTATGGCCTACCGGTAACCCAAATCAGAGATATAACCGAAAGGGCACTAACCCTGATGGTACCTGATGACAAGAGTATTCCGCTGTATGATGGCATCAGGATGGTTATCAGGCTGATGAAGGACGAAGGCTTCCCGGTTTGTTTTACCCCTGGGGTTATTCACCTCCAAACCGTGCCCGCCTATAGGAAAGCGAATAAGATAGATATGGGTACTGCCGATAAGGTATGTTGTATCGCCTTAGCAATCAGAGACCAGGCAGAGCTTTACGGTATAGACGATAGTGAGACCTCCTTCATCTTGGTGGAGGTAGGTTATGCCTTCAATGCGGTAATAGGGGTTGAGGATGGGAAAATAGTTGATGGTTTAGGCGGGACCTCAGGAGGACCCGGTTTCATTACTCTGGGAAGTATGGACTCTGAGCTAGCGGTGCGCTTGGGGAGATTCCCCGGGATAGTGCTCTTTAGCGGTGGTGTCAAGGATGCCAGTGGTAAGGAAGATTTAACTCCTGAAGAGCTGGCTAAAGAGCATCATAAATACTCAGCATCCTGGAATATGCTCTTGGAAAGTATAGTCAAAGGGGTAGCGGCAATGATGGTTAGTGTGGAGAAGCCTAGAGAGATTTTGCTTTCGGGTCGGCTCTCTGGAATCCCGGAGATTACTGAGACGCTGACGGCTAGGCTTTCCCAATTTGGGAAGGTGCGAAAGGTGGGGAGAAAGGCTAGGATCGCCAAGGAAGCTGCCGAGGGGGCATACATCATTGGTGAGGGGTTATCAGGAGGTAAGTATAAAGGTATTGTTGACTGCCTGGAACTTAAGGGAGCTAAAGGCACCATGTTTGATTATATTTTGCTTAAGGGTGCTGAGGTAGAAAAACCATAGAGCAGGTCATTTCAAGGATAAATAGCTAGCGCCTCAAGCCCAGTAGTCTCAGGCAGGCCGAGCATAAGGTTCATGTTCTGTACAGCTTGCCCGGCTGCTCCCTTAACCAGATTATCAAGGCAACTGATGACGATTAGTCTCCCTGTTCTACTATCAATGGTCGGATAAATAAGACAGAGGTTGCTTCCCCAGGTATGTTTGGTGTGGGGAGGAGAGTCCACTATCTTAACAAAGGGTTCGTCCTTGTAGAAGTCCATGTAAAGTTGCCTTAGCTCTTCGGCTCTTTTGTTTGAAACCAACGAGGCATAAGCTGTTGTTAAAATCCCTCGGGTCATCGGCATCAAGTGGGGGACAAAGGTTACTGAGAGCGGCTGTTCGGGGTGGAGCAACTTTAACTCCTGAACAATCTCAGGCAGGTGCCTATGACCGTCTAAGGCGTAAGCAGTAATATCCTCATTAGTCTCTGAATAGTGGGTTTGCAGGCTGAGGGTTCTACCGGCTCCGGATACACCCGACTTGCTATCAATAATAATGTCAAGCTTAATTAGCCCTTCCTTGACTATCGGGGCTAAAGCCAGAATAGCCCCGGTGGGATAACAACCGGGGTTAGCCACCAGTCGGGCGGAGGCAACCTGAGACCGATATAGTTCGGTTAGTCCATATACTGCTTGCTTAAGCAGTTGCGGCGCAGGGTGGGTAAAGCTGTACCAGTTTTGATATTCCGTGGCATCCTTCAATCTGAAATCAGCGCTAATATCCACCACCTTAATACCGCGGTTGAGTAATGGTATAATCTCTTTAGCACTCTCTTGATGGGGCATAGCCGAAAAGACTAAATCAACGTTCCCCAGCTTAGTTTCAATAGTCAGGTCTATGCTAGCTAGGTGGGGGAAAATCTTGCCTAACTTTTGCCCGGCAGTACTCCGTCCGGTAACTGAAATAAGCTCCACCTGTGGGTGCTGGTGCAATAGTCGGGCTAGCTCGACACCGGCATAACCGGTAACATTGATGATGCCCACCTTGGTTTTATTCATCGAACACACCTTTCGCAAATTTCCTCCAGTGCTGCTAGTTGTTTCCTAGTGCCCATGGCAATCAATCGGTCTCCGCCTTCAATGGTTTTTTCTTGAGGTGGGTTAGCCACCAGTTTGCCGTTTTTCTTACTTATTGCCAGGATAGCAGCTTTGGTGCGGTGGCGAGTTTCTTCTATAGTGAGACCGACTAAGGCTGAATCGTGCTTTATGGTTATATTTTCCATCTGCAGCTCTCGGCCATGGCGATAGACTACGGTATCAATAAAATCGACTACTGTCGGCCGCAGGGCTAGTTCTGCCATACGGCGAGCCCCGAGGTTATATGGCGATATAATGCGGTCAGCGCCGGCCTTCTTGAGCTTAATTTCAGCTTCGCTACCAGAGGCACGAGCCTCAATAAACAAATCTGGACGCAGTCCGCGAGCTGAGAGTGTTATATAGACGCTATCGGCATCGCTACCAGCTGCAACTATCAGGCCACGTGCCCGCTCAATGCCGGCTTCTTTTAACCCCTCGTCACTGGTGGCATCGGCAAGCACATAGAGATGACCATTATTCTCAGCGGCAGCAATACTTTCTTTATCTTTGTCAATAACGACAAAAGGTATCTTCTCTTCAGTAAAGACGCGGGCTATCTCTCGTCCTACCCTACCGTAACCACAAAGAATGAAGTGTTCCTTTAATTTTGCTACGTTTCTTTCCATTCTTCGTCTCCCCAGCGTAGTGCCCAGGTGACCCTCTATTAGATACCCGGCAATAACGCTTAAGATATATAATGCCCCACTGACACCACCCACCATTAAGAAGATGCTAAAAATCCGCCCGGCAGTAGTAAGTGGATGAACCTCAGCATAGCCCACGGTAGTTATAGTTATGATGGTCATATAAAGAGCATCAACAAATGACCATCCCTCAATAACTACATAACCTATAACACCAGCGGCTGTGATGGCAACAAGAACGCCTGCTCCCCATAATAATCTTCGCGTTGGGCTCACCTAACTGCCTTCAGATTAGCAACCCGCCCGTGGTAGCTAAATGCCTTTGGTGTTATTTTGGTTTATCCATCAAGTTTCTCAGCAACCTTGCGGAAGTGGAATCCATAGACGGCAAGGCTAATGGATAGAGGAAAAACCAGCGGACGTCTTAGCAAGGTCGAAACGAATAGCTTCCAAAAATATCTCCTCCCCTTTTCCTTGACCCCCAAAACCCATATGGACTTAAAGAATGCCCTGATGTGATAAAATTGAATCCGGGGAACCCTTTTTCTTGTTTGAGGTTTATACTCTTTTAGAAATGTTCTGACCCGTTCGTAATACTGCTTGGGTGCATAAATTGTTTGCATGATATGCCTATAACCAGTAATGAGTGTTTCATGGTTCATTTTGGGAATGAAATTGATAGAGCAGTCAGTATTATCACCGGAAATACCCTTTAATAAGCGGTTCTCTTTTTTCAGGCGCTGGTATAGTCTGGTGCCACGAGGGGCATTTAGTAAACCGACCATGGCGGTAACGATTCCACTCCTCTGAATGAAGCTAATTTGGCTCTTAAAAATTGAGAGTGGGTCACTATCAAAGCCGACAATAAATCCTCCTTGCACTTGCAAACCGTGGTTTTGAATCTTCTTAACTGAAGCCACTAAATCACGGTTTTTATTGGGAAGCTTATTACATTCAGCCAGACTTTCTTCATTGGGGGTTTCAATGCCAATGAACGCCATGTTAAATCCTGCCTTCACCATCAGTCGCATTAGCTCTTCATCATCAGCAAGATTTATAGATACTTCTGTGAAAAGTATAAAGGGGTATTTTTTCTCTTCCATCCATTTAATTATTGCTGGCAAGATTTCTGTCTTTAGTTTCCGCTTATTTCCTATAAAATTATCATCGACGATAAACACACTACCATGCCATTTATGATTATATAGTGCCTCCAGTTCATTTAGCATTTGGTCTTTACCTTTGGTTCGTGGCGTATGCCCGTTCAGGATGATAATATCGCAGAAGTCGCAATCGAAAGGGCAGCCTCTGGAATACTGAATGTTCATTGACGAATATTTATTCATGTTGATGAGCGACCATAGTGGGACAGGAGTTTCGGTTATGTCTGGGCGTTCATTAGAAGTGTAAATGTGTTTAGCCTTCCCTTTCTCTAAGTCGGCTAAAAAGGGCGCAAGAGTGACTTCAGCCTCACCGAGCACAAAGTGGTCTACCCCATCAAACTCTTCATATCCGGTAGTGAAGAGAGGGCCACCGGCGACAATCTTAGCATTAAGTTTTTTACATCTGGTAATAATCTCTCTTGCCGAATCCTGCTGCACTACCATAGCACTGATAAACACATAATCAGCCCATGTCAGATGTTCGTCAGTCAGGGCGGTTACATTCACATCTACCAGCTTTTTCTCCCACTCATTGGGGAGCATGGTGGCTATAGTTAATAGGCCCAAGGGAGGAAATGATGCCTTTTTGGAGATGATTTTTAAGGCATGCTTAAAACTCCAGAAGGTATCCGGATATTGGGGATAAATCAAAAGTATTTTCAAATTATGCTCCTTATTCTGTCTCTATTAAGCCAAACTGACTGTTATATATTACACTTATTATAGCATTTTCTCTCTCTCAAAGTAAGAGTCTATAGATTCTTCCCCATCTCTTTTTCTCTTACATAGAGCTCGCCTGTTTCAAACGGCTTTCCGCCACAGCCCAATTTATGTCCTTGAAGAAGGCTACTATGTAGTCGGCTCGCTTTAGCTCGGCATACTCCGGGGTGCCGACCTTGCCTTCTTTCAGCATAGAGGCGAGTGAGTCCATTAGCTTGTTGGTATTGGTTATATAGCCTTGATAGAGGGAGAAGTGATTTTTAAGTAGTGTTTCACTGAAACCGTCCATCCCGATGAGATTGCTGTAGTCCTTTGCTGAGTAAGTCATTGTGGTTCCTTCTTTAGAAGGTCGCTAAATACCTCAGTATGATATATTTCATGGCTTTTCATACGTAGGAGGAGTTTCTTCAGGTCAGGGTCTTCAGTCTCCTTGGCGGCGCGGTCATATGCTGCTGCTACCTCCTGCTCAATTTTAATGTCGGCTTTGAGCATATCAGCAGTTTTGGTCGACTGGTTAACCTCGGCGTACTCAATTATTGGGTTGCCACTAATATCAACTATCTTTTCTGCCAGCCAGCCCAAGTGCTGCATTTCGTTAATTGCCTGGTCTTCCAACTGTTTTTTAGCCTCTTTATCAGTCATCATGTATGATTGAAAGAGATATTGGAGAATAACCGTGTACTCGTGCTCGATGCCCCAGTTGAGAGTTTGGATAACCCTGCCTGTACGGCTGCCTCTGATATCCTTAGCCCCTTCTTTCTGCGCCTTGTCTATAAAGTGCTGGAAATCGCCATGGTGTGACTCTTCGTCAGACAAGATTCGCTGCAATAATCGCTTTATCTTGGGGTCATCAATGACCTTGATGTGTTCCTTATATTGAGCGAGGGCATCCTCTTCCAGCAGTACATTATTTTTCATCCAATCAGCCACTGCTTTGCCATCCATGCGCATCTTGCCCCGCTTTAGACTAGGGATACCGCCCAGATCAACTATGGTCTCAGCTAGCAAGTCTAGGTGGCGCATTTCCTCTCTAGCGATTGCTTCAATTTCACAAGCCATCTCGCCTTCACCCATAGCATAGGCGTGGGTCAGGTATTGAATGGTGGCACCATGCTCACTTTCAAGGTCTTGATTCAGTAGAGCAATGATTTTATCCTTGTCCATTAGTCCCTCCATAATTACTCTTCTCGTCACCACTCTGTCTCAGTCAGATAGACAATCTACCTCCGGTGCAGAATTAGTGAATCTTACGAATGAATTCCTTGACCTGAAAATCCCACTCCCGGGATACTATTTCTACGGAGGTTTTATTGCCCTGTTTTTTAATGGCAACCTCAACTCCCCCGCCACCACCTTCAAGGTAGACGTGGGTGGGTTCTTGGTCTTTAACTTCCAGCCCGTAGTTGCCACTAAAAAATTCTATAGCTTGTTTGATTGCCTCTTCGGGGCTTAACTTGGTTTCGGTGGCGATTCTTAACATCTTTCTCCCCCCTTAAATTTTATAGCTATTCCCTTAACCTACCGGTAAGCTTCAGCATCTGATATACCACTGCCAATTATACCACTGCCATCAACCCGGAAACTGAATGCATCTGTAGGGGCTTTACAGGTGGGGCATTCGCTTGGAGCGTCTGGGTCTTCATGGACCCAACCACAACTGCGGCACTTCCAGGCAGCTCCTTCTTTCCTCTTGGGGACTTTCTTTTTCTGAAGCTGGGTGAGCAACAAGTCGAACATATATTGGTGCTCCTGCTCAATTTTGATTGCTCTTTCAAAGAAGTCGGCAATCGCGGCAAAGCCCTCTTTACGAGCTGTCTTGGCAAATTCAGGGTACAGTTTTGTGGCTTCCTCGCCCTCACCAGTTATAGCTGCTTTCAGGTTAGCCTCAGTGTTTCCTGTCCCTTTGAGAAAATCCAGTTCTATCCTGGCGTGTTCTCTCTCATTATGTGATGCCTCCAGAAAAGCCTGGGAAACTCTTTTAAAGCCCGCTTTTCTGGCAATTTCGGCAGACTGAGTGTACTTATTGCGTGCCTCTGACTCGCGGGTGAAGGCATCCTTTAGGTTCTTTTCCGTCTTGCTTCCTTTAAGTTTCATCAATCCTCCTTTTCTTATAAAGTTTTAGTTTTTAAAAGAATTCTTTTTATTTCTTACTCAGACACCATCTAGCGATGGGTGCTCCGTTTTGACAAACCACTCTGCCGGGTTTTTAAGGTATTCATAGTAGTCGAGCAAGATTGCGTGATGTTCCCTTTCTTGGGCAGCCAGGGCTTCATAAAATTCCTTCTCAGTATCATAGGTGGCCTCTTTGCTCTGGGTTTTATAGAAATCATAGGTTTTATTTTCCATATCCATGGCGGTTTGTACGGCGTCAAGCTCGATGGCAGGCGCCTTTATATTGGCACCAATTTCCTCGGTTGCCCGGGCAAATATGGTTCTCAGTCTTTTGCCCCCGTCTGGCTGAAAATCAGTCTTGGGCCAGGCTTTTCTGTTGCTGATAGCACTGTATATCTCCTCAAACTTCTGCCGGTGGACATCTTCTTCAGCGGCTAGCGACTGCAATAGTTTCTTACCCAGCTCATTACTACTTTCCTGGCTGGTTTTCAAGTAGTATTCCTTGCCATCAATTTCCATCCGGATAGCCATCTGAAGTGCCTTTAGAGTTTTAGCCTGTTCAGTTTCCATATTTATCCTCCACTAAAATGTCTTGCCCGTATTGAGCTTTCAGTGCCCTATTTAACTAGGGATTAAAAATATAGACCTAAACTTTATGTTTGTCAATACCTCAGATGTGTTTGGAATGAGTGGAACTTAAATGGGGCGGTATTATATGAGCTATAGCTGGTGGAGTATCTTTAGCTGGTTAAATATTTTGCTCGTGCTTCGGTGTCTATGAATCTGACGATGGTATTTATGCAGATAATCGCAAACTGTAAATATTCTTTGGTTATACACTTGTAAGTTCCCAGTCTTAATGTGCTGCCTTTGACTAAATCTTGAAAGTGCCGATTAACTATTCCCCTATTGTGGACATGAATATTCCTAGTTGCTAGAATCTCTGTTATCTTCTCGGGCGGTGCTACTGACGTATTTAGATTGATGTTGAATTTATCGTCAAAGTATTTGACCACCTTTTGAAACGGGCTGTGCGGAAGTTCATCTACCTCCTTTTCTACTAGGTAGTTTACTACTTGTTTTCGTCCACCAAGAGTAAGCACTTCTTCGGCAGTAAGTTGCTTTCCAGATTTAAGTATGTCAAGATGAGACAGCAGTATTTCTTGGACAATGTCCGCAAGGTAGCCTTCGTAGATTGTCACTAAATGAGATAAGCCGAGAATTCGAATAAGCTCAGGAGATTGGCGCAACAATTTTATTTCCGTAGGTACAAGTATATCTATGTCGGTCAACTCCTCCACCCTCCCACCAATTTTATTGAACCGCTTTTCATCAGCTTTGGATAATTTAGCTTTTTTAAGAAACTCGTCCATTTGTCTCTCGAGCTGAGGCAACTCCCTCTTAGCAAATCGAACTCGCCACCTTAAAATTCTCACTTGTGTGTCATACCACTCCTCAGCTGTTCTAAGAAAATGTGCAAGCTTATTAAGACTGGATTCAAATGTGATGTAATTTTTGGTAGGTAGTATGTATTGGGATGGTTTCTTTTTGGGCATTTTATTGTCCCCTTTTAGGTTTTCTATCTCTATTATATCACGTTATGTTATCCTCCCCACTACCTCTTCCAGCAATCGCTGCCAGATATTGCTCAGCCCTTTGGGATTGAAGCTGACCTGGGTTAAACTTATCTTTATGCCGTGTTTTAAGAAAGGGGCCAGTTTCTGCTTATCAAAGTGCATGCCCTGAAAGCGTCTGAGCACGATTTGGCTGTCTTCAGTGCTGATGGACTCGATACCGGCTTTAGACGCCAGGATTTTGATTCTGAGGGCATACAGCAGGTTCCTTGCCTCTAGTGGCAAAACACCAAACCTGTCGTTAAATTCTTGAGCTAAATCATCTATCTGCTTGACCTTATCCAGCTTGGCCAGGTTCTGGTAGAGGCTTAGCCTGGTCTCAACATCAGAGACATATTCATCAGGGATATAGGCAGCCAGGGGCAGGTCTATGGTGGGCGGTGGCAGGGGTGGTGGTTTGGTTGCCTTTCTGGCAGGACGGGCCGGTTTTGTTTTCTGTCTCTCTACTGCATCAGCCAGCAGCTGACAGTAAAGGCTGAAGCCGACGGCGCTTATATTCCCACTCTGCTTCACCCCAAGTAATGTCCCCGCTCCCCTAATCTCCAGGTCTTTCATGGCGATGCCGAAACCGGCTCCCAGTTCGGTGGCTTCAAATATAGTCCTCAGCCGTTTCTCAGCCGTCGGTGTCAGGCGTTTACCTTTGTCAAATAGAAAATGGGCATAGGCGAGGTCGGTGCCACGACCAATTCGCCCCCGCAGTTGATATAGTTGGGTCAGGCCAAATCTATCGGCTCTATTGACAATCAGGGTATTAACATTGGGCATATCCAGCCCTGATTCAATAATAGTGGTGCAGACCAGAACGTCGCTTTTACCATGGGCAAAGTCAGCCATCACCGCCTCAAGTCCTGCCTCAGGCATCTGGCCGTGAGCGATGGCTATCTTAGCCTCAGGCACTAAGGAGCGGAGCTTATCGGCAACAAGGGCTATACTTTGAACCCGATTATGGACAAAGAAAACCTGTCCATTTCTTTCTAACTCTCTGAGTATGGCTTCCCTGACTATATGGTCATCATATTCGGCAACATAACTTTTGATAGGCAGGCGTTCTTCGGGAGGAGTTTCCATAGTGCTCATATCTCTCACCTTGACCAGAGACATATGAAGGGTGCGGGGTATGGGGGTAGCGCTAAGGGTGAGAACGTCTACCTCCTGCCTCATTTGCTTGAGGTATTCCTTGTGGGCGACACCAAAGCGCTGCTCTTCATCAATGATTAATAGCCCCAGCTCTTTGAAGGCTACATCCTTTTGCAGTAGTCGGTGGGTGCCGATGCAGATGTCCACACTGCCGTTGGCCAGCCCCTCAAGGGCAGTCTGTTGCTCTTTTGGTGTCCGAAATCGACTCAATACCTCAATTCTTATCGGGAAGGCGTCCAGCCTCTGGCTGAAGGTGATAAAGTGCTGTTGAGCAAGCACTGTAGTTGGTACCAGCATTGCCACTTGCTTCCCGTCCATTACTGCCTTAAAAGCAGCCCGGATAGCAATCTCAGTTTTACCATAGCCGACATCACCGCAGACCAGCCTGTCCATAGGCTTGGCTTGCTCCATATCCTCCTTTACCTGTTTCAAGACCTCTGTCTGGTCAGAAGTCTCAATATAAGGGAAGGAAGCCTCAAGCTCTTGCTGCCATGCAGTATCACGGGAGAAGGCAAAGCCGGGTACTACCCCTCGAGCTGCGTAGAGCGCTAATAGGTCTTGAGCAACTTCTTCTACTGACTCCTTAACTCTTTGCTTGGTTCGCGTCCATTCCTGAGTGCCCAGGCGGCTCAACGCTGATGGCTGCTCACCGACTCCTACATAGCGGTTGACACGGTCTATCTGGTCAGTAGGGACGTATAGATTGTCGCCAGTAGCATATTGTAGTACCAGATAGTCCTTTTCGGTATTGTTGGTGCTCAAGGTAGTAACGCCGATAAACTTGGCAATGCCATGCTCAATATGCACTACGTAATCGCCGGGAGTTATATCAACAAACAGCTTACGGCGGGGCACCGGGCGCTTCTTTATTAACCGCCGTTGCTTAACAAAGCCAAAAATTTCAGCATCAGTGAAAAGGTGGGTGTCATTATTCATAATCCACCCTTCGGCTAGTGAACCCTGTATTAGGGTTAGTGAGCCGGCTGGGGGTATTTGTTTGATTTTAGTAAGGGGTGGGGCAATAATATCTTCTTCTTCAAGTAGCTCCGATAGTCGGCTTGCTTGATGGCTGATGAGTATAACGCGGCGTTTTTGCTTCAGGAGCTGTTTGGTCTTTTTGATGAATACTGGTAACTGCCCGGTATAGGTGGCAGCGGGAGAAAAACCTAGCCGATATAGCTGTTCATGTTTAGTGGCGCCCCAGGTGACGAGCATCAGGCGTTGCCTTTCTTCTATCCTTGGCTCCAACTCTTGCCAGGTGAAGTATGGTCTGGGGAAATTGTGAGGCAGTTCTCCCTCTTTTAATTTCTCAGCACGCAACTCTTCGGCTGTCGCATCCAGGTCTTCTATGGCTCGTCTAATGTTTATCGGTTCATCAAGCACTATAAGGGTATTCTGGGGCAGGTAGCTTAAAATACTGTCTTGATTAAACAGCGGGGCATAGAACTGTATGTTATTCGGTATCTGGTTGTTAGATAGCATGGTTAGTTCTTGTTTGAATTGCTGGCTCGCCTCGGGATTACAGCTAGAGATGTCGATACTGTTAAAGACTGGCTCTAGCTTCGATTTATTGCTCAACAAGGGCGTTAGTATTTCTGTGGCTGGGCCGATAGCTATTGATGGCACCGTTGCTTGTGAACGCTGGTTTGCTGGGTCGAAAAGGCGAATACTATCTATAGTGTTGCCAAAGAACTCAAGTCTAGCCGGCAGATTATTGGTAGGAGGGTAGATGTCAATGATGCCACCTCGGTGGCTTATTGTGCCTGGCACTTCTACTACGCTTTCTATCCTATAGCCCATAGCTTGCCACTGGTTCAGTAGCTTAAATGGTTCAATATCCATTCCCTGCTTTATAATATGGCAGGTAGAGATGAAATCACTATAAAGTGTTGTCTTCTGCATAAGGGCTGGGGCTGAAGCGAGGATTAACGGGGTATTATCATTGCTACCTATATTAACTAAAGCGGAGAGCAGTTGGAGTCTTTCTAGCTCAGTAGAGGTATCTGAGACGATACGCTGGTATGGGAGGGACTCAGGCTCAGAGAATAATCTTATTTGGTTAGAGTTATACCAAGCTAGAAGTTGTTCATGGAGTTTTTTGCTGTTTTCTGGTTGGGCGGTAACTATGAGCATAGGTCGCCGCAAGCTTTGATATAGGGCGGATATGAGATAAGGCTTAGCTGCTTCAAGTACTGCCGCTCTGGTGTTGCCATCTTGCTGTTTTAGTTCGCTTGTAAGCTGACGGTAGGCGGGCATCTTCTCAATGAGGTGCAGTAGTTTAGTTAGGTTTAACGGCATTTTTCTCCTCAAACGCCTATGGGGCTAGCCGAAAACGACTAACCCTCCAAGTAAATTTTAGCATAGGAGTAGCGGCTCAACAAGCTCAAATACGTTTTATGGCTGTTAAAGCTACTAGTAAAGCTAAAACCATGATAACTGAGCTTAACGCTAAACCTAACTCCACCCCAACCATTCCTCCTATCCAACCCATTAAGGGTGCTCCAATTGCAACCCCAGCAGTAAGAAGGGCGTGGAATATTCCAGTTGCCATGCCGCGCTCTTCAGGAATAGTGTGGTCGGTAACCAGTGCTGAAATCGAGGGGAATATCACCCCGTAAGCTACCCCATATAATGCCATTGCAACCGCCAACAGTGAGAATGTCACTACTGAAGGCAATATAACCAGAGAAACTACGCCGAGGCTTAAACCCGCACCTATCGGTATTAGACGTCCTACTTTGTCAGAGAGAGCCCCACTGGGAAACTGGAGAATAATGAACATGACCGCAAAGGTAGCCAGTAACATCCCAACGTGAAACATTCCCATTCCCAGACTCCTCGCGTAGAGCGGTAGCAGAGTAACCACACCGCCGAAGGAAAAGTATTGGGCGAATATGGAGCAGTAGGCGACAATAAGCCCTCTTCTTCTAAGTAAATCTTTTGCCTTGCCAAAATCTTCGCTGAGTGAGGTTTTTGCTGTTGCCATACTGCTTTTCTTCTTGGCTCTCGGCAGTAACAGACTGATCAATGCTCCGATAATTAGTATTGCCGTTCCGAATAGGAAAAGAGCCTGATAACCCAGCCGAGGGACGATAATTCCGCTCAGTCCAAAACCAACTAAAGTGGCTGTCGCCAGGGAGATACCATAGACAGCCATTGTCCTGCCCTTTGTCGTCCTGCCAGAATAATCGGCAAAAATAGACATCGTCGCTGGACCCACCAGGCCACCACTTATCCCGTGAATTGCCCGCACTAAAGCCAGGTGCATTGGTAATCGGGAGAGGGAGTAGAGAAACATGCTCAAAGCATCTACCATTAGGCCAGCAATTAGGGGAACCTTGTAGCCCACCCTGTCAATCAACCTGCCAAACAGGATATTAGCTGGGGTGTTGGTTAGCGAATATAGACCGATGATAAGCCCGATAGTGCCGACACTGGCACCAAGTTCATAGGCATAAAGAGCCATTACCGGTATCAACAAGTTGGTATCAAGAAAGCCAAGAAAGGTTACAACGGAATTAAGAATTAAGACCCTTCGGGATAGGAGTTGGCTAGTGTTATGATTCGATAACTCTCCATTATGGGATGCCGTGAGATTGTTTTTTTTCATTTACGCCAGTATAACATAAGGTAAAAGGGACTAAAAAATAGAATAGGACTACAAATTTGTTCATCTAACTCCTGCTTGCTATAATGAAATAAATTTACTAAGGTTGGTGGTAAATGGGAAAAGTTACGAATTTACTATATCACCGAATAGTGGTTAAGCTTGGCACCAGTCTACTTACTGGTGGTAGTGATCACCTGAATCAGGAAGTAATGTCAGACTTGGCCACCCAGATAGCACGGTTGCAGAAGCAGGGTCTGGGGTTGCTCATAGTCTCTTCTGGAGCTATAGCTGCAGGTAGATATAAACTGGGGCTGACCAAGGAGCGCAGGGACATTCCCTTTAAGCAGGTATTAGCGTCAGTGGGTCAAAGTCGTTTGATGAATTTCTATGAGCAATTGTTTGCTCAGCATAATATTACTGTGGCTCAAGCTTTGCTTACCAAAGCTGACCTTTCCGATCGGGCTGGTTACCTGAATGCTCGTAATACCCTCATAGCTTTGCTGGGGCTAAAGGTGTTATGTATTGTCAATGAAAATGATGTGGTGGCGGTTGATGAGATTCAAGAGGCAAAATTCGGCGATAATGACAATCTATCGGCTATGGTGGCTAATCTGGTTGACGCTGACCTATTGCTGATTCTTACTGATACTGCTGGGCTTTATACTGCTGACCCAAACTGTGACCCCGGTGCCCGTCTTATTCCGCAGGTAGACAAGATAGATGCAGAAATTGAATGTTTGGCGGCTGATACTACCGGTAATCTTGGCATCGGTGGCATGGTTACTAAGATAGAGGCAGCTAAGCTGGCGACTGCTTCGGGGGTAACGGTAATTGTAGCCGACGGCAGGGAGTCAGATATTATTTTAAGACTAGTTGCCGGTGAGGCTATAGGCACTCGCTTTCTACCAGCTACCAGCAAACTGGAGAGTCGTCAGCGCTGGATGCTCAGTGGTCTTTCCACTAAAGGGAAACTGGTAGTAGATTCCGGTGCAGCCACGGCGCTGAGAAAGCAGCATCGTAGCTTGTTGGCAGCCGGTATCAAACAGGTTGAAGGCGAATTTCAGCGTGGTGACATAGTCAATATCTATGATCCTCAGGGGTCTCATCTCGGCTGTGGCATAACAAACTATAGCTCGGCTGACATTGAGACTATTAAAGGGGCACACTCTGGGGAAATTGCTACCATCCTTGGCTACGACTACGGCTCAGAGGTGGTGCACCGAAATAACTTGGTGGTATTATGAGGTTGTAGGATAAGGCAGTTGGGTGACCGTATAAAAGGAGGCTTGCTATGAAATCAGCGATAGAAGTACTGGAAGCGAAAGGGAAGGCAGTTAAGGTAGCGTCTCGGCGGATGGCTTATCTTCCTACTGAGGTCAAGAACCAAGCCTTAAATAATATTTCTAGTGACCTGCTGGCTAAAAAAGATGAGATATTAGCCGCCAATCAGATTGATTATAAGGATGCTGAGGCATCAGGGATGAATGAGGCTATGCTTGACCGGTTGATGCTAAACTCCAGACGGCTTGAGGCTATAGCCCAGGATGTATTGGCAGTGGCAGCACTGCCTGACCCGGTGGGTGAGGTATTTGACATGCGTACTTTGCCTAACGGCTTGCTGATAGGTAGAAAGCGAGTTCCGTTAGGGGTAATTGGAGCCATCTATGAGAGCCGACCCAACGTTACTATAGATATTTCTGTCCTTTGCCTGAAATCGGGTAATGCCATTATCCTCAGGGGTGGTAAAGAGGCGATTCATTCCAATAGTGCCTTAGTCAAGGTAGTTCAGGAGGCTACTGCCAGAGCTGGGGTACCCGATGGCGCCGTGCAATTTGTTGAGAATACCGACCGAGCTCTGGTCAATCACTTGCTCAAGATGGGCGACACTATTAATATGATTGTTCCCCGGGGTGGAGCCGGGCTGATAAAGTTCGTTACGGAAAATGCCACTATGCCAGTGGTTAGCGGTGGAATTGGTGTTTGTCATACCTATGTGGACAAGAGTGCTGATGTGGACAAGGCGGTGGCTATAGCCTTTAACGCCAAGGTACAGCGACCCACTGTTTGCAATGCTTTAGATACTCTGTTGGTTCATGCTGATATTGCCCAGTGTTATCTCCCTCTGGTGGCGACTGAGTGGGCTAATGCTGGAGTGGAGATGCATTGCGACCAACGGGCTTTGACTATCCTTAGGCCACATTCTTCATTAAAGCTAGTTCCAGCCACAGACGAAGATTGGGGTAAAGAATATCTGTCATTGGTGGCAGCAATCAAGGTAGTAGATTCCTTGGATGAAGCACTGGCGCACATTGAGTGCTACGGCTCAGGACATTCTGAGGCTATTTTGACTGAGGGGTACGCTGACGCGGTGCGCTTTCTTAACGAAGTGGATGCTGCCTGTGTCTATGTAAATGCCAGCACTAGGTTTACCGATGGCGGTCAATTTGGCTTAGGGGCTGAGATCGGAATCAGTACTCAGAAACTGCACGCCCGAGGTCCATTAGGGTTAAAGGAACTAACTACTTATAAGTGGATTATCTTCGGCAGTGGGCAGGTACGCTCTTAAGTGTCTTGACGCCTACAGAACTGCTTGTTGGACTTGAAACAGTTGGTTGATGCCCTTTTCGGCTAAGGAGAGTAGGGAATCGATGGTTTCCTTGGAGAAGGGATTGATTTCAGCTGTACCCTGAACCTCAACAAACTTACCCTGGCTGGTCATTACCGCGTTAAAGTCGACCTCAGCATTGCTGTCTTCGTCATAACAGAGGTCTAATAGCTGATAGCCATGCACAATACCAACACTGGTGGCAGCCACTGCACTCTCTAAAGGTATGGACGATAATATTCCCATATTTACCAAAGTCTGCATTGCTTGGTGTAGAGCTACATAAGAACCAGTAATGGCAGCCGTTCTGGTGCCGCCATCTGCCTGTATCACATCACAATCTATAATTAGAGTTCTCTCCCCTAGTGCGGTGAGGTCAGTTACTGCTCTCAGCGAGCGCCCGATAAGACGCTGGATTTCCTGGCTTCTGCCGGCGACTCTGCCTCGTGAGGAATCACGGGGAGTGCGGGTAACGGTAGCGCGGGGTAACATAGAGTACTCAGCCGTAACCCAGCCGGTGCCTTGTCCTTTAAGGAAGCCGGGCACCCTCTCCTCCACACTAGCTGAGCACAGTACTTGGGTCTTTCCTAGCTCAATTAGCGCTGACCCTTCAGCAAAACTCTGGTAGCCGGGTGTTATTTTAACCGGTCGTAACTCATCCCAGGCACGACCATCAGCTCTTTTCACCTAAAATCTATCCTTCTAGCTTGTGCTTTATGTCAGAGTATAACATTGATGAAGAGATAAGAACAATTTTAAGTTCTAATCTGCCTCGCCCCATTGGGCTCCGACACTGACTCTTCTCCTGCTCTAACCATAGGGAAACTGATATATTAGTGTAATTAAGATAGATGCCGTCCGAAATTTATCATATGATTTGGAGTGAGGCAACCTTGACTCCCTTGCTTAACTCATTTACTTAAGGTAAACTCGAAGGGATTCCCTGCTTATAAGTATGGCGGCTAAGAATGCACTATATTGGTGTAGATATAATAGAGATAGCTCGTATCAAAAGGGCTATAGCTCGCTGGGGAGAGAAGTTCCTTCACCGGGTATATACTGAGCCAGAGCTCAGGCTATACCACGATAAGCCCTCATCTCTGGCTGCCCGTTTTGCTGGCAAAGAAGCAGTAATAAAAGCAGTTGGAGCCCAAACCGAGGGTCTCGGTTGGAAAAATATTGAGATATTATCTGAGCCTAGCGGACAGCCTTTAGTCCATCTCTACGGTAAAGCGAAGAGTCAAGCTGATGTCTTAGGTTTGAGTAGACTTGCTATCAGCCTTTCCCATTCCAAAGAATACGCTATTGCCTTTGTCGTCGGTGAGACAAGGTGAGGTTGCTTTCTTTTGACCGTAAGCAGGTGAGGTGATAAAATTAACTAGAGAATTTGATTAGCTGACTATGGAGGGTTAGAAGTGTCAGGGCATTCAAAATGGGCTTCAATTAAGCACCAGAAGGCAGTAACTGATGCCAGACGGGGTCAGCTTTTTACTAAATTGACCCGTGAGATTATTGTGGTGGTGCGTCAGGGAGGCAGCAACCCTGAGACAAATTTTCGGCTGCGTCTGGCAATACAAAAAGCTCGTGATAGCAATATGCCTTTGGATAACATAGAGCGGGCTATTAAGCGGGGTAGCGGCACTCTGGAGGGGGCTATTCTAGTAGAGATGACTCTTGAGGGCTATGGCCCCAAGGGCACTGCTATCCTGGTGCAGGCTCTGAGTGATAACCGCAACCGAACTGTGCAGGATGTGAGGAATATATTTTCCCGTCACGGTGGCAACCTGGGGGAAAGCGGTTGTGTGGCCTGGCTTTTTGACTCAAAAGGATTAATTATGGTGAAGACTAACGATTTAGATGTTGAGGAATTGGCCTTACGGGCTATAGATGCCGGTGCCGAGGATGTTAAGGTAGAGAATGCTTATGTAGAGGTTTATACTAAACCTGAGGAGTTTGAGACGGTCAGGGCAGCACTGGAGCAGGAAAATTTATCTATAGCCTCGGCGGAAGTATCTATGGTGCCCAAGACTATGATTGAGCTTGAGGAAAAGCCAGCACTACAGACACTAAAGCTATTGGATAAGCTGGAGGAGATGGATGAAGTCCAGCATGTAGCCAGTAATGCTGACTTTTCTGACTCTATCCTAAAGAAGTATCAGTAATGCGATGAGAATTTTGGGTGTTGACCCGGGTACAGTAACTATGGGCTACGGGGTGATAGAAGGTGGGGGGGATGAAATAGCCCTGGTTGATTATGGCGCCTTAAACTGTCCTGCGCGCTCCCCAATTGGGGAGCGTTTGAGCTATTTGCATGGTAGACTTTCAGAAATTATATCACATTATCAGCCTGATGCGGTGGCTGTAGAACAGCCTTTTGTAGCTAAGAATGTAAAGTCGGCACTGGCAATAGGTAGAGCTCAGGCGATGGCTATCCTGGCGGCAGCTGATAGGAAAATCCCCGTCTATGAATATACTCCGACCCAGGTAAAGCAGAAGGTTGCTGGTTACGGGGCTAGTTCCAAGGAGCAGATTCAGGAAATGGTCAAGCTCCAGCTTGGGTTACCTGAGGTGCCTCAGCCGAATGATGCCGCCGATGCTCTGGCAGTGGCTATCTGTCACCTGCGTGAGATACACCTGGAGAGTCTGCTGGCTAAGCAAAAGTGAGGTAGAAGAAGTGATAGCTAGTCTTCGCGGAAAATTAGAGGCGCTGGGTGGTGACTGTGCAATTATTAATGTTGGCGGGGTAGGTTTTCAGGTATATATGTCTACCACTGTCTTAAGTAACCTTGGCAGTATCGGTGAGGAAGTAAAGCTGCACACTCACTTTCATCTCAGGGAGGATAACGCTACCCTCTATGGCTTTACCTCGGCTGATGAGCTGGGGCTTTTTCAAGCCTTGATTGGGATATCGGGGTTAGGTCCCAAGCTGGCACTGGCGATGCTTTCCGCGATGAGTGTGGAACAGCTTACTATGGCTATTGCTACCGGCAGTGCTGACATGCTGACTACGGTTCCCGGAATAGGCAAGAAGATGGCTAACCGCCTTATCCTGGAGCTTAAAGAGAAGATAAGTGCCGGCTGGATAACAACTCCCGCCGCCGAACTGGCTCAGGAAAACGCTGAAGTGTTAGTTTCCTTAACCTCTCTGGGCTATTCTATGGCTGAAGCAACCCGCGCCATAGCCACTTTGCCGTCTTCCTCCGACCTGAGTCTGGAGGAAAAGGTTAAGCTGACACTACAGTATTTCGCTACTAAGTAATGGGGGGATAGCATGGAAGTTCCATTATATGCAGTAATTTTTGTCTTGCTCGTGGTAGTTTTGGTGTTAATTTTTAGATCTAGGAAGGTAGAGGTTCCGGCTATAGAGGAGCTGGAGAGCAAGCTTAGATTTGCCTTAGCTTCGGCAGCCTCGGTTAAGGAGATTCAGGATGCCCTGGAAGACTTACCTCATGACCTTTTGGAATCAATAACTCGCAGTCTGGGCAAGAGGACAGGAAAGCTGAATGAGCTTCTGGCTACTTTTGAATTGACCCAATATGACAGGCTTTTCTATCTGGGAGAACCTATCGACTTTGTCGGAGTTAAATACGGCGAGGGGGTTGACTTCATTGAGGTAAAAACGGGCCGGGCCAGCCTGACCCCGGCGGAGAGGGAGCTAAAAGACCTTATTGAGAGCAAGCGGGTCAATTATGTGGCCCTGTCCGTAAACAAGATAGGCATCGCCGAGCACATTGATACCGAGGAGATGGGGGAGCAATTTGAGCCTGGAGGAAAAGGTTAAGCTGGCACTGCAGTATTTTGGGGGGGAGTGATGGAACAAGTTCAAAGGGTTTCTCCTATACAACGCAGTAAGGAGGTAAATATCTATGGAGTACTTATACGCTGACAATTTTAGGGGGTTTACAAACGCATTACTTGCTATAAGGGACATTAACTTTTTTGTGGGCGAGAATAGTACCGGAAAAACTTCAATGCTAAGCTTGCTCAAATTACTGAAATCAATCGACTTCTTGTCCGACCAAGACTTTAATGCCGAGGACGTTGAACTAGGTAATTACAGGGATATAGTCAGTGTAAATGCAATCGATAAAAGCTATTTCCGTGTCGGTTTAATTGAACAAGGCACTGATACTAGCTTTAATGGTTTTTTGATGACATTTATACAGGAGGAGGGAATCCCATTTCTACATAAATACACATATAGATTTGAGCGTGAGCAAACGGAATTGATTTTTTTTAAGAATATAACTAAATATCGTTCAAAGAAGCTGCCTGAAACTAAAAATAAGATAACGCCTATTAGAGAAATTATCAGAGAGTGGGTTGAAGAACATAAAGAAAAGAAGGCACACTACAAAGGATACGGACAATTTAACAGGCAAGATCTTCTTAATGCACCTCTCCCATTTATTGCGTTTATTTTGCCTAGAGAGTCTCGCCGCCGCGTACCCCCAGCACCCAAACCTATTGTCTGGTTTGCTTCCATACGAACGAGACCACGGCGCACATATGATGAATATAGCTTAAAGTTTTCAGCGGAAGGTGAACACACTCCCTACCTAATCAAGAAGATCTTAAGTTTTGGTACAAGTAAGAAGGCAGAAATGAACAAGTTTCGCGATTCTATCGAGGCATTTGGACGCGAAAGTGGGCTATTCAAATCAATAGAGGTGAAAGAATATGACTCCAAGTCAAAGGCATCCCCATTTGAATTAGATATACGCCTAAATGGTGAAGAGCCGTTAAAC
>SDBU01002644.1_pt1 | contig 23599 bp, 23 predicted proteins | sample 2277071 | NCBI WGS metagenome assembly SDBU01 (sample SAMN10397929, study PRJNA504765) | marine sediment metagenome | isolation source: marine sediment core GS08_GC12, 126 cmbsf | place: Arctic Ocean: Gakkel Ridge, Loki's castle | collected 2008 | reverse complement strand
GCTCCAGAGGCAGAGATTAAAATTATTGGCATTAGACCGGGCGAGAAAATCAATGAGATATTGCTTACTCCAGAAGAAGCTCGGCACTCACGTGAGTTTGACACTTACTTTATCATTGAACCAGAGTTTGCCTTTTGGCAAAGACAGGATATTGACGGTCAGCCCTTAGCAGATGGTTTTCGCTTTTCTAGCGACACCAATATTTGGTGGCTGACTCCAGAAAACCTTAAAAAAGCTTTGGAAGGGTTATAAGGCAAATAGCTTTTAATTTTTAGTTATTGTGCTACTATTAAAGCAGTAGATTCTTAAATTAGTCAGGCATTTTACTTTTCATTAGCGGAAGGAGGGATGAAAATGTTGGTTTGGTTGTTCGTTGTTCTGTATTTATCCTGTGGTGTCACAATTGCTGTTGCTGATGTGGATTCGCGCGGAAATAAACCTTACAAGGGTTTCACTTACCGCAACATGATTCAGATAAAGTGTTTGCGGTTTGTGAAAATAATGATTACTGGACCTGTTGTTGCTGTCTACAAGTTTTTTAGGAATCTTGTTGCAAATCCTTTAATCAATCATGCCTAAAACATGGGTGTTTAATCGATGGAGGCGACGGACTGAATAAGTCCGCGCCTTTTTTTTCGTTGATTAGAAAATGCTGTGTAGGAAGATTTGGCAACTGTGGATAAAATGAGCTTGACAAGCTCATTTTATCTGATAAAATGAGCTTAGGCAGTAGAAACTAATCAATTAATCAAAAATATGAACATAAAAAGGGATTTAACAATTCAACTAGAAAAAGAACTAAATAATGATGAGGTGTTGTTGATTATCGGCGCAAGACAAGCAGGCAAAACAACAGTTCTTAGGCAATTAGAAGAAATTATTAAGAAAGACAAGCAGGATATTTACTTTTTAAGCTTGGAAGATCCTGAATATCTTGAGTTGCTTAACAAAGCTCCTAAAAACCTTTTGAAAATATTTCCTTTTGATTTAAAAAAGAGGAATTTTGTTTTAATAGATGAAGTGCAGTACTTAAAGAATCCAAGTAATTTTTTGAAATACTTTTTTGATACCTATAAAGGTAAAATAAAAATAATCGCTACTGGCTCTTCTGCCTTTTATTTAGATAGAAAATTTAAAGATTCTTTAGTCGGCAGAAAAAAGATTTTTCATCTAGCCACTTTATCATTTAGGGAGTATTTAAGGTTTATGGGTACGACATACAAAAAAAGTCTGAACGAGCTTAGCAAAAAGGACTTCAATAAACTTTCTCTTTCGGAAAAAGAAGAAATCACAAGGGAATATGAGCTTTATCTTATTTATGGCGGCTATCCGAAGGTAGTTTTAGGCGCAAGTTACAAAGAAAAAATAGAGATATTGAGGGATTTGGTTTTTTCTTACATTAAAAAAGATATTTTTGAGGCTAATATCAAACAAGAAGATGTTTTTTACAAGCTTTTAAGAATCCTGGCTTCCCAGTCTGGTGGTTTAGTTAATACTTCAGAGCTTGCCTCAACTTTAGGTATTTCCAGAAGCGCAATAGATGATTATTTATATTTAATGCAGAAATCTTTTCACATTCGTCTGATTACTCCATTTTATAAAAACTTAAGAAAAGAAATAACTAAAATGCCCAAAGTTTACTTTCTAGATTTAGGCTTGAGGAACTTTTTACTAAATAACTTCAAGCCGTTTAGAGATAGAGAAGATAAGGGTGAGCTACTAGAGAACGCTTTGTTTAGAGAGCTTTACAAAAAATATGATTTTTCTGAAATAAAGTTTTGGAGAACTGTTCAAAAGCAAGAAGTGGATTTTGTGGTTGATGGCAATAAAGCATATGAAGTAAAAGCAAGTCCAAGCCAGTTTAAAAAAAGCAAGTATAGGTCCTTTTTTGAGGTATACCCGGATATTGATTTTTCAATTGTCAGTTTTGATGCGTCAATAAATAAGAAAGGCGGCTTGCCAATAATTGATGTCTGGAAAATCTAGTGATGTTAGTTAAAATTGCGCGCTTACCTTTATGTCAGAATTTGATGGAGGTATTTTAAAATTGATTAGGCGATAGTTTCGTGGTAGGATACAGGAGAAAAAAGGCGACATTACAAAGAAAAAATATGATACCATATGGTATGCATTGGCTTACTGAAGAGGATATTGAAGCTGTGGTCAATGTCTTAAAATCAGATAAAATTACCCAAGGGCCCTTGGTTGAGGAATTTGAGAAAGCGATTGCTGGGTATGTTGAGGCCCAATATGGAGTGGCTGTTAATTCAGGAACAGCTGGTTTGCATTTGGCTTACATTATGGCTGGCATTGGCAGGGGTGATGAGGTGATTACTACTCCTTTGACTTTTGCTGCTACTAGCAATGCTTTGGTTCATTTAGGAGCCAAGCCAGTTTTTGTTGACATTGACGAGAAAACTTTGAATATTGACCCAGCAGAGGTTGAAAAAGCCGTTACTGACAAAACCAAGGCAATTGCTATTGTTGATTTTGCTGGTCAGCCCTGCGAGCTGGACGAGCTCAAGCAAATAGCCCAGAAACACAACCTTGTTTTAATTGAAGACGCTTGCCATAGTTTAGGTTCAGAGTATAAGGAGAGGCGCGTCGGTGGGCTAGCTGACTTAACAGTGTTTAGTTTTCACCCAGTCAAACTAATCAATACTGGCGAAGGTGGTATGGTGGTAACTAATCAAGAGGACTGGGCAGAGCGAATGCGTCTGCTACGCCATCATGGCGTTGTTAAAGAACCAGAAAAAGGAGGTTGGTTTCAAGAAGTCAAAGAGCCAGGCCATAATTTTAGAATAACTGATTTTCAATGCGCTTTAGGTATTTCTCAATTTAAGAAAATAGACAGGTTTATTGCCCGGCGCCGGGAAATTGTTCAAAAATACAATCAAGCACTCAAGGAAGTTGATGGTTTGATTATTCCTTTTGAGCAAGAGTATAATAAATCTGCTTGGCATATTTATCCTTTGCAATTTGATTTAGAAAAACTGGGCAAAACCAGAAAACAAATATTTGATTCTTTAAGAGAGGAGGGGATTGGCGTACAGGTTCATTATGTTCCTTTGCACTTGCAGGATTTTTACCAAAAAGCATTTGGCTATCAGCCAGGTGATTTTCCAAAAGTTGAAAAATACTATCAAAGAGAAATTACTCTGCCTCTGTTTCCTAAGATGACTGATGCTCAAGTGGAAGAGGTGGTTGAAAAGGTTAAAAAAGCAATTAAAAATGAAAGTTCTTTTAATTAATATCTGTTTGCGTCCTAATATTGAGAAACTTTTGTTTCCGATTGGTTTTGGCTATATCGCCACAGCTATTGAGAGAGCTGGTTTTCAGTTTGAGCTTTTGGACTTGGATGTTTTGCGTTTAACTGATGAACAAATAGAAGAAAAGATTAAAAATACAGATTTTGATGTGGTAGCTATGGGTTGCATTGTTACTGGTTATAAATACGTTAAGAGATTGGCTGAACTGATTAAAAAGCATAATCCCAATGCAACCATTATTGCTGGCAATTCAGTAGCTGACTCTGTGCCAGAAACCCTAATGGCTAAAACTAAGGTGGATATTGGTGTAATCAGCGAGGGCGATAGCGCTATTATTGAGCTCTTAGAGGCAATTGAGAGCAGAAGTCCTTTAAGACAGATAAAGGGCATTTTTTATCGTCAGAATGGTTGGGTTTTTTTTACTGAAACAAGAGAAGCGATTGCTAATCTTGATTCTCTTCCTTTTATCAACTATGAAATTTTTGATGTTGCTACTTACTTAGATAAGATTCGTCTTTCAGTTACTGAACCCTATCCAACTGATTTTGAGCACTTAAGAGCTTTACCGATTAACACTGCCCGGGGCTGTCCTTATCGCTGTACTTTTTGCTATCATGTTTTTAAAGATGTCAGATACCGCACCCGTTCAATGGAGCATGTTGGCAGGGAAATTGAGCTGCTTCAGGACAAATATGGTTTAAACTATATCCAATTCTTTGACGAGCTCTCTCTTTTTTCCAAAGAACAAGCTAATCGTTTTGCTGACTATTTTCTGGATAACAATGTCAATGTTTTTTGGACAGCTGACTGTAGAGCTGGCTTGTTCAAAGAAGAGGACTTGCCTTTGGCAAGAAAGTTAAGACAGGCAGGTTGTGTTTCTTTGGGTTTTTCTTTGGAGTCAGCTGACAAAGAGATTCTGAAGGCAATGAACAAGAACATTACAGTTGATGACTTTATTACCCAAACAAGGGTTTTGCAAAAAGCAGGCATTAATCCTTCAACTAGCTTGGTTATTGGCTATCCCCAGGAGACAGAAGAAACCCTGCAAAAAACCTTTGATGTCTGTTATGATACTGGTGTTTATCCTTCAGCTGGCTATCTTTTGCCCCAGCCCAAGACGCCAATCTATCAATATGCTCAAAAAATGGGTAAAATAAAAGATGAGGAGGAGTATTTGTTTCAGATGGGCGACCGCCAGGACTTTCGGATTAATTTAACTAATATGAAGCAGGAAAGAATAGAAGAGCTGGTTAAGGGCCACTTAAAAAGAATTGCTGACAAACTTGGTTTAGGTCTAACCAAAGAACAACTGATTAAAAGCGGTCACTACCGCCAGAAAAAGTTAGATGAACAAGACAATCATCAAAACTAAACGGCTTGTCTTAAAATCTTTGACTCTCAAGAATGCCACTGCAGAATACTGCAGCTGGTTGAACGACCCCCAAGTTAATCGCTTCATCAGCATTAAGAAAGTCAGCCTTGAGAGCATTAGAAACTATATTAAAGAAAAAAACAAGAGAGCCAGTTGTTTGTTTCTAGGTATTTTTTGGAAAAGGAATAATGAACATATTGGCAATGTTAAGCTAGAGCCAATTGATTTGAAAAAAGGCAGAGCGACCACTGGCATTTTGATTGGTAATAAAAATTACTGGGGCAAAGGCATTGCCACTGAAACTCTTAAGGCCTTATGTCAATATGCTTTTCAAGAATTAAATCTGCAGGAAATTAATCTTGGCGTTGATTTCAGAAACAAGCCAGCCCAACGGGTTTATCAAAAAGTTGGTTTTGCAGCGACTGGCAAAAAAGGCAGAAAGATTTTTATGACCAAGAAAAAAGAAAAACAGATTTTAATTGTTGGTTTGGGTTCTATCGGCCAGAGACATTTAGCTAACTTGCAAAGCTTGGGCATTAAGAACTTTGTTTTAGTTGATAAAGACAAAGCTAAATTAAAAAAGTTTGGCCAAGAGCCAAAGATAAAAATTTTTTCAAGCTTAAAGTCAGCCCTTAAAGAACGAATTAACGCTGGTTTAATTTGCACTCCGCCTAACTCGCATTTAAAAATTGCTCAAGACCTGGTTAATAGGGGAGTGGAATATCTTTTTATTGAGAAGCCATTGTCTAACGGCTTGGCAGGGGTTAATCAGTTTATTAAAAAAGTCAAAAAGCAGAAAACCAAAGTTTTAGTTGGTTACAACTTTCGTTTTGAGCCAGGTTTGAACCTAGTTAAAAAACTTCTCAAGCAAAAAAAGATTGGCAAACTGCTTTTTGTCAGGGCAGAAGGCAGTTATTATTTACCCAGCTGGCAGCCGGGCCGAGATTATAGAAAAAGCTATACTGCCAAGAAGAAAATGGGCGGCGGTATTATCTTAGACGGCTCGCATGAGATTGATTATGCGCTTTGGCTGGCAGGTAAGTCCGAGCCAAACAAGCTAGTTTCTTTAGCTGGTAAATTAAGCGAACTTGAGGTTGAAGCAGAAGATACTGCTGAAATCTTGCTTGGATTTAAGTCAGGATTGATAATGAGTTTGCATCAGGATTTTATTCAAAGAAACTATAGCCGCTCCTGCAAGCTGGTTGGCAGTCAAGGAACAATTATTTGGGATTTTGCCCAAAATCAAGTGAAGCTTTTCCAAGCTAAAACCAAGAAATGGCAAACTTTTAAAATAAAACCTAACAGCAACCAAATGTATCTTGAGGAAATGAAGCATTTTTTGCAGGTGATTGAAGGCAAAGCAAAACCCTTAGTTACTTTAGACCAGGGGAGAGAGGTTTTAAAATTTGCCCTGCTGGCTAAACAATCAGCCCAAACAAACAAACAGATTTTTCTTGACAGAGCTAGCAAGGTTTGATAGTATTTGAATAGTTGTGTGTTGTGTTGCTTTTTTCTGTTTTTTAAGAAGGAGCAGAAAAATGCGCAATTTAAAAGCACAATTTCTGATTGCCTCCTGGTATATTGCATGCCAGGAAATGCTTGATGAAATTGAAGTTCCGCTTAACTCGGTTGAGCTGGCTGAAATTTACAATGTGCTTTCAGCCCACTGGTTCTATCTTCGGGCGCGCGGTTTGCTGACCGAAGCAGAACAGGAGTTGTACCAGCCGCTTTTAGCCAGGTTATGGGAACTTGTTTATAAATAGCTGATCTTTATTGGGCAGGTGGAAACACCTGCTTTTTCATTGAAAACAGGGTGGAATGGTGCTAGAATAGGGCTATGATTGGAGCAATTATACAAGCGAGAATGGGGTCAAGCCGGCTGCCGAATAAGGTATTGCTTGATTTAGCAGGCAAACCGGTTTTAGAGCATATTATTGAAAGAGTCAAGGAGGCAGAAAAAATAGAAAAGATTATTGTGGCAACCAGCGAGAACAAGCAAGACAGCCAAATTGTTGATTTAGCCAAAAAAACAGGGATTGACCATTTCCAAGGCAAAGAAGAAGATGTTTTAGACAGGTTTTATCAAACAGCTAAGTTTTTTCAGCTGGATGATATTGTTAGAATAACAGGGGACTGCCCAATGATTGACCCAGAGATTATTGATCAAGTGATTGACTTATACCAAAAAGAGCAGTTAGATTACGCTAATAACTCTGTGCCGTCTAGTTTTCCTGATGGTTTGGATGTTGAGGTATTTTCTTTTCAAGCTTTAGAAAAAGCGCAGGCAGAGGCCAAGCTCTCTTCTCAAAGAGAGCATGTCACTATGTATTTTTGGCAGAATCCAGAGATTTTCAAGCAGAGAACTTTAAAGAACAGCGTTGATTTGTCAGCTCGACGCTGGACCTTGGATGAAAAACAGGATTATCAGATGTTTAAAAAAGTTTTTAACCAGCTTTACAGGAAAAACCCCAATTTTAGATTAAAAGATGCCTTATTATTCTTTGAGCAAAACCCAGAGATTGAGAAAATCAACCAAGGCATTGACCGTAATGAAGGCTTAACTAAGTCATTCAAACAAGATGGACAAACCAATTAAAATTAAAAAAGGACCAGAACTTTGGCAAGAGGCAAAGAAACTAATACCTGGTGGGGGACAGCTTTTATCTAAAAGACCAGAGCAGTTTTTGCCTGAACAATGGCCGAGCTATTTTCAAAAAGCCAAAGGCATTGAGATATCGGATTTAGACGGTAACAGGTTTCTTGATTTTTCAATAATGAGCGTTGGGTCTTGTTTATTGGGCTATAATGATGTTGATGTTAATCAAGCAGTCAAGCAGGTAATTGACCAAGGAACTATCAGCACTTTGAATCCTCCAGAAGAAGTTGAGCTAGCTAAAGTTTTGATTGGCTTACATCCATGGGCGCAAATGGCTAGGTTTGCTAGAACTGGCGGCGAAGCAATGGCAATAGCAGTTAGAATTGCCCGAGCCAAGACAGGCAGAGATAAAATCGCTTTTTGCGGTTACCATGGCTGGCATGATTGGTATTTATCAGCTAACTTGGCTGACGACAAGAACTTAGATGGTCATCTTTTGCCCGGCCTAGAACCCAGAGGAGTACCCAGAGGATTGAAAGGCACGATGCTGCCTTTTCATTATAATAAAATAGAGGAGTTGGAAAGAATTGTTGAAGAAAACAAAGATTTGGCAGCTATTATTATTGAACCAATCAGGCATCAAGAGCCAGCACAGGGGTTTTTAGAAAGAGTTAGAGAAATAACTAATCAAGCAGGCAGTGTTTTAATTGTTGATGAAATCAGCGCTGGTTTTCGTTTCTGTCTGGGCGGGGCTCATTTAAAATATGGTTTGAAGCCAGACATTGCAGTGTTTGCTAAGGCAATGAGCAATGGTTTTCCAATGGCTGTGGTTATTGGCAAGGGCAAGATAATGGAGGCAGCCCAGGATACTTTTGTATCCAGCTCTTATTGGACAGAGAGAATTGGTCCAACTGCTGCTTTAGCTACTATCAAGAAGCTGGAAAGAGAGAATGCGCCGGCTCATTTGGAGAAAATGGGCGGTTTAATAGAAAAGGGTTGGCAGAAACTAGCAGAAAAACATAGTTTAGATATAGAAATTAAAGGCCCGCCTGCTTGGATTAGTTTTTCCTTTAAAGACACAGAACAAAATCAAGTTTTGCAGTGTTTGTTCACTCAAGAAATGCTGGCCAGAGGGTATTTGGCTTCCCGCAGTGTTTATCTTTCTCTGGCTCATCAGCCAGAACAGATTGAGCAATACCTAAAGGCAGTTAATGATGTCTTTGGGATTATTAAACAGGCAATTATCCAGAATAAAGTTAAGCAAATGCTTAAAGGTCCAATTAGCCATCAGGGTTTTACTAGATTAACTTAATTAAAATGAAAAAGATTAAAATTGGCGATAAATGGGTCGGTGATGGTTTTCCTTGTTTTATTATTGCTGAAGCTGGCTCTAACCATAACCGTAAATTATCTCAAGCCAAGAAACTAATTGATGTTGCCAGGCAAGCTGGGGCTGATGCAGTTAAGTTCCAGATTTATTCTGCAGAAACCCTTTATTCCAAAAGATTAAAAGTGCTGCCTGGTGATAAAGAAACACCTTTTGATATTATTAAGAAGATAGAGACACCGCGGGACTGGATTGAAATACTGGCTCATTACAGCCAGAAGCAGGGCTTAATCTTTCTAGCCACTCCTTTTGACCAGGAAGCAATTGACCAGCTTAATCCTTTTATGTCTACTTTTAAGTGGGCTTCACCTGAATTGATTGACCAGCCCCTTTTAGAGTATGCAGCTAAAAAAGGCAAGCCAATGATTATCTCTACTGGCTTTTATGGCTTAGTAGAGGTAGCTGAAGCAGTTAAATGGGTTAAGGCAAAAGGCAATAAAAAGATTATTCTTTTGCAGTGCACTGGCCTTTATCCAACCAAGACAGAAGAGGTCAATTTGGCAGCTATGGCAGTGTTAGCTAACAAATTCCAATGTCCAGTTGGCTTTTCTGACCACACCTTGAGCATAAATATTCCAGCAGCAGCAGTTGCCTTAGGAGCTAATGTTATTGAAAAACACTATACTTTAAGCAGGAAACTGAAAGGGCCAGATCATAATTTTGCTTTAGAGCCCAAAGAGCTTAAAGAAATGGTTGATAATATCAGGGAAACAGAAAAGGCAATTGGTTTTGCGGTTAAGCGACCAGTTAAAAGAGAAATTGACAAAGAAAAACTAATCAGGCGAGGTATTGTTCTAAAAAGAGATTTAGTTAAGGGCGAAAAAGTGAGAACAGCTGATTTGACTACCAAGAGGATGGGCCAGGGTGGTATTTTGCCCAAGGATTTTAGTAAAATAGTCGGCAAGAAAATAAAAAAAGATATTAAAGAGGATGAAAAAATAACATGGCTGAAAATTTAACCAAGATTAACTATCATCTGGAAAAGGATGAGCAGTTTGGCTTTCAATATTTAAGCCCCTTGCCTTCTGAAAAAGAGCTGGCTGACTTTTATCGTCAAGATTATTACCAATGTTTGCAGCAAAAGCAGAAAACAAGCAACAAAGGAGGACGTGACGCTAAACTAATCAGTTCAGACCAGGCAGTTAGAGAAAAAGAGCTTAATTGGTTGCAAAAAACATATTTTCTGGATAGATTAGAGATGTTTAATAATCTTATTGGTAAAGCTGAAGAAAAGAGTTTACTTGATATTGGTTGCGGCACAGGAGAGTTTTTGGAGTATATGCAAAAAGCCGGCTGGCAAGTGTCTGGTTTAGAGCCATCTGAAGAGGCCTGGCAAAAAGCAAAAGAAAAAGGCCTCTTCGTTGACGATCTTGGCTTAAGCCAATTTTGTGAGCAGAGAAAGACAGATAGCAAAAAGTTTGATGCTATTAGTTTGGTCAATGTTTTAGAACATGTTTTGAATCCAAAACAAACACTTAGCCAAGTGAAAGAACTTTTAAGAACCAGTGGCATTCTGTTTATTCAGGTGCCGAACAGCTTTAATCAGCTTCAATTAGCTGCCAACCAGAAAGTAAAGAAAAAGCAATGGTGGGTGGTAGCGCCTGACCATATCAGCTATTTCAACTTTAGCAGTTTGGAAAAACTGCTTAAAGCAAATGGCTTTGAGGTTTTACTAAAAACAACTGATTTTCCTATGGAAATATTCTTGCTAATGAATGAGAATTATGTTGACCAGCCCGCTCAAGGAAAGCAATGCCATCAAAAAAGAGTCAATTTTGAGTTAAGTATTGACAAGCAAACCAGAAGAGATATTTATAACCAATTAGCCCAAATTAACTTGGGCAGAAGTTGTCTAATTTATGCCAAAGCAATCTAAAATACAAAGCAAGGAGCCAAGTGTTGGTTTTGATTTAGTAGAAGTAGCCAGATTCAAAGATTTGGCTAAGGCGAAAACAATGAGCAATGTTTTTACTGCTAGAGAATTAAAAGATTGTCAGCAAAAGCAGAATCCAGCAGAAAGCTTAGCATCTCGTTTCGCTGCTAAAGAAGCAGCGCGCAAAGCGCTTCAGAAGAATATTAAGTTTAATCAAATAGAAATTATTAATCAAAAGAATGGCTCGCCCCAAGTTAATTTCTTAGACAAAGCTATTAAAGAACATTACCAGTCAGTTGTCAGTTTAAGTCATACTAAAAGAGTGGCTGGCGCTGTCTGTATATTATGGCAGAAGAAATCAAAGAAAAAGTAAAAGAGGTATTTTTAAAAACCTTTCAATCGCTTGATCAGGATAGTTTTGATTTTAGCAAGCCTAGAACTGATTTTGAGAACTGGGATTCTCTGACCCATATGCAGCTGCTTTCTGAAGCAGAGAGCGTTTTTAAAATAAGCTTTGAAATGGATGAGATAGTTGAGATTAATTCTGCTCAAGACCTTGCTAATTTAATTGACAAGAAACTTTCAGCAAAATGACTGACCTTAAAACAATTCCTGATTTTTTAAACAAAGCAGCTTGTTCTTGGCCAGCTAAAACTGCTTTAGTTTTTAACGAACAAACTTACAATTATGAGCAGATTGCCAAGCGAGTAGAAGCAATTGCTAGTTTTTTGATTAATAAAACAGAAAAAGGAGAAGTAGTTGGCTTGCTCTTAAACAACAGCCCTGAATTCATCTTCAGTTATTTCGCTATTCTTAAGGCAGGCCTGATTGCCTTACTCTTGCCTGCTAATATTTCAGATAAAAGTTTGGTTTTCCAAACAGCCAAAACAAAACCCAAGCTAATTATCTCTCAAGGCAAGTTTAAGGAGAAGCTGACCAGGACAAGTATTTTAGCAACAACAGAACTGATTGAAGTAGAGCAACTGCCCCAGACTAGTGAAACGATTTTAGTCAGAGAGCCGGTTGAGGAGGACCCTTCCACAATTATCTTTACTTCAGGTACTACTTCAGAGCCCAAGGGCGTTAAGTTAAAGCATTGCAATGTAGTAGCTGCCACTAAAAACATTATTCAGTTCTTGGGCTGGAACGAAAAAGATATTGATGTTAATATTCTGCAGCTTTCCCACTCATTTGGCTTAGGCAATGTTCATTCTGCTTTTGCCACAGGAGCAACCGTTGTTCTTTTCCCAGATGCCATTAACCTTAAAAAGATTTTAGAAACAATCATTGCCAGCAAGGTAACTACTTTTGCTGCCACTCCAACTACTTTGAGATTAATCCTGGCTCATTATCAAGAGCTTTTCAGAGAATGTGGGCGCTCTCTTCGTTTTGTCCAAACAGATACCTCTTTGCTTGAGCAAGAATTGATTGAAAATATGCTGACTGTTCTGCCCCAAATTGATTTTAATTATTACTATGGTTTAAGCGAGGCCTCCCGTTCCACTTTTATCACCTTAAACAATCATCCTCAAAAAAGAGCAAGTGTTGGCAGAGCTTCACCTAATGTCCAGTTGAAAATTGTTGACCAAGATGATAAGCTTTTGCCAGCAGGCCAGACAGGCGAAGTTTGCATTAAAGGAACTCATGTTATTAAAGACTATTGGCAGAATGAACAGGCATCAAAAAAGATAAAAGACGGCTGGCTTCATACTGGCGATGCCGGCTGTTTGGACCAGGACGGCTTTCTCTTTTTCAAAGGCAGAAATGATGATATTATTAATGTGGCTGGCGAAAAAGTATCGCCAGAAGAGATTGAAGAGGTCGCTAAAAAAGCGCCGGAAGTTTTAGAGGCAGCAGCAGCAGCTATGCCAGACAAGTTTTTAGGAGAGGCAGTTAAGCTTTTTATTGTTGTTGAGAACCAGGATTTTGAAAAAGAAACAGTTATTAAGCTTTGTCGTCAAGAGCTTGAGAGCTACAAAGTGCCTAGGGTAGTAGAAATTATTAAGCAAATCCCTAAAACAGAGAATGGCAAGCTCCAACGAGCTAAACTTAAAAATCTATGAATAATCTATTAGCTTTTTTACCCAAAATGTATTTTCCCAAAAAGGTTTTTTTTGGTCCTAAAAGCCAGCTTTTTCTGAAAACTCTTGAACAAGCTAAAAAACTACTGATTATTGACCAAAGTTTTAAGGAAAAAAACCAGGAGTTGGTTGAGAGTTTGTTTAGCACAGAGACTCAAGAGTTTATCCAGCAAGGCGAACCAACAGTTGATGATTTTGACAGACTCAAGGAAAAGTGCCAGCAAGCTGGTTTTGACTATTTAATTGCCCTAGGCGGAGGAGCAGTTATTGACTTGGTTAAATTAGTTAAGAAAGAACTAGGATTAAGAATGGTTGCCTTGCCAACCACTATTGGTTCTGGCGCTGAAGCAAGCCAGCATGCTTTGTTGATTGAAGGAGAAACCAAGAAAATCCAGTCCTCGCCCGAGCTGCTGCCAGAAGTAGTGCTGGTTAGTCCTGACTTTGTTAAATCATTATCCCGTCAGCAGATTATTCTTCAGGCAGTTGACGCTTTAAGTCATGCTCTTGAAGCTTTGGTTTCTAGAATGGCTTATCCTTTGAGCGACAGTTTTGCTTTAAGAGCTACTGCGGCACTTTACGATAATTTAAGCAAGCTCAATGAACAAGAGCCGAAGGAGCAGATTTTAAGCGATTTACAAACAGCTGCTTTATTGGCTGGTTTGGCCCAGAGCAGTGTTGGTACTGGTTTGGCTCATTCTCTAGCTCATTATTACGGAGCCAAGCATAAAATTAGCCATAGCAAAGCAATTGCCAGCTTTTTGATTGATGTTTTGAAATTAAACAACCAACAAACTGATAAGTATCAGAAGCTTAATCAGATTAAAGACCTTTCAGCTGACAATTTTATTGAAAAACTGGAAAGTTTGTTCAAGGAATTAAAAGTTGAGTCAGTCGGGATTGAGATAGGGGATAACCTAGAAGAAACAGCCCAACTTATTAAAAAAGACATTTGTACTTTAACTAATCCCTATAGCCCGAGCATTGAAGAAATTGTTGAGCTCTTAAAAAACAAAGCTAATGCCTGAACTACCTATTTTAGAACAGCGTCCTTTTGCTCTGGAGCAAAAAGAAAAAGAAAAGGTTTTCCTGCCAGCAATGCAGGAGGCAGTTCAATGGCATTACAGCCATTGTCCAGAGTTTAAGAAAATGTGCGACAACCGGGGCTTTGAGCCAAACCAGAAGTTTGAGCTGGCTGATCTACCTTATCTGCCAGTTTCCTTGTTCAAGGACTTTGACCTGCTTTCTGCGCCTCAACAAGAGATTATCAAAACCCTTTATTCCAGCTCCACTTCAGGCAAGCCAAGCAAGATTATGCTTGACCAGCTTACAGCTGACCGTCAGGCGCTGGCTTTGAGAAAAATCCTACTTGATTTTTTAGGCAAAGAGCGCAGGCATTTTATCATCTTTGATACTGAAGAAACTGTTCAAGCTAAACAAGGCGAGCTCTCTTCCCGAGGCGCTGCTATTCGTGGTATGCTCCAGATAGCCAAGAAACTATCTTTTGTTTTGGACAAGGAACTGAATTTAGATATGGCCAAGCTGCAGAAAGCGGTTTCAGCGATTGGTCTTGATGAAAAACTCTGTTTTTTCGGCTTTACCTGGCTGATTTATAATCTTTATTTAGAGAACAAAGACAATGAAGAAAGCTCAAAGATTTTTAAAAAGCTGGCTAGTTCAGACAGTTTAGCACTTCACATTGGCGGCTGGAAAAAGCTCAAGGACCTGGCTATTGACAAGCCGGATTTTAATCAGAGAATAGGCCAGTGGCTCAAACTTGAAAAAGGCAGCATAATTGATTTTTACGGAATGACAGAACAATTAGGCACGGTTTATCCTGATTGTTCTTATGGCTTTAAGCATTTGCCCCTGTATTCTGAAATACTTATCAGAGATATTAATACTTTAGAACCAGTAGAAATTGGCAAGCCCGGTTTTATCCAGCTTTTAAGCCCTTTGCCCCAGAGTTACCCGGGTATTTCTCTTTTATCCGATGATTTGGGTAAAGTTATTGGCATTGATGACTGCCAGTGCGGCCGTAAAGGCAAATACTTTGTTTTTGAAAAAAGGTCTGAACAGGCAGAGCTCAAGGGTTGTGGTGATACTTTAAATGTTTAACTATGCGTTTACTAATTTTCCAAGGAGAAAAAACAAAACAAGAGGACTTCAAGCTTGAGCAATTAGTTGAGAGCTTGAGGATGAGGTTGGAGTATATGCATCAGCTTTCAATTGATGACTTACTGGAGTTTTTTGATAAGCTGTGTGTTTATTGGCAGGAATCTGGTTTAGCCAAAGAGCACAACTTGACCAATCTTTCTCAATTTCTAGCCAAAGATAATCTGGCAAACAGTTTGCAAATCGCTTTGCACAATAATTATCAAGCCCTAGACAAGTTCGTTGATTTAAAAGATAAAAACCTGTTGTTCCATGCTCAACCCAGGGGCTTAACTGTTCATTGGCTGGCTGGCAATGTAGCTGTTTTGGGCCTTTTTTCCATATTCCTTTGTTTAATCACTAAGAATGTTTGCTTAGTTAAAGCTGCTAACCAAGGTTATCAGGAATTAGTTGATTTGCTTCAGACCTTAAGCCAAGTTAAAACAGAAAAGATTAATGGCAAAGACCTTACTCAATCAATTACTGTTGTTTTAATAGAAAACCAAGACAAGGAAATGCATCAGGCATTGTCCCAAGTAGCTGATGTCAGAATTGCCTGGGGAGGTCAAGAGGCAATCAAAGCAATTACTAGCTTAGAAAAGAACTCATTCTCTGAAGACATTATCTTTGGTCCTAAATATTCCTATGCTTTAATTGACAAAGAAAGCTTGCAAGAGAACTTGAAAGAGCTGGCTCAAAGAATGGCTATTGATGTTTCTGTTTTTGACCAGTATGCCTGTTCCTCGCCCCACACTGTTTTTGTCCAGGAAGAAACAAAGGGGCAGGCCATGGAGTTTGCCGAGGAGCTTGCCAAACAAATGGAATTTGTCAGTCGGACTCTTTTGCCTAAGGAAGAGACCGGACCGAAAAAAGCAGCGGAGATAGTTTCTTTAAGAGCTGAGCAAGAGTTAAAAGGCAGGGTCTTTAGTTCAACTGGCACTACTTGGACTGTTGTTTATAGTGAGGAGCCGGGCTTGGCAAAGGGTTGTTTTTCCCGGGTCATTTTTGTTAAGCCAATCAATGCTTTAGGCCAGCTAGCAGAGTTGAATGACCGTCAAAAGCAAACTATGGGCGTTGCTTTAACTGAAGAGAACAAAGAAAAGTATCTTGATTTAATCACCAGAAATGGAATTGACCGCTGTCCGGATTTAGGGTTAATGACTTTTTATGAATCACCCTGGGACGGTATGTTTGTTTTTGACCGTCTAGTGCGTTGGGTGACTAGGTATAAATAATAATAATTATGGAAAAAACAATTATTAAAGATTCTTCAGTCAAAGTCGGTAATAACTTTCAGTATGAGCACAATGTGGTCATCTATCAGAATGTGGAAATAGGGGACAATGTTGTTTTAGGCAATAATGTTATCATTCACCCTGACACTAAAATTGGCGATAATGTCATTGTCTATGATAATGCTGTTTTAGGCAGAATACCTAAGGCAGGCGCTACTAGCCAGGGCCATGTTAAGGTTTCCTCCCAGGGCTTAAACATAGGCAGGAATGTCATTATCGGCATTTCAGCTATTATTTACCGTGGCAGCAGCATTGATGATCATTCTTTTATTGCTGACCTAGTCCATATTAGAGAAAACTGTCAAATCGGCAAGTATGTTTCTATTGGCAAATATACTTCTTTAGAGCAGGAAGTTATTCTTAAGGACTATGTTAAGATAATGGCTTGTTCACAAGTGGCTGCTTGGACAGAAATGGAAGAACATTCTTTTATGGGCGCTGATGTTTCTACTTGTACAGACACTACTTTTGGCAGAATCAAAGGAGCTGACAAGAAGATAGTTATTAAGCAAAAAGCAATGATTGGCAGTAATGCTTCTTTGGCGCCAGGAGTGACTATTGGCGAGAATGCTATTGTTGGTTTGGGCGCAGTTGTTCTTAAAGATGTGCCAGCGCGCAAAACTGTTTTCGGCAATCCAGCCAAAGTGCTTTGGGATGTTGACTCGCGTTTGCTTGAAAACAATGATTAAATATGGCTTAAAACTCTGGAGCAAGAACAAGCCTTGGTTTAACGAGGCGGTGTCTTTATTTAAAACAGGCGAAGTGGATTTTATTGAGATTTACCTTTTGCCCGATTCTTTTCAATTAGAGGACTTGGCTGTTTTTAAGCAAGCGCCAGTTGTTGTTCATGCTCCCTATTTTATCCATGGTTTTAATCTTTTTGAGCTTAATCAGAAAGGTCTTAAACTATTTCAAGAACAAACAATTAAAACCGCTGATTTCTTAAATGCAGAACATATTATTGTTCACGCTGGAGTAGGGGACTCGCCAGAGATTTTCAAACAAAACATTGCCAAAATTGCTGACCCGAGAATCTTAATTGAAAATTTGCCTAAGATGGGCATTATTGATAATATTATTTGCTTTGGCCATTCTTTAGAACACTTGCAGTTTATTAAAGGGCTGGGACATAATATTTGTTTTGATTTCTCGCATGCCATCAAAGCAGCTGCTTCTTTGAAAAAGGATTACAAGCAACATATTGAGCAAATGATTGAATTGACCCGGCCTTTTTACTTTCATTTAAATAATGGCCATAGTCAAATTGAAAGAGATGAGCATTTGAATCTTTGGCAAGGGGATTATGATTTGAAATGGATTAAGAATCTTTTGCTCAATCAATCTAAAGAAAAAGATATTCATTTGGTTTTTGAAACACCGAAACAAAACAACAACCTTTCCAACGACCTCAAAAACATCAATTATTTCAAAAGTTTGTAAATATTAATTATGTACGATCCGTCTAAACCATATAAAGAACAGATTCTGGCCCTGATAAAATTTACTTGGCAGAGTCCTTATATTTCAATTAAAGAAAGCACCTATTCAATAATTGAGAAAAAGTTTAATTATCCAGAAGTTGATCATACTGACGGCATTGGTACCAAGGGCATTTATCATTGGCAGAAGAGAAGTTTCAAAAGCGCTGTTTTGGATGCCTTGGCAATGAATCTTAATGATTTGGTATTAGTCAGAGCTATTCCATATAAGCTACAGAATCATATTGCTATACCAGAAGATGATAAAGATGCAATTTTGGAAATTATTAAAACTTTGGCTGAAGAGTGTCAAAAACGACAGATTGCAATTACCGGAGGCGAAACTTCAATTCATAATAATATTGATGGTATGGACTTGAGCATAACTCTTTCTGGGTTTGTTAAAGATATCCAAGCAAACAAATTTGAAGTTGGTGATGTTTTAATTGGACTAAAAAGCAGCGGCTTACATTCAAACGGCTTGACTAAGGCGCGAGAAGTTCTAGGCGAACAATTCAGACCAGAGTTTATTGAGCCGACCATTATTTATTCTGATACAATTTTGCCTGTGCTCCAAAAATATGATATTCACGGAATGATGCATATTACCGGAGGAGCATTCACTAAATTAAAACCTTTGTTAGATAATGCTGATGTTTTAATCTTTCGAGAGCATCAATTACAACCCCAAACAATTTTTAGAGACTTACATCAGCAAGATGTTGCAGATGAGGAAATGTATAAAACATTTAATTGCGGCGTTGGCTTTATTTTGTCAGTTAGACCTAATGATGTTAATAATGTTATAGCTGGTTTGGATTTGGATGTGGACATTATTGGTAAGATAGTACCAGGTAATGGAAAAGTAAAAATTCAATCTGCTTTCAGTAGTAAAGAAATCGAGCTTTAGAAATTTTATATGTTTTTTAATTATCCAGTTATAGATTTACATACTCATTTAAGGGATGATATTACTAAGCATACGAAGATTGCCAAAGACAATGGCATTAATGTTGTTGTTTATATGGCTAATTGTCAGCCGCCTTTGGATAATTTAGAAACCATAAAAACATCTTTAAGAATGGAAAGACATTGTTTGGCAATTCCAGTAAGCGCTATAACAAAAGATTTAGAGGGCAAAGAACTAGTTGATGTGGATAAAATAAAATCATTAGTGGTTGGGTTTAGTGATGATGGCAATTATTTAGAGAATCTTGATTTATTGAGAGAGATACTGAAACAAAATGTCTTAGTGATGGCACATTGTAGCCCGCCTTATGAGGTAGGCATTAAAGAGTCAACGCTGGAAACTGAACTCATTAAGAGATATTTGGAGGTCTTGCAAGAAGTAGGTGGCAAGCTGCATATTCAGCACGTTAGCAAAAAACAAAGCGTTGACTTAATTCGCCAAGCCAAAAAACAAGGACTTCAATTTACTTGTGAAACTTGTCCTCATTATTTTACCTATACTCAAACTGATTCAGATGTTAAAGTTAACCCACCTCTAGGTTCTTTAGAAGATGTTTTAGCAATAAAGCAAGGTCTAGCTGACGCTACAATTGATGTTATTGCCAGTGACTATGCGCCGACTCCAAGAAAAACAGGTATTGCTGGTTTCAGAGCATTTTTGCCGCTTTGCCATGGCTTGGTGCTTGATGGCACGTTTACCGAAGAGCAGCTGAAAGAAAAGTTATACTTGAACCCAAAAAAGATAATTAAAAGCAGTGGTTACAATCTTAATCAATTTTTAAATGAGCAATAATAACGAAACAAGTTTATACAATAAGTTTTGTCCTTGTGGCTGTTTTAATTCTTTTGATAATCAAGAGATTAGTTTTATTAAAGAATACAAGCACTGGTTTTTGGTTTTAAACTGGCAGCAGAACTTTCTAGGCAGAACCCTGCTTATTCTCAAAGCCCATAAAACTGTTGAGGACAGGATATCCAAGTGGATATCCTGTTTTATTAAAAAGTATGCACTTCTACATTTGATTATTATTGGTTATTGATGAAAAGCATGGTCATTCTTTTTTGGTTGAAAATTGATTAAATTCTGTTATTGTGTAAGTAGTATTGTGGCACATTAAAAAAAAGCGACAACGCAAACGAGGAGGTGGCGTTAATGCTTCACGGAATGCTTTTAGAGGAGGTTTATGAAAGAGTGTTGGATGATTTTCGCGCTAAAGATATTGTATCTGAGATAGAGCAAATTGTTGCAATGTGTTTTATGCATGACAGTGATCTGTTGACACTGTATGATTTGGAAAAAATTTTTGAAATAGGGGCACGTTTTATTTGTAGGGCCTTTATTAAGAAGCAAATTATTCCCAATGAAAGAAGGGGTGCACATGGCCAAAAATTTTTTAATCGGCAAGATATACTAAGTTTTTTTCTTAATTGGGCTTTGAGTATTCCATTAAGTAGGGTAATTGATTTTGTAGCAGACCGACATGTTATAGAATTAAGCGGAACACAGGTATACCGTCTTTTGGAAAGTAAGGCAAAACAAAATTGTTTTTTAAGATTAAGCGTGCCGATTAAAGATGTTGTTGACTGTTTTGTGCGTATTGAGTTTGAACGACAGATAAGACAAAAGTGGTTTACCACGCAACAGCTTGCAAAAGAAAAGAATGTGAGCATTGAAACAGTCCGTGAGTGGATTAGAAAAGGCTGTGTTGCAGCAAAGATGTCAAGGTTTCAGTACTATATTAGCCCACAAGAATTTCATAGGGTATGCTCGTTAAAAAAGATTTCCGAGCTTGCAATGGTTCTTAATGTTTCAAAAAGAGCGATTCGTAGTCAGCATGAGAACGGTATGATTATAACAGAGAGATTTAATGGAAGTATTGTAATATCTGACCGTGAAGTTGCACAATTAGTAGTTGTGACAAAGAACGGCACGATGTTTAAGCACTCTCGCAACAAAATACGAAGGGGGAAACTACAACGAATAGCAAACAATAGCAGTATCTCTGCTGGTCAAATTGAAATTTTTCGTGACAGGAAGTTTGGCGATCTTACAGTAAAGGATCGTCAGCGCTTAATTCTTGCGGCTAAGAAGGGTATAAAAATAGCTAAAGAAATCATAGTAGGCCAATTAGAGTATAAGGTGCAGCAAATTGGTAGACAAGGCGCGCAATATGGCATTCCAGCAAAGGATTGCGCACATTATGCTCGCGTAGGCATAATTGAAGCAATTGAAAAGTATCCTGATTTTGAAGTTGACTTTATAGGATATGCTTGTGTTTATATGAAATGGACAGTATTTCGTAATACTACCATGGATTTTAAGCAGATATTTTAGAAGCTGATAGTTGTGCATTTCTGGCGACTATCAGTTTTTTCTTTTTACTTTTTATTTTTGTTTTTTCTAGCGCTAGTTGATCTTTGTTTTTAGGTTTTTGAAAAACAAAAAAAACGACATTTTGCCGTCTTTTTGAGCTAATCATGATTTTTCTAGGGTATACTGGGGTATACCAATGTTTGGGTGTCGGATACCCAAACATTAAATAAAGTCTTTTTGTTGGAGGTAGGAGAGGACTTTATTGATAGAGGTTTCTAGGGGGTCTTTGTCTGTTTGCAGGAGGATTTTAGGGTTTTCGGGTTCTTCGTAAGGGTCAGAGATGCCAGTGAAGTTTTTGATTTGGCCAATTCTGGCTTTAGCATACATACCTTTAGTGTCTCTTTGTTCACAAACTTTCAGAGGGCAGCTAACAAAAACCTCAATAAAGTTATCAATTTCTTTGCGTAGGTTTTCGCGCTGGGCTTTGTAGGGCGAGATAAAAGAAGCTACTACGCCAACACCATTTTTGCTCAAAGATTTAGCAACAAAACCAACCCGGCGGATATTTTCATCACGGTCTTTCTTAGTAAAGCCCAGGTCACGGGTCAGGGATTGACGGACAATGTCGCCGTCGAGCCGTTCAACATTAAGATTTCTTTTTTGCAGTTTCTCAAAAATAGCAGTGGCAATAGTTGATTTGCCTGAACAAGGTAAACCAGTGAACCAGAGAACAAATCCTTTTTGGCCAGTGTTGTTTTGCCGTTGGTGATTGTAAGTATCGTCAACCAGCGGGTTTAAGCTTTGGCCCAGCAAGTGGTAAACTTCAGGTCTTAAAAAGTAGGGCGGAATATCTTGTCTTTTCTCTATTTTTTCCCTGATTTGGCTGCCACTAAAAGTGATTTGAGTTGCTTCGGGATGAGGGCATTGACCTTCAAAAACAAACTCACAGCAATTGGGACACCAGACAATTTTACCTAGCTTTAAAATGTTAATACCTAGTTCTTCTGGAGCGAAATTGTCAAAAATCTTTTGAGCATCAAAGGGCTTGTAATAATCACCAACGCCAGCATGGTCTCTGCCGACAATAAAGTGAGTGCAGCCAAAGTTTTTTCTGATTAAGCTGTGGAAAAGCGCCTCTCTTGGTCCTGCGTAGCGCATTTTCAAAGGCAAAACACCTAAAACAACTTTGTTTTCAGGAAAAAAGTTATCAATTAAGAGTTGGTAGGCGCCTAAAATGAATTCGTCTTTAAAATCAGCTATTTTTTTCTCGCCAATTACTGGCTGAACAAACAAGCCATCAGTTTGCTGTAAGGCATATTTTTGCAAAAACTCGTGTCCGCGATGGGGAACATTTCTGGTTTGAAAAGCAGTAATAGTTTGCCAGCCCCTGTCTTCAAAGATTTTTCTAGTGTCTGTGGGAGTCAAATTGTATTCCGGAAAAATGTCTTTTTCAGTATCGATCAGTTTAATATCCCCGCCTAAAAGATATTTGGCCATTTGAAAAACATTTTCTACGCCAGGGTGGTTGTTTTCCATGGTGCCGAAGACATTCTTAGCCAAAGAGGCCTTATCATAATCAAAGAACTCCGGGTTTTCTAAAAGAGCAATTGGTTTGCTTTGTGAGTTAACCAGTAAAATAGATTGTTCGTCTTTTAGGTTTTGAAAATCTTGTTCTTGGACATCAAGAATAATAGGTATAGGCCAAAGTATGCCGTTAGCCAGCCGCATTTTTTCAACAACACTCAAAAAATCCTCTTTTTTCAAGAAGCCGGTTAAAGGCGAGAAAGCGCCAGAAGCAATGTTTCTAACATCAGCAATTTGCTCCCGAGACAAAACAAAGGTTTTGTATTCATTAACCCTTGAAAGAATTGCCTGCTTTCCTTGTTCACTTAAAAGGCGGTTAACTAAATGACCGCCGTGAGGTGTAATCATATTGGAATAAATATAGAAGGGTGAACTAGTTCTTCTGTATTGGTGTCGCGGAGGCGGCTGAGCATGGTTTCCGACCCTTCTTCTTTAGCAAGAGAAGAAGTGGAGGAGTCAGCCGCCGAGCGCCGAGCAGCGCCCAGCCGCTGGGCTGGGCGACTGCGTACAATACAGAAGAAGCTAGTGAGCCCTTCTCGTAAGCACCAGAGTTTTTAACTTCAATCAGTTTTGCGAAAGAATGACTGAAAGGTTTTCAAAAGAATGCCAAAGTCCAAAAAAAGCTTGCGGTTTTTCAGATAGTACAAATCATACTGGAACTTTTCAAAACTGTCAAGCATAGTGCGGGCATATCTGAACTTAATTTGGTCCCAGCCAGTTACTCCTGGTTTGATTAAGTGACGCAGATGATAATGAGGTATTTTGTTGTTAAGCTTTTTAACAAATTCCGGTCTTTCCGGACGAGGACCGACCAGAGACAAATCACCTTTAAAAACATTGAGCGATTGAGGCAGTTCGTCCAAATGAGTCCTTCTTAATATTTTGCCTATTTTGGTTGTTCTTTTATCATTTTTGCCAGCCCATTTTGCCTCACCTTTTTTCTCGGCATTCGGCTTCATTGACCTAAACTTAATTAAAACAAACTCTTTTCTGTCTTTTCCTACTCTTTTTTGTTTGTAAAAAATATCACCCTTGTCTTCTAGTTTAATAGCCAGAGCAATGATAGCCCAGAGAGGGGAGCTTAAAAGAGTGAGGAGAGAAACAAAAACCAAATCAAAAATTCTTTTTAGTTTATCATAAAAAGCTTTTTCACCCTCTTTAAGATTTTCCAAGAACCAGGTTTTACTGACAAAGGAAATAGGGATTTTACCACAGATAATCTCGTATGCC
>SDBU01002643.1_pt1 | contig 23606 bp, 17 predicted proteins | sample 2277071 | NCBI WGS metagenome assembly SDBU01 (sample SAMN10397929, study PRJNA504765) | marine sediment metagenome | isolation source: marine sediment core GS08_GC12, 126 cmbsf | place: Arctic Ocean: Gakkel Ridge, Loki's castle | collected 2008 | reverse complement strand
CCATATTCTTTTCGCCAGCGGTAATACGTTTGCTCCGTGACTCCTATCTTCCTGCTAGCCTCCCCTATGGTGGCTCCCTGGCTAAGCAGAACCTCAGCTTCCCTCAACTTGTGGATAATCTGCTCTGGTGTATAAGCCTTCCTTACCATCTGAATTCCCCCTTTTTACTGTTTTTCGTTTTTCTAACATTATAACTGGTACAGTTTTTGGGGGGCAGGTCATTACCATCTGCAACGAAGTTGAAACGCAATATACCGTGTTTCTTTAGACTGGAATATACGTTTCTAAATAGCTTGTCGTGGTCTTTGATCCAATGTAATGTAGCATTGGAAAAGATCAGGTCAAATTCATCTTCATAATCTAAGGAATTAATATCCTTTAACACGAAGGATAGGTTGTTCTTCCTATAATTGTTGGCAACCTCTATCATTCTTTGGGAGGCATCAATACCGAGTACCATACCATTTGGAACCAGTTCAGCAAGCTGTATGGTGATTCCACCATCTCCACAACCCAGATCGAGAATTTTCTCGTCACCTCCCAGGTCTAATTCATTGATGAGCCGCTTACCCCATTCCTTCTGATGCGTTGAAGCTTTCTGATATTTTTTCCCATTAAAATCGAACGTCATTTTCCTCTATTCACGCAATAAATATATCTTAATATATGCGTATGCGATTCTCCTCCATGATCCTCTGGATCTTCCATTACACCCGTTTTAACAATTTCTACATCCCTGAAGTGTTCCCGCAAGTCGTCCTCTGTAAAGTAATGAGCGTGTCGACCTGGTCGACTTTCAAATGTATCTTTTTCAACTTCCTTACCCTTTCCGTAGTTTAATTCTTTTTCTGAGAAAGCAGTGAAAAGCATCAGACCACTATTTTTCACCTTATTAATGCATTGTTGCACTAACAGTCTTCGGCCCTTTTCATTAAAAAGATGCAGTACGTTAAAGCAATATATGGCGTCATAAGTGTTTGGATCGAAAGACATATCTAAAACTGATCCACAATAGAACTTGGTTAAGGAGTCAAATCCTCTCGCAAGACTACAGGCAACATCCGAAATCTCTACTCCCGTTACATTAAAGCCTGATGCTGAAAACAGCTTCGAGTTCCTTCCATAGCCTGAACCTGGAATTAGAATCCTCTTTACTTTATTTTTGCTAAATAGTTCAAGTGTGTATTGTGCTGTTTTACTTGGCAAATCGCCCCATATTTTGCCCTCGTTGTTGTATCTTTTATTCCAATATTCCTTCATATTTTCCATATTATTGGCTATCGTAAGACTCAAAATTAGTTAAACACGTCTTATATTATCATGAACAAAACGAGTCGATAAAGCTTATAGCTTGGGTGAAATATTTTTCGCAAATGGGAACTAGCTTTGGAAATTAGACTCAGCTAGGTTTTCGCATATCCCTCTATACCGAAAGATAACAAATATTATCTTGTTGCGAAATATTGTTCCTGAATATATACTTCGAGCATAAAAAGAAATTGAATTAGGCATACTGGTTAAGCAGGAGAATAATTCACATGGAAAGTTTAGCAATACGAGCATTTCAATATTCGGATGAAGAGCAAGTAATTCATTTATGGATACAGTGCGGACTGGTTGTACCTCACAACAACCCCAAAGAAGATATCAAGAGGAAAATGGTCGAAGACCCTAATCTTTTATTAGTTGGGGAAATAGGTGGTGAAATCGTGTCATCCTGCTTAGCTGGTTATGATGGGCACAGGGGGTGGATTTACTATCTAGCAGTAAAACCTGATTTACAAAGGCAAGGAATAGCTTCCGAAATGATGGAATATGCAGAAAATAAACTAAAAGAATTAGGTTGTCCGAAAATAGACTTAATGGTCAGAGAATCTAATAAAGAGATAATTGCTTTCTACTATAAGATTGGATATAAAGACGACCCCGTGGTTGTATTAAGTAAGAGACTTTATGAAGATGAACCTTTTTCCCCTACTTATAACAAAAAAAGATATATTATTTTGCCATAATGCCAGTAATCCTAACTTAAAGAGTGGTATTCTTTATTGGGGCAGGTCACTTCTTGGCGATTATTCGGTTTACTGCGTGTTTATGTGGAATTCCGCCAGACATACAGTCAAATATCTCTTCAATACTAAATAGTATCTCCCAATCCCAATAATAGCTCATTAGCTCTCCAGATTTAAACGGTGCACGTCTTGAGGGTTCGGCATCTGGAGCTTTGACGATGAATGGTTTAGGAATAAGCACAGAATGCACATTAAGGCCACCTTCTTTGGTATGTTGTTTGTAATTAAGGAAACGTTGGTTCCTTGAATAGCGTGGCAGGTACATGAGAGTTCCTGTAGAAAAGACCACATCGTATGTTTTCTCAAGTTTATAGGTGACTGCGTCAGCATGGATTATATTCACACTAACGCCAGCATCGTTTGCATACTTTTTTGTCTTCTGTAGACCAGGTAGTGATATATCTAGTGCATCAACATCAAAGCCGTTTTTCGCAAAATATACTGCGTTCCTTCCCTCACCACACCCCAAATCTATAAGTCTTAGCTTGTAATTATTCTTTGATTGAAGGATTTCAATAACTCTGTCACATATTGCAGATGGTTGTTTGCCCCAGTAGTATTCTTCACCTGCATACCTTTGGTCATAAGGATTGTCTTTCTTCATCTGTAGACCTTCTTAGCTAATTAAACTACAGCTTTGGTTATCTTTAGTGGAATTATAGTCTACATTGTTTCGCAGTTCAATCTACTATCAGAAACAAATAATATTTGTTATTTTTTGTTTATTAATTGACAATCCTGCTAAAATATCAAGTTGCCACATGGAGTAAAAGAAATGTTGAAAGACAATCAAGACGCTTTTGGGCACGGGATGCTTGATTACTTAAATGGAATCAGAGGGCAGCACGAAATCGCAGAGGTAGATAACGGATATATCGAGACTAGCGGAGGTCCTCAGGTGTACTTCACCACATATAAGGAGTGGCCCTCTATTGAGAGAAAGGCTGTGAGATTCGCTAGAGGCCGGATACTAGATATCGGATGCGGAGCAGGTAGACATTCACTCTATCTTCAAGGAAAGGGATTGGATGTTGTCGGGATAGACATCTCCCCATTAGCAGTGGAGGTCTGTAAGTTGCGAGGGCTTAGAGATGCTAGAGTCGCATCAATAGCCCAGGTTAGTTCTAAACTGGGTGTCATTGACACGGTACTTATGTTTGGCAATAGCTGTGGCTTGTCCGGTAGCTTTGAAAGAGCAAGATCATTACTGAGGAAACTCAGCAACATAACTTCAGAAAAAGGTAGAATTATTGCTCAGACTACTGATCCTTACCAAACGGACAAACCTGAGCATTTAAAATATCATGACATGAACAGGCAAAGGGGGAGGATGTCTGGACAAATAAGACTGAGAATCCGTTACAAGACATACGCTACTCCCTGGATGGACCTTCTTCTTGTCTCAAAACAGGAGATGGAAAACATTCTCGATGGAACTAATTGGGCAATTGGGAAGTATATTCAAATTGAGGGCTCTCCGCGCTACGTAGCAATTATCGACAAGAAGAGAGTTTGACATGTTTGGTGGCGGTTTAATCTTAAGTGCTGGGTTTACCGATTTTCTGTTTCGGAACCCTCATTTCCAAAAGGCCATTTACCATGGGCAATCAGTAGCCGCCTTAAATCTCTGAATAGGACTCTATTGTATCTTGTTCTTGAAGCAGGATTGTTGACAACTGTAATATGTTTGAAGTTTTTATTATCTCCCGTCATGTGAATATGGAGCCATCCATCTTTACCTCTAGCTGCCCAAACACCGAAAGCAGCGGCTATTGCCTTATCACCTCTATAAGCCTGCACGTAACCAGGTTTCACATTACCCTCCTAAAAAAGCCGGTTCCAGGCTTCACTGCTCTCTTTATTTTAAGAAGAGCAATTTCTCCTTTTCAGTGTCATTCTTAAAAGTAAAATCCCATCGCTGTGCCATAAATGTGAGCAATTTCATGCCCCGTTCCTTTACTTGCTCCGGCCCCCATGAAGATAGTCGGGATATTTCAATTTCTGAATGAGAACCATCAGCATATCCATTACGAACTTTTTGTCCTGCCGTATTTGTTTTCGGGTGCTTTTTCTCTTCAAAACTGTCATTTTGCAGCGAGCTGTTAATCGACATTGATAGAAGCAGTAGATTGCCGAGTGAACCTTGGTAATTACAGCGATATTTCTTTCGAATGGTCGCAAACTTCTGTTTCCAGTATTTTGTCTGTGTTTGAGGATAGATATGCTCAATCGAAATCTTATCGTCTGAAGATTTTAATAAATCCTGCCAATCAACTTTCTTTTGCCGACTTTCTAATAATAAGCTTAATTCGTATTCATAAAGAAAATACCTTAGTCCAGACCAGTCATAGTACCCATCCCCATTCTCAAATTTCCTGAAAAGCAAATCAAAAAATTCGTTAATCCTGAAACTCCCGTCAGAATTGAAAAGAAACGAACTACGCCAATTTAAGTTATCCTCAATATCGGTTAGATCAATTTCTCCTCTCTCGATTTCACGTGCTGCAATATAAAAATCGCTACTACCGTAATTAGAACGAGTGACCGACAAACGGAAAACAAGGAAAATATATCTCTCAATTTTATTGAATATATCTATACGTTTCTCTACTCCCGGCTCATTCTTCAGAATGGCCATTACAAGCGGTCGGAAATAGCCCATACCCACACGGTTCAACCTGTCTAAAGATTGACGCTCCTCGTCTGATAAACTAGCAGCCAGAAATGGAAAGTATGAGTTGAACCAGTGGGCTGAAGATTCCTTCAGGCTGTGAACGTAATCCCTGATGTCGGTTGGTTCTAACACAGCCGAAACTGTCGTGACTTCAGTAACAGATTCCCCATTCTCGCTTTCTGGCTCTTCAAACGCGAAATCTGTTCGTTGCTCCTCAGGCAGTTCCAGTTCTACAGTCCGCTCTATTTTTTTGTGCACTTTCTGTGGTGCGAACTGTTCACCTAGCAGGAACTTTATATAATCACTCCCTGTCTTACGGGAGTATTTATAATACATAATCCAATGAGCTCGCAGAAAATCATCATCATTTAATGGCCGCTTGTCGTTTCGACCCAATTGATAATAAACCTCTTTCCATGCGTCATTAATATCTTCTCGCAAACTTTGCCGGTCTGAGGTATCCAGTTCGTCATCAGTATAGAGGGTTGTCAGATAGATGAGACGATTTTTCAATAACTCAAGGTCAGATAGATTTTTCCCCCGATTGTTCATGGTTTCAAAGGCTACAAAAACATCAAACTCATCCTTGATAATATACTCGTTAAAAAGGAAGCGCTTAGTCAGTTTCTTATAAACATCATGTAAACCGTCTAATCCGGTTTCCCCATACAATGCGTCAATTTGCTCGTGGAAATAGTGTTTTCCGTTCTTAAGATTCAGGGTGTAAAAGGTTTCTTCGATAGAACCGCTGCCGGCTTCATTAAAAATCCGGTAACGGAGGTATTCGTAGCTGGGATTATCTACAGTATAACCAAACTTATAAGTTCTGAATCTCTCCCCAGTCGGCTTAACCTTAAACAGATATTTACTAAGTACCTCCGAAATATTCAGACTTTCGGATATATAAATATTTTCATCGGTCTTATCACGATACTCTGGCAGCTTCCTGATAAATTCTATGAATGCCTGTAAAAATAGGATGAAAGTAGTCAGACGCTGCTGCCCATCCACGATGTGATACACTTTGTAAGAATGGTCCTCCACCAGCCAGTATTCCTTATCGCTTTTCTTGATTTCTAAAGGCGGTACTTCTTTAAGCGTTAGTACTCCTGTGTAGTGGGAACGGCCATTTGGCAGATTAATAAGATCTTCCCAAAAGTCTTTCAGGTTATCCTTTATTTGCCAAGCGTATCCTCTCTGAAAATCAGGGATCCGGAATATTTTCTCTTTAAACAAAGTGTCCAGTGCTTTTGGTTCTTCCATGCTATTTCTTACCTCCCCTCGACTATTTCTATCTCATCCGAGGTAAGCCTATAAAGCTCATAGATAATCTGGTCAATCTGATTTTCTAATCTGAAAGCGCTGTTATTAGTGCTTCCTTAATGTCGACATAGTAAAGGATCCCGATTTTGCTCGCTAAATCATCTGACAAATCATTTAACTGCTTTCTTGCTGATATGGGGATGAGCAAGATGGCGGCACCCTTCTCGACTGCAAGCTCTGCGATACCGGTCGCATTGTATATAGGGTCAATGCCACCACCCAGATTCAATCCTCCGACTACGATTAAGCCACCTTTGAGGTTCTTCTTGAGCAAAGCGCTACAGAATGCAATAACTACGGGTACGCCGAGAGATGACCCGCTACGAGCAGCATCAAACGCCAATAGTTGAATGGTCAGTTCATGTTGATTTGGATCTCGGTCTCCAATCAAATCTTTCGCCCGAGCGACCAAATTTTTCTCACTACACTTGACACTCTCTCGGAAGGGCCCAGGTGCCGGTATGTTTACTATTCTCACGCCTGAGCCTGGACTTTCATTTACCTCAATGCGGTAAAGGCCGGGGTTCTCATCCTGTCCCCCATATCCGATTGCCCATACTTGGCCTGGTGGGAGAGTGTCAGCACCTATTGATTTCTCACTTTGGAGTTCGGGCGTTACCACAAAATGTTCGATACCTTCTGAAGCCAGTCGATAGCTGAACTGTGTATTTCTGAATTCCGTACTACCTACGCGTTTTTGCTGTTCTTTCACCCGGCGCCGGCATTCGAGCGCCAACTTTGCTGCCCATTCAATATCTGTATCGGCAACAGGCATCTCCCGATTTGGATATAATAGCTTTAATAAACCATTCGTTGTATGGTTCACTGCATTAGTATCTCGTCCGCTTAACGCATTACCATAGTTTATCCTTCCCTGAAGCTGCGAAAGTCTATTCTCCGCCCGTGATTGTGCCCAACATTCAGATAAGAAATCACTGACTAGGCCGAAGTGTTTGGTAAAAAGCGACCTTTCCATTTTGGGCATATCCCAGCCTGGTAAATAAGCATGAATGCGATCCATAAAAGCGGTATCGTTGCGCATTTCCGAAGGCAAGGGACCAAATAAATGGCTAATCCTTTGTTGGTGTTCAACATCCACCTCAAAATTACCGAGGAATACGAGGCTACCAAAAGCTCGAATGCTTTCACGACCACGACTGAACTCGCCAGATTCCATATAACCCTTCATTATGCTAACGCCATCTTTTTGATCGAAGGTAATGCCGGATATCTCATCAAAACACACCACATCGTACTGGCAAACCAAACCACGTTGGGCGGTTGCATTATTAACAAACATGCGGGCTACGGTGGCTTTGCCACCGGAAACAAGATGAGAATAGGGAGAAATCTGTTGATATAGATGCGATTTACCTGTACCGCGCGGCCCAAGTTCTACAACATTATAATTGCGTTCTACAAATGGTACCATGCGCAGAAAGAGAATATCTCTTGCACGGGGCGATATACAGTTAGCTTCAAAACCAATACTGCGTAACAACAGCTGCTTCCATTCTTCAGTAGTGAAGTCCTTACGCCCTCGAGCCATATCTTCCAGCGCTGCACGCTTAGAGAATTGTATCGGCCTTAAGTTAGAAATACCAAATGGTCTGCCATTTTTCTCTTGGGCAACGGTGGCGTCATATTCTAAGGTGACCTCAGCATAAAAGCCACCCGTTAGCATACGCTCATTGGTCGCCACCACATCGGCGCCAATCCGTATATCTGATAAACGCAAGCTGGGTAGAGTCGCTACGTAAGAATCGGTGTCGGTGTCCAGGCGTGCTGTTATTAAATCTATTACTTTGATGGTACCACGCTCGCGCGCCTGAGACTGAAACAGCCGTTCTTCTCCAGGCCGTACAGTGCGTTCTCGCATCTGACGCTCTACAACATCGAGGCCTTCAGCTATCTCAGCCTCATTGATTGTGGCACAGTATCGGCCAAGTAGGAACTCTCCCACATAGGTTGGCACTGGGTATTGGCCACGAAATCTGAGTGCCAAATCTTTCCTAACTATATAGCCTTCAAAAGCTCGCGATGCGAGTCTGTCCAGTTGGTCTAATTCCATAGGCTTAACCTCCCGCAGTCGTATGCTGCTGACAATAAATTTGCCCTTTGTTATCGAGGACCACGACTACAGCAGCTTGTCCTTCATAATCATCATTTTCCACAAGTAGAGATACATTTCCTGAAACATCCGGATGCTTGCCTGCGGATACAATCGAGGTTTCAGGGTCTCCAGGCTTAATTCGGATATCGACAATAGCCTCCGTAGATGCTCCAGTGATGGATATAGTGCAACGAAGACCTTTCCAGGTTACATTCTCAATGATGGCAGAGGCTAATGTTGCAGACCGTGAAACGGTTAAAATGGGCACAATGCATTCCTGTGGACTTAGGCCACCATGCTCATATTCTTTACCCGCCTCGAAACAGCAAATACCAGCTGGCGTTGCAATACGCACACTGTTGTCCCAATACCAGGGCGGGGTCAACTTATCGGTCTTGGCCAAATCTTTAAGCCGGGCACAACGCCCCTTGCGCACAATCGTTAGATGTTCGGGAAGTTCGTCCTTGGGAAGATTACCCGGTAGAAGTAGCCAGCCGTGGTCAGTAATAATGAGTACCGTTGTCCAACCATGCCCGAACAATGCCTCAACGCGCTTAAACACGCCATATAATTCATCATTCACATGATGACTTAGTTTCCAACCGTACTCGTGTCCATATGCATCTACAGAGCCAATTTCGGTCCAGGCTATTCCTGATGGGTCGCCAAGGTTATCCTCCTCCAATACCTGATAACCCGCTTCAACCAGCATCTTACGGAAAATATTCGCCGTAAGCTGTACCTGTGTGGTCTTGATCAATGGGTTCAACTCCGAGGCAGACTGTCCAGTCAGCAACTCAGCAATTGGCGATATTGCTGGCTTAGCTGTGGGTGTAACTGTAGGGAAGGCTGCCAAATGGACGGCAACCTGGCACTCGTAGTCCCTCTCCCGGAATTCATTAGCCAGGCGCTGCCCGATATCGAACCTCAAAGCATCAGTAAAGACTATACAGGTGCCCTTCTTCGGAGGTGGCAAAGACTGTACCTTCTCAAAGTCTTCAAACCCGCTACCAAACGCTATCTTTTGCCAGTCGGACGTGACTTTCTCGAGCCATGGTCGGTATAGGGCTAGACTAACTGATCTTACAGCTGCCAAGTCAGGTGGCTGGTCTACCTCGGCTAGCGAACGGACAAGGGCATTATCAACTTTCCATCCCCATTCCACATAGGCTTCAATGATTTCAGCTATCGTTGTCCCACTTGGCTGGTTTGAACTATAATCGGCCAATTCGTTCAGCCATTCTAGCGCCACTGCCAGCGGCGACCATCCCAGTTTTACCCATACCCAGTTCCGACGGTTTTTATGCCCTTTTTCTAGGTTAGATACTGCCTTGCGGACTTCGTCAATAGGTTTACTTCCCAGAGTCACTAGCTGTTTACGTAGCGTATCCTCCTGCATTTCGTTATCTTGCGGCCATCTTCCCATATCGTCCTCTAGGGATAGCTGGGTAGGGCGAGCTTTCCTTATATACTCGGGAATGTGTGGATACGAAACCGCCGCTTCCGCGAAGTGGTTCCATACCGGAAACCAATTCCCCTTACATTGCGCCAGTAGTCTAGCTGCAGTTATCGGCCCTTCCTTTTCCGGGTGGAAGCCATAACTTTGTTCACAGAGATTACAGAACGCGGCCCGTTCTTCTTTGCCAAGCTCCTGTATGTATGAGTCAGGCTTATTGAGCCACAATAGAATCTGTCGTACTTCATCCGGTACTAGCAGCTTATTGAAATAAGTAGCATTTAATGGTTCATTAGTCCTCAGGGTCTCAAGTGATTCTTCGGCTAGTCTCACCAATGACCTCTTGAGCGATTCTTTCGTTGCCTGGTCGGAGGTAAGTTTGATACCAAGACCACCGTCTTTAGATTCTAAGAAAGAAGCGATTGTCCAGTCACGCCCATTTCTTTGACTCCAGAGCACGCCTCGATATTGTAGTTCCGCCAGTGGTTTTAACTCAGTAGGCAGATCCCCTACGGAGCGCATTTCTTGCCGGCTGACTCCAGGTAGATAAATAATGGGCGTGATGTCCTCTGGTAGTTGGTCCTCAGGTAAGGTACGTGCTATCATGCAGCGTAGCCAATACGATGGCCCCGTCATATTGTCTGGTGAAAACGAGCCAAGGGTAAGAACTGGCACATTGAGGACCCGTAAAATGCTCAACAACGGCTCCCATTGCTGCTCTTTATCAGTCCATAGGACTGCTGCAGGTGCCACCTGGTCATTTTTGTTATGGGCAGCAGCCCGCTTTAGGGCCTCTATTACCGCTGCCAAAAATGTATTTGACTCGTTTATTGTCATCGTATTCATTTGGTATTTTCAGCCTTGCCTCGTGCCGCCTGCTTTTCCGCGATTGTGAGATGACAATCGTTCCTCCGTTCGCTGCCATTGGAGTTATTGCCACGGTCCTTATTCCAGTTGATAGCGAATTTGCTACGTAGTAACCCAGCTTCAACGAACGGCCGGATATTGAGGCGCACTCCATCGTTCAGGTCAGGATGCCAGCCAATAGGTTGTTTATCCAAGCTCTTCCAGCGGACATATATGTCAAAAGGGCTCTCTCCGTCACGTATCTTCTCCAGTTGCTTTTGGAGTTCTAACGCTGCCACTAGGCGCCCATCAGCACCAGCTTCTTTAGTCTTACTTTTTTCTCTTTGTTGCTTTACCCAGGATCCCAAGTAGCTATAAATCAACTTATCTAGCTTCGCGCTGTCAAACTGATGGTAATTAATAAGGGCAGAGAAACCGTCTTTACGGCCATCCCAGATGTGCCAGATAAAGGGGCGATTATGAAAAAGTCGGCAGTGTTGTGCAAAGAAACCATCGCGAAGCCATTCGTTCAGGTCCTTACCCCCGAAACCGGCCGCCGTCAGCAGTTCATCCTGTTGCTTTAATGACCATTTATTACCGTAGGCTGCAGTAAGAAAAGCCCGCAAACGCTCCACGGCAGGCAGTTCGCCAGCAACATGGATCAAACAAATAATGCCATCCCTATCTCCATATTCATCTAAATAATCTGGTTTCTGCATAGGCCATCTGTAGCCAAGTAACCTGGCTACCGCTACCTGCAACGGTTCTGTTGAATCTATTGGATTGCCATCGAACACCCACTGGGTTGGATCTTCTGAGCGGGGCTCAGGCAAGGGTCCGGCGTCAGACACAATTTTCTCCCAGTGTTTTAAATCAAATGGTATCTTGAGCATGGTCTTGTTTGTCACTTTTAGGGCTGGATCAATTCTGCGCACCTCTCTCGTGAAATCCCCGGAAGAGCAGAAAGCCCAGATAGCAGGCAAGTCTACGGGATTCTTAGGTAGAATTACGGCAGTATTATTATCTAACAGTTCGCCGGTGAACATTGTAACGGGCAACGTGGTCATTTGGCTCACTGCAATCCCGAGTTTGCCACGGGCCTCAAGTCCACGTATCCATGCACCTAGGCCGGTCTCTCCAAGACGTTTGCATAACTCTGCATTCAAGTGCCCCTTGCCATTCTCCCATAAAATTATGTGTTCGCGCCCACTATAGGGCTGAGTGGTCTTTACCGTGCTTTGCTGGAACTCCCAGCTGCCTGTAATCACAGGCAGCTCCCAGAAGCACCGCCCGAAACGGGCATAGTCTCCGGTGCAAATGCCTTGGTAGCATTCCGCATACTTGTTTAATAATACTGCACTACCCACGGGTAGCAGAGTGATGCGTCCATCTGGATTTTTCAGTTGGTCTACCTGCCTAACAAACGACACTGCGAATTCGCGTAGCCCTTTCGCTTTGTCCGCTGGATTGGGCATGTTGCTGACATCTATTGTGGCAAGTCTGTGATCGGCGTCAGGGGAGATAGACGTAAAGATGTTAAGACACACATTAACCACATGACCTGATATCGTCTCGAAAGCGCTAGGGCCAAGCCGTGCCACTAGGTCGAAAATGCGGGTAGTAAGTAAATTATCGCGCAACTTTCGATAGCTGCCTAGAAAAAACCAACTCTGTGGAGTCACGATAGCTATCGAACCATTAGGACTGGTAAGGTTCAGACAGCGTTCCATAAAGGCAGTGGCAATATCCGCCTTTCCTAAAGGAAAATCCGTTTGGAGGTGTTTTTTCAATTCCTCATCTTGTTTAACGAGGTTAAGGTACGGTACGTTGGTGGTAACCAAAGTGTAGTGGCCAGCAAGGAAGCGTGCAGCTCGGGCAATGCCTTTAGCTGCCAGTCCGAATACGGCGGCTACGGGGTCATCCTGATTACGTTCTTTGGCGAGAGCTTTTTCGAGAACTGGTGCCACCTGATCGTAATCGGGGGTAAACATGCGGTCTGCAATAGGTACGTGTGTAGGGTCTATGAGACTTCCTAGGTCGGGAGCCTTAGAGAAAAGCGAATAAAGTCGTTCCAAGTTTTGCTTGAGATTCTCATCGCCATTGGTGAGTCTGGTCCAGGTATCTAATTGGCCTTGTACAGCGATACCGGTGCACGCAACATTAGGTAGAGGGATTGGGCGGAAGCCGCCAACTTTCCAGGCGGCGAGAGCCAGTGTGAAGGTGGCGATCTGTACGCAACGCTCATCTATCTCGAGCCCGAATAGATTATCTCGGATTACCGCATCCGCAGCCTCTGTTTGAGTTAATCGTTCCTCTTCCATCCTCATGCGCCGGAGCATTTCGAAGGCAACCACAAGAAAGTGACCAGAGCCACAACATGGGTCCATGATAGTAACCTCTGCCGCTCTTTGGGGCCAACCGGAGAAAGTGCCAGCCACTGGCGCACTATCTCCCCGGAAACGAAGATAATCAAATGTTTTCAACAACCGGCTCTTAGGGTGGTGGGCAGCCCACCAAGCACCTAGCGAGTTTTCAAGTAAAAAGCGCACCATATAGTTTTCGGTAAAAAGTTGGGTGACTGGTGCCAGGTCTGAACCGCCAATCTTTTTCCCACTTCTATTTACCTCGTCCTTACGTTTGCTTTGCCAGAATTGGTATATCCATCCCAGACTATCATCCGCGGTGAAGACCGATATCGGTAGATTGGTCAATATGTTTTCCAGCTTTAAGCGACCCTCTGGGGCCAACCGTATTTTCACAGCAGGGTCATCACTAAGGAAGATACCGGGTAACATTACGCTGGCGTATTTAGCGGCAACTTCCCATGAGTCTGCTTCACCTTCCTCAATAGCCAGTTCAGCGCAATCATGCATGGTAACCGATACCTTCGCCGTTGGGTGAATTAACAGGTTGTTCTCCGCCAGAAATCGGGCAAATAGCATTCTATGCCATTGTTGATAGGCTATCTCTTCCAAAAGCACACGAATCCCGCCAGTCATTATGCCACTACCCAGCTGCCTTGCCTTCGCGCGCAGAGTGTTTCTCAGGCGCCGCTGTTCTGGAGACATGGCTGCAGGAGCTTCTTTCTGATCTACGGCTAAGACCGTCAAGGCTGACCGTGCAGCCTCTTCGGCAACATCGCGTGCCTTAATGATAGCTCTCTCCAGGAGACTTCTCAGATCACTGTTTAGGAAAGGCATTCCCCCCCCCTATACCCTATATCAATGATGATTACAACTGTGCTCATATAACTACGGGGTTGCCGGAAGAGATGTGTTTCATGATTTCAGCCCGTAAGTCCTTCAAATAGGCTTCCACTTCGGCAGGTGATTTAAGGGTGACCGATTTAACTTGAACACGAACTGCTTTAGGTTCTAGCAATTGGACCGCTTGCTGATGAGCCCAGGCTATACGAGTGGGTAAAGCAGCTAGGTTACTCTCCCAGATATTGAGCGGGGCGCTATCCAAGGTATTTATAATTTCGTCCACGGAGGACACCTGAATTTGGAGAATACTTTGCAGGTTACAATCGGTAAGTATAGTCTTACGGTCCTCCTCTTTGATAGACTGCCAGGCCGCCATCTTTTCCAGCTTGCTAATTTCGCTCTCGTAGCTCTCCTTATAGGAGGAATATGCTTCTTGTAGTGCGCTGCGTAAAATGTCAGTGATCTCTGTAACCAGCGGGGCAACTGGATTAGGTTCAACAATGAGCGTCCGGTCCGCTTGGATAGCTGCTATTTGAGACAGGATATCTGCTCCCTGGGTCAACCCTTTCGCATGTTGTGCCAAGTGCTGTAGATTCTTCCATTCCGGGAGACGCTGTTCCTTCTTAGTGTTGTTCATGAGCCATTTGTTGTAGTTATCTAAAAGTCCCTCACGAGCATTGTAAACAGCCACGAATTGTTCATTACCTGTCAGAGCTTGAAGCTGGTCCAGACTATCTAATGATGGTTTCTCGGGCAACGGAGGTGGTCCACTCGCCTCGCTGACGAGGTCGATCATTTTCTTCAGTAGAATTGGGACCACCTCTTCTTCTTCACCCGATTGACATTGTAACCCCATATCGCTGGCCAGTTTACGCATAGCTATGCGCTGTGCAGCCGAAAGACTAATACCCTCTGAATAGAAGTCCATAGGGCCGATCTGCTTTTGGTCGATTTGCTTAGCGCTCTTGGTAACCCCGTTCAGGGAAGCCCGCACCAGTCCGCTGGCAATTAATACCAATAATGCTCCATCTATGGCATCCTGAGACCAACCAAAAGGAACCGTCAAAAAATGTTTGCGGATTTCGGTACCCTTTTTACCACTAGGACCGATAAAAGTACGCACACTCTGACAAACAGGGTTCTGGTCCACATCTCCAGTCCATCCGATGACAGAAATAGCGTCGCTGGCTCCTTCCTGTGCGCGCTTAATTGCTTTGGGCCACTGCGAGTTATCTGCCGTGACAAATTGTGGGAATAGACGAGCTAGTCCAGCTTCAGCAGCTGCCTTAACAGATAAGGCCAAATTGCCCTCAGATGTCTCTGTGCCGCCACCTTGGAGAACTCTGGCGCCACTGATAACCGTAGCGATGATACTATCTGCTTTTGCTTTAGCTCCCATTGTGCGTGACTGCATAGCTTGATATGCCTCCAGTCCCTCGGGGGTGTTGGGAGTTGGCCTTGCTGAAATGCATTCATTGGCCGCTGCTTGGCTGGCGAGTGCATCTTTAAGGTTATCGGCATTTACTTTTGGTACAAAAATAAATACTGTGGGGCTCTCTACACCGGCGGTCTGAGCATCGATGAGAACACTCTTCTCTGTAGTCTCCCACTCATCACGTATCCAGATGGGAATTGCATTCCCATCTGGCTTAGGAGAGGTGCCCCCAAAACATAACTCGTACTTTCGTGGAGTTTTGCTCTGGCCTTGCACAAGCGTCATCCTTTTTAGTGCTGCATCGAACGCCTTCCGTATTTCGGCAGCCCGATCACTAGCGATACGGGTATCATCAGAGTGAATAGCGGCATAGCGCTTTTGGTAATCTGCCTCCCATTCGGCGCTCTCACGGCTTTGCACTCGATACTCGTTCCCGATAAGCATCAGATTCCCGGAATCAACCAATTTCTGCAAGACAACGGGTATCTTGGCACGTAGCCCTGCGCTGTCGGAGGTAAGGTCTTCTACAAGGAGATCTGCAAGGACATTAGCAGTAGCTCGAACACCTGTGGCGCTAATTCCTTCTGTAGGTAGTTTACCAATCAGGAAGGCAAGGGCACAAAGCCGCGAACTTAATTGACCTTCCTCGCTACCGTCATTCAGTTGTTCAATGGCTAGCGCTATATCGCGTAGTAATACACCACTCTGCATCATGCTGGTCTTCTGCTGATCGTAGACTAGATCTGCAGGAATCACAGTGCCCAATGGGCAGTCAGCGGAAAAACGTGCCGCTTCATGAATGATCCTTAGCTGAGTCCGGAGCTGTCCCGCTTTGCCAGCTACATCGACTGTCCTTAATATCCTTTCCCAGAAACGACGGCGAACCGGCAGCAGAGGGTAATCAGCGATTAAGTCTTGAGCGTCATCTGTATTTGGACCGATCTTGGTCCCGGCGAGATGACGATCAATCTCGCCTTGGGCTTTATCTAAAGTCGATTTGAGGGATTGCATCTTATCTGGCTTTTTTCGGAGAACCACTTCACGGACTACACGGTCTACGTCCGTGTCCGAAAGAGTAACACTAATCTTGAACCGATCTTGAAGCTTCGACAATTGTGGAAAAGACGGCAGTGCTGCCTGGCCAGTAGCTACAAACATCAAGCGACTACCCAGACGTGCGCAGCATGTCTGAACAAGGTTCTGGACTCGGAGTGCCCGCTCGCTATCATCGCCAATGAACTGCTGCATTTCATCTAAAATGAGCAGGGCACATGGCAATTTATCTTGTCCGGTACTTTGAAGCTGCAATATCTCCTCGAACGTGAGTAACATCTCTTCATCATTTATATCCGGCACATTGGGATATTGCTCCCTGAGCGACTTGAGGCCATCCGCAGGGGTTTTGGCGAAATCAGGGTAAATACTGATGAGACTCTGGATGATGTAAGGCGAGACATAAAAATTGTTCAACTCCTTAGCAAAATCCTTGCCTTTACCCTCTACACCTACTTTGACCTCATCATAAAAGCCATTTTGTTTGAGCCAGATCGAGAATTTGGCTATGGGGAATTTCTCTGGCAGACCTGCTCCCTGAAAAGCCGTCGCCAAGACTGCCAGTCGGACACTTTCGCCAGCTGAGGCTCCCATGGTACCCGCAGCTGACCACAAGCCACCTTCCTGTTTACCAACAGTGGACAATTCCTTTAGCAGGTCCGAAATTTCAGGTGGTAGCTTAACCAAGCTTCGGGCGCTGGCTCCATCTGGTAATTGCACATCGCGCCACAGATATTCTAGGACCCTGACAAAATGTGACTTACCACTACCATAAAAGCCGCTGACCCATACAGCAGATTGTTCAGGTTTGTCCCGATTCGAAAGATAGGTCGAAAGAATGCGTTCAAGCCCTTTCCGGTATTCACCTTCACATACAAAAGATGATAGCTCCCAACGCAGCACCTCCCACTCCTTCGCTGAGTGTGGGTTATATATTTTGGCCACACCCTCATTAGGAATTGTAAAAGTAGTTGGATCGCTAAGGAATACTTCACGGTTCTTCATGTTCACCTCACTTTGTATCATCGGCACTGATTGGTAATGCAAGATAGTTCCAGCCATCACGAGCATCGAGCAAGCGGTAATTGTGCCCTTCATGTTTTCCTGGGAAAAATACCAGTAATCGACCTTTAATTGCTGTAGCAACTCTCTCCATAACAATGGACGCTCTCGTTAGGCCATAAAGAGAGGCCACTCCCATAATTGCGATCACTGTATTATCATCAACATCCGAACCAGATAAAGACTGCGCCACCAGACTAACAACGTAGTCGGCGAAATCATTCAGTGCCAAGTCGAGAAGCCCCGGTTCCTCGAAATATGATTCACAGTACTCTTGGGAAGCCATCCATTTCGCGAACGTGTCTGTCAAGTCAATGAGTTTCCAACTGTGCCCGGCATTCTTAGTTGCTGATTCGAAGTCTGACAGATGTAGGCGGAGCCGGCGTTCTTGATTCGGATCATAAATGGCAAACCAAGTTTTTTGGGGACCAGCCAAGGAATGATCCCAACGTGATCGAACGTGAGCTTCATAATTTCGTTTAAGTCCCTCTATCTCACTCAAGTTCATCCCTCATTAGGTAGCGAAAGCTAATCTCTGTCACGTTTCCTGAATGCTTATATTCTAACCATCCTTGCTTCGCCGCAGCGATAGCGAGATCGTGAAGCACGTGAAGAGGAGTACATAGCAGGCGAGACCAGAAAGTTTCGAACAGCCCGTCGCCTCTACCTCCACACAAATACCCTAGAAGCAGACTATAAGCTGTGCTAGTTGTGCAAAACTGAGGTAGGGAACGTGTTTTCTTCAATCTCCCTCGTAGATGCCCCGACTGTTGCCAGGATGAGGAAGCATGTCGCCCTATAGCTGCCACAATGGGATTATACCTACCACTGAATTGTTCGTCGACTGCCTTCGAGATCGCTTCCGTTGTGACTTCTACTCCTACAGGGGCGGATACTACCACATTGGCTGTTGCACGAAGAAGTGGGTCACGGGCAGTCGCGCATAGCAGGGCAAGCATTGGCTGCGCCTCTGGCTGGAGGTCCCAAAAGTCTCGGACAGCTCGAAAGAGTAAGACGTCGCGATTAAGCCCATACAGTGCCCTAAGACGGCGGAAAGCCTCTCGGCGAGTGGTATCAGTTGACTTGAGTAAAACGTTCTGGTCTAAGATAGCAGAGCGGTAATCTTCGAGATTCGCCGAAGCGGGAAAAGAAGCTAAGAGTAGTCGCAATTCAGAAAGCATGATGGTCCTGCTGGCATGTGCTCCCATCCCATTAACAACAAATCCATAAACCAAAGATTCTTCTGGCATTACTATTGGCATCGTTTAGCTCTCCCTATCAACCCTGCTCTGTCAAATAATACACTATCCTTGTTAATCTAGAATAGATTGCTGGTACCCCCTCGACCGAAACCAATTTGACACCACTAAGCGATAGTGGTCCCAACCTCTTTCTGGAGCTGTCAATAAGGTTAAAGTCAGAGATGACGGTGACTATCTTTCCAGGAAGTTCAAACACAAACTTCTTCAGGCTAATGTCGTCTTTTACCTCAAATTCTCTCTCAAGCATCCGCTGAATGTAGTCGAGCTCAGTTGGACTGATAAGTTCTATATTCACGTTCTTCTGGACGACAAGTAGCCTCTCGAGAATCGCTAGGCGTGTGCTAAGTAAGAATCCACCGAACCTGGCCTCCATAACAAAATCGTGCGATAACCCTTGATTATTTTCCTGCCGGATATCATAAAGCCAATCGCGAAAAGTCAGCAGTTCCGTCAACCACTGATCACCGTTTTTGATAAAGTTTTCCATGGAGCGATCTTTTCTCACAACCGTGCAAACCCAACAACCAAAGCGGGATTTACCGCAACTCTGTGTTCCAGTATCTATTACAAAGGGGCACTCCCCAGCGCTGCAAGCGCTCCCATACAATTCTAGCAAATCCAGATTATCGCCACCCCAAAGGTTGGGAACTTGCAGCAGATAGGCCCACACATCATTATCTGATAAATCTGCAATTGGGGCGAAAACAAACGTGTTTGGTATGACATGGTTTCGCAATCGGCCACCGTTGTCGTAATTCTTCATTGAACTAGCCCGGTTCACCGACTCAGCTTTCCGTGTACCCAAAACAATTATCGCCTGACCGAATATATTAACAGCGTCCACAATATATCGGCTTGTCGGTTTTATCTTTAGTCTTTTGGTGCACCACCGAAACCAACGATTTGGTGAGGGATATCCTTTACCGATCAAATTCACCCAAAAATTATCCTGCAGACTAGGCTTGACTTTCACTACATGGAAAAGATCCGGATTATGTTTATAAAGTGACCGTTTCCCCCACTCCTCTATTAGTTCCAACTGCTCATCTACATGTTTCACAATCGATGGATTTTCCACAAGAGTATCGTTACAGAGGACATGGACTTCCTTGTTTAGCTTCTCCTTAGGAAGAGAACCTAACGAGTTAAAAACTAATTGCAGGAGTGCCGTGCTATCTTTTCCTCCGGAGAAGCAAAGAACCCATGGTATTTCATCATCTAAGTACTGCTGCTTGATTGCTAGCTCAATTTCCTCAGCTATATATTTGTGCTTATCAGATGTTATTATTTCGACTGCGTCTATTTTGCTCATAGCGAACCAATATTCTTAGGAGCCTTGTCGTATTTCGTAACATTGTTTCGAACTGATGCTTGACGGCCAAGAAAATATATTCTGGCGGGCCCGACCTGACGATGATACACTTCTCCTCGTTCCTCAAGCGCAGCGAGAAAGCCAGCCATGAACTGCCGGTTTACACCAATGCCAGATGCGAGATCCTCGACACTCAATCCAGGCTGATTTGCGAGAGCAGTCTTCGTCTGGTCGGTTAGGTTTAGCTTATCAGCTTTCTTTGTTACCATAAGTGAACCATCTTATGATAACCCAAGTGGAAACATTATAAAGGTTTAGTAAAAGCTTAATCAAGGTGTAGTAGTGAGTGCTCAAATATGGAAGGACCTATCCCTACAGGCTGAAGGTTAATTTAAAGTGGTGATCCTGTCCATCGTACAATACTGCCCCCCATCGTTGGGCTTGAACGAAAGCTGACAACCGCTGATTCAGCATCTGGCTGGCTAATGTGGTTTTAACTTGTGATGAAGCCAGGGGAAAGTAATTGAAAAGACTCTACCCTGCCAGTGTTGTTTATATCGCCGGTGAGTTCTCGGTATCGTCCCCTTAAGTGGACCGAAGGGGACTCGAACTTTCAGCCACGACTTGTTTGAACAAGCAGTTGTTGCAAAGCCGGCACCAGTTGTTTCTTCTCAAATAGAAGTTCGGAATGCTTCCAGACTGGCTGACCAGCCAGAATTCGAACGTAGCGCGTCCGGTGCCCACTGGAACGAGTACTGGTCTTAAGAAAAGCGTCAGACCACCTTTCTAAACGGCCCAGGCAAAGGTTATTGAAAAGACTCTCTCCGGCGAAGCCCGAAAAGTTCTAGGTTTCGTCCCCTTAAGTGGAGCTTAGGGGATTCGAACTTTAGAAGACAAATGCGAAGGTTGTTGAGAAGGTTTTGGTTCTACCTATTGACATGCACGGTCTACCGATAATAACTACGTCACATTCCGTCATGTTAAGCATATGCTGAGGCGAAAATAGCTTGAACTTGTGCTGCCCATCTACTATGATAATGCCAAATAGGCCAAATGGGGGCGACAGTGCGAACATCGCGCTTTATACGGATTGCGCTAGACAACGGCGTCATCAACTGGAAGGCCTTTCAAGGTCGAGAGCCTGCCATCCAGGTAGACGATGAGAAGCGCCGTGACTATGAAGCCATAGAAAAACTTTTCGAGTTCCAAGAACGATGCCACGTTGTCTTGGTCGCAGTTGATCAAGTTGACCGTGAGGCAAGCAGGACATCTAACGAGACAAAGCGAGTAAAGCTACTAGATACGCTGAAACTGTGTAAGGAGAAGTTCTACCTAACTCGCTTCGAGACATCGACCTTATCAAAGGAAGCTGCTGAAGCGAGGGGCAAATCCGGAATAAACTTGGGAGAGGGTGCGTATTGGATAACTGAGGACAATCAGAGGAGAATTAATGAGTATATTGAGAGTGGGAGAAACTTAGAAGAGAAGGTCGATCTAGAGGTGCTCGCTACAGTAGCCATCGCGGGAGTTCGTCTTTTTGTGACTGTGGACGACCATCTTCTTGCAAACAGTCGGATAAGAGAATTTGCAAAGCAGAAAGACGGCATATGGATTTATCGCCCCAGCGAGGTTCTGATACTAGTGGATGCCTCCCTTAGAGAGTCAGAAGGGGAATAGATGGGTAAGCAAACATCATCAGATGCACAATAAGCCAAGAAGTGCGACTTGTAGGGATATTAAGGTGGGCCTCATTGGTTGTACAGGTATTGGCTGTACTAAGAAAGAGGCTGACTTTCATCCCGGATTACCACGCTTAATACCCATACCTATCACTGACATACTCCCCCCACTTTTTCACATAATCCACTCTACTGCGCGTGACCCATGTCACCAGAGCCTGATGAGAAAAGCTATGGAAGCTAACACCAGAAGTGAAAAGTTTGCTCCACTCCACACGGAAATCATCAATGCCAGTCCTTTTCAAGCATCCAAGTAATTCAATGTTACGTTCGTCGTAGGCGACCCCAGAGATAACGTAATCGAACAGTCCCGCATTAAGTATCCCCTGCGCTAGTGCCTGCTGTCGTAGTAACTGATATCCGTCAGTCATCGCCGGGCAGCACGCTAATTCAATCATGGCTTCTGATTTGCAGTCCTTTAGTATGCGCCAGTATTGCCGCCCCCATGCAAGTTGATGGCAGTTCGTGTCTACGTCTGACAATAACGCTGCAATATTCGCGCATCGTTCCGAATTCGGATTGGGTGACAAACCACGTTGAGTATGACCTTTGCTCAACGTTTTATTGGCTGCTGAACATCTGTAGAAATGGTGCTCAGTATATTTGTTCTCGACAAGGTATATCCCGCATTTACCGTTTTCACAGGTAAAGTTGATAGCCACATCGGGTGACGTTTGCCCACTCCCACGCATTCCTTTTTCCTCTCCCAGTAACTGCCGAGGGGAAAGCTTACCCTCGGCAGCATACTCAAATTCGATGCTGTCAACTGTTTCTACCTTCAGCCCCAGTTCCTTCGTGAGAAAACTAGCCAGCATTCGTTTCGGCGTCGGATTAACGCGAAACGGGAAGAAGATATTTGCACACTGCGTCAAAGAACTCTTTAGGTTGTGTTTACCGGTGTTGGACTGTATCCCACTGGAATTTAGGTAGCATTGCAACTGGTCTCTTATTTCCTTCCACACCCCCAACATCCAATTATCCTTCGGCAGGATATGATCATATTCAACCCCGTTCTGCGTGCCGTTTTCTTTGGGCAAATCAGGTTGTCTCTTGCGCCACGCCAGTTGTTGCTCTCTGGCTTGATTACTGAACGATGCGTTTCTCATCGTAAGACCTCCGTAAAAGCGACCAGTGGCAGGTGGTTAAAAGATAGCTCATTCGATTTGTACCGTCAAGGTTTCGTTGGTCTGTGATGCCCCCGAGGATAATTAAACAATTCATCGTTTTGTGTCCTCTCAAACAGCTTGCTATTGTTGATAGCATCTGAATTCCTTACTTGGACTCATACGTTAGTTCATCTATCCAATCCATAAACTCTATCATTCTTCTCCCCATTCCTATCATTAGAGGCCTAATCACGCTGGCTCGCTGTTCACTTGGCTCCCACACGTCAATCCCACTCTGTAAATCAAGCTGCTGAGCTAATTGAAAAAGATTCTCAGGTTTGTAGAAAAAGAAAAAAGGATTCTCAAGATACTTGTCCATATCGGGAAGGTCAGTGGTGTCGCTACTATTACAACCCTCATATGAAGCCCAATCCTGACATCCATAGAAGTCTGTCCACAGCGGTACAAAGTGAGCTTGGTGGTCGATGAACCATAAGCGAAGTTGCTGGTAGTGTAGCTCCTCAAGGTCAGCGGGAACCGGAGGTGACCATGGTGGCTCATCAGTGCCAGTGGCTTCATTGATCAACTTAATCAGTTCCAACCACTTATCGGTCCAATCAAAAACCAGGTCTCGTTCTGCGAAGCAGTATGGCTTCTTACGTTTCATCCTTTGCATGAGTCTGCCTATCTGGCATCAATTATTAATGGCGAGCATTAAAAGTCTCTATCAATTATACCCCCGATTTGCATAACAATATCACTATCATTTTTCATCATTGATTTTGAAGGAAATTCATTCTCATTTTCGTATCTATTCTGCGGGGGGTTCCCCCCCCCTGTTGTTAGCTACGAATTAAATGTTAGGAATTTTGTTATAAAAGGGTAAACCATATATGGTAAACGATAGGGTAAACGGGTATGGTAAACCATAGGTCACAACTTATCTT
>SDBU01002642.1_pt1 | contig 23610 bp, 19 predicted proteins | sample 2277071 | NCBI WGS metagenome assembly SDBU01 (sample SAMN10397929, study PRJNA504765) | marine sediment metagenome | isolation source: marine sediment core GS08_GC12, 126 cmbsf | place: Arctic Ocean: Gakkel Ridge, Loki's castle | collected 2008 | reverse complement strand
CCACCATGCTTCCCCAAATTTCATTCACGGATCGTTGGATGTGATCGCCGATGCATTGACAGAATCCGGGATGCGAGGTGTCCTCTGCTATGAGGTCACTGATCGCGATGGGGAGGAGAAAGCCCAGGCCGGGATAGATGAAAACGTTCGTTTTATCGAGCGTTGCCGGAACGAGCAGGTTGCAGGGGGGAGAGTTGCGGCCACCTTTGGCTTGCACGCCAGCCTTACGCTTTCAGAGCGCACTCTGGGTTTATGCCGATCAGCTGCAGCGGAGGGCACTGGTTTTCACATCCATGTCGCCGAGCATGAGGTGGATGAAGATGACAGTCTCGAGAAATCAGGCAAGCGAGTGGTCAATCGTTTGAATGATCATGGTATTCTGGGGGAGAGGACGATCGTCGCTCATGCAATCTATGTTGATGCGCGCGAGGTGGAATTATTGGCCGAGAGCGGGACGTGGGTCACGCATCAACCTCGTTCGAATATGAACAACGGAGTTGGGGTCGCAGATGTCGAATCCTTAATGCAGGCGGGCGTGAAGGTTTGCCTGGGAAACGATGGTTTCTCAAACGCGATGTGGGAGGAATGGAAGGCAGCTTATCTCCTCCATAAAGTCTGGCACAGGGATCCCCGCAGAATGCCAGGAGATGTTTTGGCCAGGATGGCTGTAGATCACAACGCTGAATTAGCACACCAATTCTTCCCAGAAGGTGTTCTTGGTAGGATCGCGCTTGGAGCGCACGCCGATTTGATCCTGGTGGATTACCACCCAACCACCCCACTATCGGGGGGCAACTTGCCATGGCACATTCTCTTCGGGTTTCACGAATCGATGGTCACCAGCACGATTGTCGCTGGTAAGATCCTCATGCGAGATCGCGAGCTTTTAACGCTTGATGAAGAACAGATCACCGCGCGGTCGCGTGAACTCGCCTCTAACGTTTGGGAACGATATCAGACTTATGTGCCGGAAGATTAGTGCCCCTTCCATGTGCATTGGATGGATTACGAAGGCAGGGTCGACGCTGCTGAAGTGCCCTCCAATCCAGGTGGGTCGTGTACAAGAAACCGGCGTTATTTCTATAAGGGAGGTTGCATGTCAGAGAAAATGATTCTTACACTGGCAATCATTGGCGGCACCGGAAAACTCGGCCCAGGACTGGCGGAGCGCTGGGCAGGCGCGGGATATCGCGTGGTTATCGGTTCACGCAAGGCCGAGAAGGCTCAGCGGATCGCGACCGAATTGAACGAGGCGCTCGGGGTTGAGACGATTGTGGGCCTGGAGAACGCGGAAGCGGCGTCTCTGGCGGATATATGCATTCTCACCGTGAAAGCGAGTGCACATGAAGCCATCGTCGATCAGATTAAGGATGTCTTGAAGGGAAAAATCGTCGTCGATACGACCGCACGGGTCGATTTCAAGGATCCCCAACCGCCTGCACCTCCGGCAGCAGCGAGAATGGCGCAGGAGCAGTTCGGGTCGGAAGCGCGTGTCGTTGCTGCATTCCAGACAGTCCCGGCCCATCGGTTGAAAGAGGACCTGGATCAGCCGCTTGATCTGGACGTCCTCGTTTGTTCCGACGATCGGGAAGCAGCGCAAGAGGTGATAAAGCTCGCCGAAGGGGCGGGCATGAATGCTTTTTACGCCGGCGGGCTGGACAATGCGATTACGCTAGAAGGCATCTCGGCTCTTTTGATCAGCCTGAATAAACATCATGATGCCAAAACGGCGACATTCAAGGTCTCGGGTCTGAACGCTGGATGAGTCGGCAGCAACTGATTTTTACTGCGCTGCCGGATATCCCTCTCGTCCGTCCGGGTGACGATCTTGTCGCGATTACGCTCGCGGGGTTGAGCGCCGCAGGGGATGCATTGCGCGATGGCGACGTGATCGTGGTCGGGCAGAAGATTATCTCGAAGGCGGAAGGGCGTTTCCTAGATCTGAACCAGATTCACCCCTCGCCCGAGGCGGGTGCGCTTGCGGAGGAGACCGGCAAGGATCCGCGACTGGTGGAGCTCATCCTGCGCGAGAGCGTGGAAATCCTGCGTAAGCGGGAGGGTTTGATCATCGTCGAGCATAAACTTGGGTTCGTGTGCGCTAACGCAGGGATCGACCGCTCCAATGTCGAGAACGAGGAGGGCGGCGAATGGGTACTCCTGCTTCCAGAAGACCCTGAGATGTCGGCCAGAGAACTGCGCGACGGACTTTGTACGGCAAGCGGGGTAGAGATCGGTGTCTTAATTAACGACTCACACGGTCGGTCCTGGCGCATGGGAACGGTGGGGGTTTGCATCGGCGTGGCTGGGTTTCCTGCCGTAGTCGATCTGCGCGGGCAGAAGGATCTCTTCGGTTATACCTTGCGCAGCACTGTAATTGGGCTCGCGGATGAAATCGCAGCGGGCGCATCCGCGATTATGGGGCAGGCGGATGAGAAACTACCGGTGATTCACGTTCGCGGTCTGCCATACCCCTTAAGAGAGGGATCCCTATCGGAAATTCTCCGGGAGAAGGAATTGGATTTGTTCCGATAGGTTAATGGGGTGGCGTTCGAAAATGCCCCCCCCCATGTCGCCCGCCGCCGGGTAGTCCATCCGAACGATGGGAACAACGCCGGTTTGAAGACGATATCTAAAACCCATCTTGGAATTCTGGATGGAATGCGGAAAAGGAGCAGTGAATTTGAACTCAATCCCGGAATCACACCGTGATTTGATCACGGATGATAAGAAAGCATTTGCATCTCTTGCTACATTGATGGACGACGGCAGCCCTCAAGTGACGCCAGTGTGGTTCGATATAGAAGGCGATTTTCTGAGAATAAACACCGTCAGAGGGCGTGTTAAAGATAGGAATATGGCCTCGCGGGGGCAAGTAGCGGTTCTGATCATGGATCCTGAGGATCCGTATCGATATATCCACATCCGCGGGACCGTTGTCGCTGAACGCGAGGAGGATGCCGTCGAACATACACATTTGCTTGCGAGGAAATATTTAGGCGTTGATAAGAACCCATGGCATGAGGGACAATCTCGAGTCATCTTCCTGATCCGGCCGGACGCTGTGAGCACGATGGGATGAACGAATTAGCTTTGACGCTCTATCGAATTATCCAGGAGCGCCGCTCGATCCGCCGGTTTGATGGCTCTTCGATACCACCCGAAATCCTCCAGCGCGTATTGGATGCTGCGACAATGGCGCCATCTGCTCACAACCGGCAACCCTGGCGTTTCGTGATCCTCACAACTTTCGATGACAGGCGGTCCCTTGCGAATGCGCTGGGCGAACGGCTGCGTGAGGATAGGCTAGGCGATGGAGATGCCCCCAGCCTGATTGAGAGGGATGTGGCTCAATCAATAGAGCGGATCTCTAACGCTCCGGCGGTTGTGATCTGCTGCTTAGCGATGGAAACCTTGGATGTTTATCCTGATGAACGGAGGCTCACAGCAGAATACAATATGGCGGTTCAAAGTGTATCCATGGCTGCGCAGAACTTGCTTCTTGCAGCCCATGCCGAGGGGCTGGGTGCGTGCTGGCTGTGCGCACCACTCTTCGCAAAAGATTTAGTCCGGAAGGAACTGAGTCTTCCTGAGGGGTGGGAACCTCAAGGGTTGATCATACTCGGTTATCCTGCGGAGGCGGGCCAGGAACGCCCGCGCCGCTCAATAGAAGAAGTGTCACTATGGCGCTGAAGATCACGGCACTCGCTGGTGGAACGGGTGGGGCGAAACTCGTAGATGGTCTGACTGGGTTATTGGGTCCGGACATGTTGACCCTTGTAGTTAATACCGGAGACGATTTCGAGCATCTGGGGCTCGCTATCTCACCCGATCTTGATACCGTGACGTACACATTGGCTGGTCTCGCTAATCCCCAGTCAGGGTGGGGTCGGACGGATGAGACCTGGAATTTCCTACAAACATTGAAAGAATTTGGAAGCCCGGTCTGGTTCCGGCTGGGGGATCGAGATTTGGCGCTTCATGTCGAGCGAACACGCAGGATGAAAGCCGGGCAACCCTTGAGTGAGGTGACCCGGACGTTCTGCCGCCTATTTGGTATTGATCACGTTATTTTGCCCATGACCGATGACCAGGTACGAACGATTGTTGAGACGGATGACGGGGATCTTCCCTTCCAGGAATATTTCGTTAAGCACTTGCATGAACCGGAGGTGCGAGGATTTCGGTTTGAAGGCATCGAACATGCGGAACCAGCGCCGGGATTCCTGCTGGCGATTGATGATTCCGATGCTGTGATTCTCTGTCCTTCCAATCCTTGGGTTAGCATCGATCCGATCCTGGCTTTAAGCGGGGTGCGCAAAGCGCTCGAGGAGAAAGTAACGGTGAGTGTCTCCCCAATCATAGGAGGCCAGGCTGTTCGTGGCCCTGCAGCGAAGATGTTTGCAGCTATGGGAATTGAACCCTCCGCCTGCGCTGTCGCTGAGCATTACCGGCAGATCCTGTCGGGGATTTTAATCGACGACGTCGATGCTGAGCTCGCTCCTAAAATTGAAGCCCTTGGGATTAGAGTCAAAGTTACGCAAACAATGATGAGGACTCAACCCGATCGAAAAAGATTGGCGGAGGAAGTGCTGGCGTTCACAGCGGAGCTATTAAAAGCGGAGTCGCGGCGATGACTGTTTGGGCGATTGTCCCTGTGAAACCTTTAAGGACAGCGAAGTCGCGTTTGTCTAGCGTGCTGACCAGAGACGAGCGTGAGATCTTGAGTCAACGCATGCTGATTAACACTCTCGAACTGCTTCGAGAGGTAAAAGAAATCGAGCGGACGCTTGTCGTCAGCCGCGATACTAAAGCGCTCTCGATCGCTCGGAAACATGGTGCACGGACGGTGGCCGAGAATGGCGCACCGGAATTGAACAATGCACTGGTCCGAGCCACGATTGTCGCCCAGCAGTATGACGTGAGCGGGGTATTAATCATTCCGGCTGATCTGCCCTTGCTGAGGGTGGCCGATGTTGAAAAATTGATCTGCAGTGCAACAGATCCCCCCGTCGTGGTTATCGCCCCCGACCGTCATGGCACCGGAACCAATGCGTTGCTATCTTCACCGCCCGGTCTGATCGAGTATGATTTTGGCATCGACAGTTTCGAGCGGCATGTCACGCGTGCGAAGGACGCAAGCGTACGACTTGTCGTTTGTGAGATCCCGTCCATTGGGCTTGATGTTGACCTTCCCGAGGATCTTGAATACTTGCGCGAGGGCTTTAATGTCGAGTTTATTAAAGAGCTGGAGGAGAGTCATTCATGAGTCTGAAACGTGTTGCTTTGTACTTGCAAGATGCCCACGATCTTCGAGACGGATTGGACGTCGTCCGTTACGCAGAGAAGAAGGGGTTTGAAGCGGTCTGGCAGGCGGAATCGCGCCTGGTGCGAGATGCGATCGTTCCCATGGCAGCCTATGCAGCCGTCACCGAGCGAATAAAAGTCGGCTCGGGGGTGATTAACAATTGGACACGCAACATCGGCCTTCTGGCGGCTACGCTTCTCACGCTAGACGACCTGGCGCCGGATCGCGTGATCTGCGGCATCGGCGCGTGGTGGGATCCTCTGGCGAAGAATGTCGGAATCGAGCGGAGAAAGCCGCTCAAGGCGATGCGTGAGACCGTCGAAGTCCTGCGGCGCTTGCTGAACATGGAACGGGTGACATTCCACGGCGAGTTCCACAATGTGGAGGAGATCGAACTCGATGTCGTCCATGGGCGGCGCGAGCCTCGCAACGTTCCGATTTACATCGGCGCCACGGGGCCGAAGATGATGGAGCTGACGGGGGAGATCTCCGACGGCGCTGTGCTGAATTACTGCGTCCCTCCGGATTACAACGACCAGGCGCTGGAGATGCTTGAGCGTGGAGCGAAGAAGGCAGGTCGGAGGATCGATGACATCGACCGCCCGCAGCTGATCGTGTGCTCGATCGACCAGGATGAAAATGAGGCTTTTGATCGAAGCCGCGAATTGCTCACGCAGTACCTCGCCCAACAGCCGCACATCGCCAAGGCGAGCGGCGTAGCGCAGGAGGTGGTGGACGAGATCCAGTTGATATTGGGTTGGCCGGCTACGCACGAACAGATTCAACAGGCTAAACACTTCGTCCCCGATGAGCTCGTCGCCCGCATCACCGCCTCGGGCACGCCTGAGCAAGCGCGGTCGAAAGTTCAGGAGTACATCGACCATGGCGCAACGTGCCCGATACTTTATTCCGTCGGCGGGGATGTCAATCTGTTAATCGACACCTTCAGCCCTCAAGAGTAGGAGCGGCTGAGTGGCGGAGATCCAATACCTTATCCATAGGTGAGGGATTGATGGAGAACGCTAAAACTGAGGTTGCAAAGGCAATTCACAACAAACAGCCGAATTCGGCACACTGCTTCGTGTGTGGCAGGGAGAATGCAAATGGGCTGGGACTTTCTTTTTATGAAGTGGGTCCGGATGAAGTGACGGCGGAGGTCGTGATCCCGAGCCATTTCGAGGGGTTCCCCGGCATTGTCCACGGGGGGATCATCGCCGCGATGCTGGACGAGATAGCCGGGCGGGCTGTGCTTGTCGGCGAACATGAACACTTTCGGCTTACAGCTAAGCTCGAAGTCCGTTATCGCAAGCCCGTTCCGAGCGGTGAGCTGCTGCGATTACGGGGCGTTGTGGAACGGCGAAGAGGGCGCATCGCCTTCGCTCATGCTGAACTGAACCTTGCGGATGGCACGCTGGCTGCCGAAGCGCACGCGATACTTACCGACATTCCTGGACTGCCCGCCGATAGTGATGAGCTGGAGTCCTTAGGTTGGAAGGTGGACCCAGACTGAAGGCGAAACGAAAAGAGGGAAACAGATGGGGTCGTTGAGCTATTACCGCCCGAAAACGATTAAAGAGACGCTCGTATTGATGGAAAAGGGGGTACCGCTCGCCGGGGGGACCGCGCTGACACCAAGGCGTTACGATGTTGACGCCGTCATTGATCTTCAGGATCTTAAGCTTGACGAGCTTAAAGTCGGGAAGTCGGAGATTCGCATCGGCGCAACGGTGAAACTCCAAGCACTCATCGAAGCGCATGAAGAACTTCCTCAGGCTCTCACTCAAGCCTGCCGTCAGGAAGCCGCACTAAACATCCGCAATGTTGCCACTATTGGTGGTGCCGTGATGACAGCTGATGGCCGCTCTCCTTTACTGACTGCGCTGCTCGCGTTGGATGCATCCGTTATAACTGAACCAGGGAATAGCTCGGAGCCATTGCAGAAATTATTGAAAACTAGAGATGGGATGCGTAAGCCTCGCCTGATTATCGCTTTAGAGATGGTGCGTCCCAATCGAATGATTTACGAACAAGTTTCGCGTTCACCAGCAGATCGACCGCTTGTATGCCTTGCTGTCGCTGAGTATCTGACTTCTAAAGGGGGGAGTCATGTGATCGCTGCTCTTGGAGGCTTCGGTGAGCGACCCATACGGTTGACCAAGATGGAAGAAGCACTCGAAACAGGCGCCAGCCTCGCGGAGGCTGCTTCACTTGCCCAAAAAGCATATGACGATGCTGGTGATGCCTTCGCCAGCGCGGCGTACCGGGCTGAGATCGCTGGTGTTCTCGCAAGGCGACTCTTGACGGAGGTGAAGGGTTGATGATGGTTTGCTTCACTCTCAATGGAACTCCGATCGAGATCGATGTGCCGACAGAGACAACCTTACTCACGGCTTTGCGTCAGGAACTGGGTATTTTCGGAGTCAAACACGGATGTGAAACTGGCGAATGCGGCGCCTGCACCGTGCTTTTTGATGGAGAACCTGTGAATAGCTGTGTCATGCTTGCAGTCCAAGCAGATGGGCATGAAATCGTTACGATCGAGGCGCTGGGGGAGCATCCACAGCATGGCTGGCGAACAAGCAAAGGGCTCGATCCCTTGCAGAAGGCGTTCGTCGATACGGGAGCTATTCAATGTGGTTTTTGCACACCGGCGATGATTCTCGCTGCCCGCTCTTTATTAGAAGAAGAACCGGATCCAACTGAAGCTCAGGTGCGCGAAGTACTTTCTGGTGTACTTTGCCGCTGCACCGGTTACATAAAACCCGTCCAAGCTGTTCTGCGCGCCGCAGCTATCTTGCGCGGGGAATCTGTGGAACCTCTTGAAGCGCCACTTCCTGTCCCGCCGGATCTGTTCTACCCGCCCGATGATGCCGAAGCCCCCCGACCATTATTAGGATCCGATAGCCCTGAACTCGCAACGCAGATAAGCGTCATGCCTCGCATTCAAATTACCCCGAGGACTGAGCCTTATCAGACCGTGGGTTCCCCTGAGCCGAAAGTCGACGCGATCAAACTGGTCATGGGTAAGCCGGCTTTTACAGCGGATATTGAGATGCGCGGTATGTTGGTCGCGAAAGTCTTGCACAGCCCGGTTGCACACGCCTGGATCAAGCGCATAGATGCTGCCAAAGCTCGTTCGCTGGTAGGTGTGGCAGCCGTATTAACCTCGGAGGACATACCCCGTGTGGCGTATTCAACAGCGGGTCAATCCGACCCTATCCCGGGCCCGCTCGATACTTTCTCTTTAGACAATAAAGTGCGCTTTTTCGGTGACCGCGTGGCCTTCGTCGCGGCAGAGACCGAAGAGATCGCAGTGCAGGCGTTGAAATTGATTGAAGTGGAGTATGAACCGCTGCCCGCGATCCTCGATCCAACAGAGGCTCAAGCCGAAGGCGCGGTGCAAATCCATGACGAACCGGATTATGTGAATTTTGCTGACTCGGATCCCAGCCGGAATCTCGCCGCTCAGATTCACATTAATATCGGCGACGTAGAGAAAGGTTTTTCCGAAGCGGACCATATTTTTGAAACCTCCTATGAAGTTCCAAAAGTGAGTCCGGCACACATCGAGCCACATGTTGTTGTGACATACTGGGATGAGGATGATCGCCTCGTGATCCGTACCAGCACTCAAGTACCCTTCCACGTCCGTCGTCAAATTGCGCCGGTTCTTAACCTTCCGGCGAAACGGATCCGGGTGATCAAACCGCGTATTGGCGGCGGTTTTGGTGGGAAGCAGGAAATCTTGATCGAGGATGTGGCTGCGCACCTGACGATTGCTACAGGTCGACCGGTGCGCTTTGAATATACCCGTGCCGAGGAATTCTATGGAGCACGAACACGCCACCCAATGCGCATCAGCATGAAGACAGGTGTAAAAAAGGATGGCACGATCACCGCCAATGAGATGCGCATTTTGAGCGATACCGGCGCTTATGGCTGTCATGCCCTAACCGTCACCGGCAATACCGGGCATAAGGCGATGGCGTTATATGTTGGGGATGGTCCCTATCGCGAATCGCCAAACATTCGTTTCTATGCAGAAATCGTTTACACGAATACACCTCCCTCCGGCGCCTATCGAGGTTACGGTGTTCCGCAAGGTTTCTGGCCCATTGAACGGCACATGGAGCGCATCGTACGCGAATTGGATCTAGATCCGCTGCAGTTCCGGTTAAAGAACGCGTTGCGTGCTGGTGAGCTGCATCCTTTCAGCACTGCATGGTCTGAGGGACGAGAGCCCATGCCCGAGATTATTAATACCTGTGGGTTGGAGGATTGCGTCCGGCAAGGTAGAGCTGGAGTGGGGTGGGACGCGAAGTTCAATAACCCAGAGTGGCACGCCGTCGAGGGAAAACCTCATCTCCGGCGGGGGATCGGCGTCGCATTGGTGATGCAGGGAACGGCCATCCCCTACCTCGACATGGGTGGAGCCAGTATCAAGATTAACGAAGATGGGTCTTTTAATTTGCTTGTCGGCGCGACGGATCTGGGTACAGGTTCCGACACTGTCCTGGCTCAGCAAGCAGCTGAAGTCCTGGGTGTTCCTGTTGAAGATATCATCGTCTACTCTTCGGACACGGATTTCACCCCCTTCGATAAAGGTGCATACGCATCGAGTACGACCTATATCTCCGGCGCCGCTGTTGTCGGCGCTGCCCAGAAAGTGTCGGATCGTATTCGCCGGCGCGCAGCCCGCATGCTGGGTACGGAGAAAAAGGTGATCCCGCTGGATGAGATCGTTCTACGAGATCGATGTGCTTGGTCACCCGATGGACGATCCGTCACGTTGGAGGAGATTGCGCTTAACGCGCTGCATCATGAAGATCAAGAGCAGATTATGGGTGTCGCTTCCTTTGTGTCTCCTGTTGCTCCGCCACCCTTCGCGGCCCAGTTCGCGGAGGTCACTGTCGACGTCGAGACCGGACAGGTGATCGTCGATAACTTATTGATGGCTGTTGATTCAGGCGTGATCGTCAATCCACTGACAGCATCCGGGCAGGTTGAAGGCGGCATGACGCAGGCGCTTGGCTATGCTGTGTGTGAGGAAATGCTCTATGATGAAGAAGGTCGTCCTCGGGAAGTGGATTTCCGGGATTATCATATCTTCGCGGCGCATGAGATGCCTGATCTACAAACGATCTTTGTGGAGACATTTGAGCCATCCCATCCCTTTGGTGTGAAAGCTGTTGCGGAGATCCCGATGGACGGTGTTGCGCCCGCGGTTGGGAATGCGGTAATGGATGCCTGTGGTGCGGATGTGCTGGTTGCGCCTATAACGCCCGAACGCGTATGGACCGCCCTGAAGTCGCATGAATGATTATTCACGGGTGGCCGTACAAAGGTTGATTAAAACCGTACCCCACGGCATCACAAGAGCGGTGGAGTAGAGATGGAATGAGCAGGATCTACGTTGTTGGACATGTTAACCCGGATACAGATGCAATCGCATCGGCGATGGGCTATGCCTGGTTCCGGAATGCTAAGGGTGATGGCGATGTAGTGGCCGCTCGCGCCGGCCCAATTAACGCACAGACGGCATGGGTTCTCGACCGGTTGAAATTATCCCCTCCTGAGTTTCTGGCTGATGCATCCCCTCGCTTTGACGTTGTCGTTCATAGATATGACACCGTTACGCCGGATCAAACGCTGCGTGATGCGTGGGTGATCGCCAATCGAACAGGAACGGTAGCACCGGTTGTTGATTCGAATGGGATACCATTCGGTCTCATCTCGGGTTTCAGCTTGTTCCGATCTCTGAGTAAATTGGTAGGACCAAGACTAGATTTCCAGGATATCCGCCTTCAGGAACTTTTCGATCAACCATGCAGGGAAGTGGCTGATACAGATGTGCCAAAATTCCTCTCTAATTCACGAATACGTGAGGGTCTCCCCAGAGTGCTGCGCGAAGAGCGAAATGATTTTTGGGTGGTTGATCAGGATGGGCGCTATGTCGGCATATGCCGCCAGCGCGATTTGCTCAACCCACCCCGGCTCCAGATCATTCTTGTCGATCACAACGAGGTAAGCCAATCGATACGATCGTTGGATGAGGCCGACCTTCTTGAAGTCTTGGATCACCATCGTGTGAACAATCCGCCGACGCGGCTGCCAATTCGATTCCGTGTGGATCCTGTTGGGAGTACAAGCACGCTGGTCTCCGAACGGATGGAGGACAATGGCATGAGCGCACCGCCCGCAATCGCCGGCTTGCTGCTTGCTGGTGTGTTCTCGGATACGCTTCGCCTAAACTCGCCAACAACCACCGATCGCGATCACCGTGCATGTGAACGCCTTAGCCGGTGGGCTTTCGTCGGCGGTTCTCCATTAGCAAACGAATCCACGGATAGCTTCGGTAAGGCGGTGCTTCAAGCAGCAGCTGGGCTCGCGTCACGTGAACCCGCGGATGTTATTTCGAGCGATTTGAAAGTTTATGAATCTGCCGGATTAGAATTTGGGATCGCTCAGGCTGAAGTGACCGACCTTCATGAAGTGGATGATTATTTATCAAGACTTAATGAAGCGCTAGATAACCTCATCGAAGAACGTAGTTTGAATTTCGCGCTTCTAATGGTGACCGATATCGTAGACGGTTCTAGCCGAATCTTAATCCGCAGAGCACCGGCGCTGCTTTATGAGCTGCCATATGAGCGTCTGCCAGATGGATCGTATGACGCTCGCGGTGTGGTCTCTCGAAAAAAACAATTGGTCCCAGTTATTCTGGCGCTCTTGGAGGGTTAGTGGGTATCTACCAGACGCTGGCAGAGCTTGAGAACCGTGGTGGCGCAGCAGCGCTGGCGACGGTTGTCCGAACTCAGGGCGCAGTGCCGCGACGGGCGGGCAGCAAGATGATTATTTTCCCCGATGGTCGCATCGAGGGGACGATCGGCGGGGGTGAGATGGAAAGCCGTGTGATCGCTGAAGCATTAGAGTCACTTAGCGAGGGGGTTGCGCGGACGATTGTGTACGCTTTCCGTGATCCTGAAAAAGGCGATGTGGGTATTTGTGGAGGCGAGATAGAGGTGTTTATTGAACCGATCAAAGCCAATGAAACCATTATTGTAGTCGGGGGAGGTCATGTCGGGAAAGCTATCGTACATCTTGCCAAGTGGCTTGGGTTTCGTGTGGTTGTCGCCGATGATCGGGCGGATTTTGCAACCGCGGAGAATCACCCGGACGCCGACGTTCATCTCGCCTGCTCTCTTGAGGAATTGCCGGAATATGTTGACATCCACGAGAACACTTATCTGGTCTTGACCACACGTGGCGTTGATGTGGATGTTGAAGGTTTACCGGCGCTGCTGGAGACATCTGCAGCGTATATCGGGGTGATAGGTTCACGGCGTCGTTGGGAGACAACGGTGAAGGCTTTGCGCGGACGAGGTGTGTCGGAGGTTAAAATCGCCCGCGTTACATCGCCGATGGGACTAGAATTAAACGCGGAAACGCCGGAGGAGATCGCCGTGTCTGTTCTGGCGCAGATCATCATGTTGCGCAGCGGCGGCACTGGAGAAAAAATGGCGTATTCGCCGAAACGCCCTCGCAAAGGGAAGAGCAGATAGAGACGGAAAATGTGGACGCGTTATTACACCCCTTCGACATTGCAGGAAGCCGTGGAGCTGTTATCGGCCCACGGTGAAGGAGCTCGAATCGTCGCCGGGGCAACTGATCTGATCCTTGAATTGGAACGCGGACAACGACCGGGTGTGGAACTATTGATCGATATTTCACGGATACCGGGTCAGGACATGATTACGCTTGATGATGACGGCTGGGTCCACCTCGGCCCTTTGGTGACACATAACCATTGTGCCGGGTCAGAGCTCGTTCAACAAAAGGCGTTCACACTGGCGCGAGCCTGCTGGCAGGTGGGAGCACCCCAAATCCGCAATCGCGGAACCGTCGCCGGGAATATCATCACCGCCTCGCCAGCCAACGATGCCATCCCGCCGCTCATGGCGTTGGGAGCAAAGCTCACGCTGCTCTCTGTGGATGGGGAACGCATGGTACCGATGGAGGATTTCTACACCGGCGTCCGAAAAACAGTGATGAAGGACGGCGAGCTGATGAGCGATATCGCCTTCCCGGTCCTCGCAGAAAATGCGCGAAGTACGTTTATAAAAATCGGGTTGCGCAGAGCGCAGGCGATTTCGGTCGTAAACGCAGCTGTTGTGCTATTGTTTGAGGAGGGGCGGGTTGAACACTCGGTAATCACGCTCGGCTCAGTGGCACCGACGATCATTCACGCGGCGGAGGCAGAGACCTACCTGACAGGAAAGGAACTCCAGCCTGATGTAATCGAGAGGGCTGCCGACCTCGCTGCGCTTGCGGCTCGCCCGATTGATGATTTACGGGGAAGCGCGGTATACCGCCAGGAGATGGTGCGAGTCTGCACACTCCGGGCGTTGCGGGAGATCAATACTGACAGCGAGCGAGAGGGTTTCCCTAAGAATCCAGTGATGCTGCGGGGAAGTTCAGGATTTCAACCAGTTCAACCGCTTTCGGACTCCATGGAGCATCTTCAAGATGTGGCGATCGAGACGACCATCAATGGGAAGCCACATAGCTTCAAGAGTGGGTTTAATAAAACCCTTCTGCGTCTCATACGTGAGGAAGGGGATTTACCCGGTACGAAGGAGGGCTGTGCCGAAGGCGAATGTGGTGCATGCACAGTTTTTCTCGACGGGGTGGCGGTGATGGCTTGTATGGTTCCCGCGCCGCGGGCTCATGGGGCTGAGATTGTTACGATCGAAGGGCTTGGTCTGGACGACAAGCTTCATCCGATACAGCAGGCTTTTATTGAGGAAGGTGCAGTGCAATGCGGGTACTGCACGCCGGGGTTCTTGATGGCGGGGGCGAAACTACTCGAAGAACAGCCTGAGCCTGATCTTTCTTCGATCCAACAGGCGATTACAGGAAACCTGTGCCGCTGCACCGGTTACTATAAGATCATCACCGCCATCGAGCGTGCTGCCGAACTAGCGCATCAGGGTTCTGAGTCGTAATAAATCCTTTCCAATATTGTTGGGAGTTGTTTTATGAAAGGATGGTCCCGGACGGGAGTTAACCGCAAGAGTTTTCGGTTCTTAGCGAGCCGAGGAGGAGGATGCCGAAATGGGGCGAGATACCTACCGCTTTAGATCACTCGATAAGGAGCGGGAAAAACAGCATCGGTTGGACCCCAAGTGGAGAGGGGTGGGATTAATCCTCATTGCGCTTTTCGCCACCGCTGGTTATTATTTCGCTTTTTGGTTTCTGAGTGCCAATGCTGAGAATGGCTGGATCTACATCCCGCGTGCTGCCCTTTATCCCAAATTCGCTCCCTTCTTGGGAGGCGGTCGGCTGATCATGATCATTGTCGCTTTTCTCTTCACACTTCTAACCTACACGATTCTCAGCGTTATCTACGCGATGACCTTTCCTGTTCGACTGGGTGAAACAGATGCCCCGGTCGACCGGAAGGCTGTAAAACGTCAGAAGCGCAGGGAGCGCATCGAGAGAAAGAAGCGCAGGAGATATTGAGGTTTGTAAATGGATAGAACGGTGCCACGAACCGGCTCTGAAGAAATCGAGCTCTACATGAGGACGTATTACTCGCTACTCCGTTCCACGATGGACGTGCGAGTGCGTTCGCTTGAGGAAGTACATACGAACATGGGGTCATCTCTTCACCCGGATGCACGTTCTGAAATTCCGGATACGTCGGCGCTAATTTACAGCTCTCTTCGCCTCCCCTCTTGCATCGTGGATGTGGAGCAGGTTGTGCTTGGTCAAAGCCAGGCTGTCTTCGTACAGAAGGGATTCGGGGATGTCGAGAAGTGGCAGCCGGTAGCGGCGCAGGCTCGCCGTCGGAGGAGTTTCTTCGATGGGAAAGATACACTTGCCTGCTACATCGCCAGCCGTTCAGATATCGATGATATGGTTCCGCTCTTAACTGCCTACCAAATTGAGTGGAATAAACTTCATCGTCTATTACAAGGGGAACAGGTAAGAACGTTTCTAAATGACCCGATCGATACAGATGAGGGGCTTGCAGTTCTGGCTGCCGGTTTGGCGATCGACACCGACGATTTGAGGAGGTTGCACGAGGCCTGGGGGGAGTCTTTCTGGTCGGTGCTCAGCGCGATTGCCTCAAAAGAGAAACGGTTAAATATTCGTCTCTTAGCAGGTTCTCTGAATGATTACCGCCAGGCGACCCAAATCTGGTGGGAATGTGTCGAGGAGGCTATCCCTTCCATCCTGCAGCGGCCGGTTTATTTCGTCTCCAGTAACGCCCACAGCATCGTCAACTTAATCAGCGGTTATGCCCTCCGACACGAAGAAGAGATTGTCCGTTATCTGCAACAACCGGAGAGCCATGACCTCCTGGAAGAGTGGGAAGAGATCAAATCAAGACAGATCCCCTCCAGCCGGGAGAATTTCCTTTACTACACTCTCAAGAAGTATGTGCGGTCGGACCATGGCAAAGATGCACTTCGCCAACGCGCACAAGCCGAAAGAGAATCCGGGATCGTACGCATTCAGAACGAACATGCTTTCGACGTAGAGGCTCAGCTTATCGAGCTTAAACATATACGACCTGATTGGATCGACCCTCGGCTCCAACGTGAGGACCTCGATCGGCTTGTAGACTCTGATGCGATTGTTATGAACATCGACTATCCGCTGGGGATGGCGGCATACCTGATCCTCTCGAATGCTGCCACCCGGTTTGGAGAATTGCGCGGGGTTTATATCATGGGTAAGGCGGCGACCCTGAACGGCGTTATTGGCGACGTGATGATCCCCGCAGTTATTCATGACGAGCATTCCCGCAACACGTATCTCTTCGAGAATTCTTTCAGCGCTGCCGATATTCGCGATGACCTGGTTTATGGAACTGTCCTGGACAATCAGAAAGCCGTAAGTGTGCTGGGTACGTTTCTGCAAACGCCGCGCTACATGGATGTGTTCTATCGTGAGGGTTATACGGACATCGAGATGGAGGCAAGCCCTTATTTATCGGCTGTGTATGAACTCTTCCGTCCGAAACGATATCCGATAAATGAAATTGTTAACCTGTATGGATTGCCATTCGATCTCGGAATCCTCCACTACGCATCCGACACCCCTTTGACCAGAGGCAAGAACCTGGGAGCTGGCTCGCTGTCCTACTTCGGTATGGATCCAACCTACGCTATAAGCATCGCAGTTATGCGACGCATATTCGATCTTGAATTGGGACGACAGAAATCGTAGTCCACCGCAGGTCATCCACAAAGAGGATTTGAGGGTTGCTCGAAATAATAATCGCTTGGAGCACTGAATGTCTGTGATTGGTAAGTCGATCCGGCGTGTCGACGCCATAGGAAAAGTCACTGGGGAAACCCTTTACCCGGGGGATATCAACCGCCCCAACCAGGCTTATATGAAGATCCTCTTTGCGGGTCGACCTCACGCACGCGTCACCAAGATCGATAGTACCTATGCTGAATCTACCCCCGGTGTCATCGCGGTCTTCACCGCTCAGGATGTGCCCGTAAACGAGTATGGTCTCATCATGCCCGATCAGCCTGTACTGTGCGGTCCGGGGTCATCCAAGCCCTATACCGACCGGGTCCGTTTCATAGGTGACCAGGTCGCGCTGGTCGTTGCAGACCAGGAAGCGATCGCTGCGGAGGCGGTCAAACGCATCGTGGTGGAATATGAGGACTTGCCAGTGATTCTCGATCCACTGGAAGCGATGGGTGAATCAAGCTCCCTCATCCACCCCGACACAGGAAGCAATGTCTTCTGTCATTACCAGATTCGGAAAGGGGATCTTGAAGCAGGTTTTGGGGCGGCGGATGTGATCATCGAAGGGGAATACCATACACCACCTCAGGAGCACGCGTATTTACAGCCAGAAGCGGGGATAAGTTATATCGATGACGAAGGGCGTGTGACGATCGAAGCCGCTGGACAGTGGACGCATGAAGACCAGGAACAAATTGCCCACGCATTGGGGCTGCCGAGGGACCAGGTTCGCGTGATCTACCCGGCGATTGGAGGGGCCTTCGGCGGGCGGGAGGACATGTCGATCCAGATCGCCCTGGCTCTCGCCGTCTACCGTTTGCACCAGCAGGAAATCGACAGACCGATCAAGATCATCTGGTCCCGGGAGGAATCGATCATCGGTCATCACAAGCGGCACCCTTTCATCTTGAGGACGAAATGGGGAGCCACGAAAGACGGTATTCTCACTGCTGCTGAGGTTGAGGTAATCCAGGACGGCGGGGCATACGCATATACATCCACCAAGGTCCTTGGGAACGCCACCCTGATGTGCACGGGCCCGTATGAAATTCCGAACGTGAAGGTAGATGCATATTCCGTCTATACCAATCACATTCCTGGCGGCGCCTTCCGCGGTTTTGGAGGACCACAGGGGGCTTTTGTTGCCGAGGGGCAAATGAATAAGCTGGCAGAAGCACTCGCGATCGATCCAGTGGAGATCAGGGTTCGGAACCTGCTGAGAGAGGGTTCTCTTCTCTCTGTGGGTACACCTCTGCCGAAGGGCGTAAGCATCGACAAAGTCGTTGAGAAGACCGCAGAAAGAGCCGGTTGGAAACAGACGGCGAGTGGTTGGAGTAGACCCGAACAAAAAGCCCCTGATCGGACCCAGGAAGCGCATATCCGGCATGGTGTAGGCTTCGCTTGCGGCTTCAAGAATGTTGGTTTCTCGTTCGGTGCGCCGGAGCAGTGTTCGGCGGAGATTGAATTGCACGGCGTGACAGAGATTGAGGAAGTCGTTCTGCATCACGCAGGGGCAGATGTTGGGCAAGGGGCGCATACAGCGATGGTTCAAATGACCGCTGAGGCGGTCGGTGTCTCGATCGAGAAGGTTCGCTTGATTGTCTCTGATACGGCGCACACCGCGGATTCGGGATCCGCCTCCGCCTCGCGGTTGACTTTCATGACCGGCAACGCGATCCGGGGTGCGGCTGAAGAAGCTCTTGAAAAGTGGAAGGATGAAGAACGACCGGCCATCGCGTTGTATCAATACCGTCCGCCAGCGACGACGCCCTTTGACCCGAAAACGGGTAAGTCAGAACCCAATTTCGCGTATGGTTATGTCGCTCAGGCTGTATCGGTTGATGTGGACACAGAGACCGGCGCAATACGCATACTGGAGGTTATCTCTGCCAGTGATGTAGGGCAGGCGATCAACCCACAGTTGGTTGAAGGACAGATCGAAGGCGCCGTCGTCCAGGCGATTGGCTACGCAGTTTTGGAGGATTTTCAACAGGAGGGGGGCTACGTCCAGACCGGCCAGCTCTCGACCTATCTCATTCCCACTGTGTTGGATATCCCAGACAAGGTTGAATCGCTGATCCTTGAGTATCCCGACCCTATTGGACCCTGGGGGGCGCGGGGGATGGCCGAGATGCCCTTCATCCCATTGGCGCCTGCCGTAATCGCCGCGGTTCATGATGCACTCGGCATCTGGTTTGATTCCTTTCCACTAACGCCCGAGCGAGTGCTGCGGGGCATAGGAAAGATCCATTAAGCGTGGAAATTGAGAGACCACTCATCATCATTCGCGGTGGAGGTGACCTGGCGACAGGGGTCGCGGTGCGCCTGCATCGCTGTGGATTCGACATCATCGTACTCGAGATTCAGCAGCCCCTGGCAGTCCGGCGGAGCGTCGCCTTTGCCGAAGCTGTATATGCGGGAGAGATCGAAGTAGGGGGAGTTCGGGGTGTCTTCATCCCAGATTCAGAGCTAATCCCACATCTTCGTGCCGAGCGTGTCGTTCCGGTGCTTGTCGATCCTGCGGCAAACCTGAGTGCACAGATCAACGCATCATCTCTTATCGACGGACGCATGCTTAAAACTCCACCAGAGACGACTCTAGATTCGTCCCCATTCTCGATCGGACTCGGACCAGGATTTACAGCCGGGGTCAACTGTCACGTAGTGATTGAGACCAACCGGGGGCACAATATGGGGCGTGTTATCTGGCAGGGGAGCGCTGAGCCTGATACGAAAGTCCCAGAAGCAGTGGCAGGGTTCGACATCGACCGGGTGCTGCGGGCACCGGTCAGCGGGCTTCTAGATGGCGGCAAGGAGATCGGCTCCATGATAAAAGCTGGAGATGAGATTGTCCGCGTCGGTGGTGTGCCGGTTGAAGCGCCCTTCGATGGAGCGCTGCGCGGGCTGGTGCATGACGGCGTGCAAATCCAAGCGGCGGCGAAAATTGGCGACCTGGATCCACGCGGTGAATTATCCTATTGCTTCTCAATATCCGATAAAGCACTCGCCGTCGGCGGTGGAGTGCTCGAAGCGCTGCTCTCACAGCCCCATTTACGAAGATTGCTGAGCGGGTGAGATGGAATTAACGAAAGCCCTGCGCATTTCCCCCGGGCAGATCGTGGCTTTCGTTGGCGCTGGCGGAAAATCTACGAGCATCCGTAGGCTGGTCGTAGAGCTGACTCCTAAAATCCCTGTTCTCATCACGACAACCACGAAATTTGCGCTGGATCAAACAGATCTTGCTGTTCAACATATCATCCTTCGTTCTAAGGAGGATGTGAGACTATTCCCCGCGCTTCTTTATGAGGGGAGATCCGTGATCGTAACTGGCGAAAGATGGTCCGAAGGGCCGAAGTGGACAGCGCCTCCAGAGGATTTGCTTGCGGATCTACTGCCCTTGGCGGCTGCTTCGGGCGCTGTAGTTCTGATTGAAGCGGATGGCGCTCGAGGCTGTTCACTAAAAGTGCCAGCGGAGCATGAACCGGTCATACCTCAGTTTGTCGATCTCGTCGTGCCGGTGATGGGTCTTGATGTACTTGGGGAAAAGCTGGAAGGTAATTTAGTTTATCGACCAGAACATGTCAAAACATTCTTAGGGATTTCGAAAGACCACATCATACTGCCAACGGACGCGGCCAGGATCCTGGCACACAGGACTGGAGCACTAAAAGGAGTGCAGCGAGGCGCACAGGTGCGAGTGATTCTGAATAAAGCTGAAACTCAGAAAGCGGTGGAAAATGGGCGTGAAATCGCCAGGCTAACCCTGAAGACCGATCGCACCGGATCGGTCATTTTAGCGCAGGTGCAGCGGGCGAACCCGGTTGTGGAAGTTCATGGGCGGATTGCCGGGATAATATTAGCGGGAGGGGGATCGCAGCGTTTTGGCCGACCGAAACTGTTGGAGATTTTGGATGGTGAAGCTCTAATACGAAAGTCAATCAGGGCGGCGCGAGATGCGGGGCTCGACCCGATTATTGTTGTTCTAGGCGCAGATGGGCCGGCTGTAAGAGCGGCGTTAGGCCCGCTTGCGGTTCATATCGCCAACAACCCTGACTGGGCTGAGGGGCAGAGCAGCTCCGTGCGCGCAGGTCTTAAAATGCTGGCACCTAATGTTGATGGGGCAATTTTCCTCCTGGCCGATATGCCTCTTGTTGATGCTGATCTTGTTTGCACTCTGTTGGAGGCACAGCGCAAGTCGTTAGAGCCGATCGTGGCGCCTTGGACCGGTGAGAGATGGGGAAATCCTGTTCTTTTCGACCGCGCGACGTTCGAAGCGCTCAGTCAGATTCGCGGCGATCAAGGAGGACGAGCGTTATTCAAGATGTATTCTGTCGCAGCTGTCCCGTGGGGACAGTCGGCGATGCTCGATATCGATACCCCTGATGATCTCGACACGATCAGAGGGAGATAACCGCAAAGCGAAGGTGAGCCCCTCTCTTATTGATGAAAAGAACACAAACTGCGTTGCCCGGTTATTATCAGGGATGCTATAATCGTCGCATGGTGGTCCAAGGTTCACGCTTACTGGTCCTGAACAACAATCCTGATCCGAATCGACATCGGGTGTGGGGTTCATTGATGAAGTAAACGGATTGTAGAGTGAACCTGCCACCGCCCGATGTCACGGAGACCGGGCGGTGTATTTTTTTCAGTGTGGAGGCACGATGCTTAAGACTCATAATTGCGGCGAGCTGAGATCAGATCATATAGGCGAACAGGTGACACTTGCCGGGTGGGTGAATCGACGTCGTGATCACGGTGGGGTGACGTTCATCGACCTGCGCGATCGCTCGGGGATTGCACAGATCGTCGCTAATCCAGAGATATCTCCTGAGGCGCATGAAACTGCAGTTAAGATTCGCAACGAATGGGTGCTGCAGATCGAGGGGGTTGTCCGGCGCCGACCGGAGGGGATGGTGAACCCTGATCTGCCTTCCGGTGAGATAGAGGTGGAAACCCAGAAAATTGTCGTCTTAAACCCTGCGAAAACGCCTCCGTTTGCGATCAACGAAGAGACGGAAGTCGACGAAATGGTCCGCCTGAAGTATCGATATCTGGACCTCAGGCGCGAGCGCATGAAGGGCAACCTGGAGCTTCGCCACAAGGTAGTTAAGTACATTCGTGATTTCCTCAGCGAACGCGATTTCTGGGAAGTGGAGACACCGATTCTCTTCAAGACTACACCCGAGGGAGCCCGGGATTACCTGGTCCCCTCCCGTGTTCACCCGGGGGAGTTCTTCGCCTTACCGCAATCACCTCAGCAGCTTAAGCAACTGCTGATGGTTGCAGGTATTGAGCGCTATTTCCAGATCGCGCGCTGTTTCCGTGATGAAGATCAGCGTGGAGACCGCCAACCGGAGTTCACACAGTTGGATCTCGAGATGTCCTTCGTCGATCGTGAGGACGTGATGGCCCTTTCGGAGGAGCTGTTCACTACGTTGGTCGAGAAGCTGCTTCCTGAGAGAAAGCTGATGCACAAGCCTTGGCCTCGGTTCACTTATCGCCAGGCGCTCGAGCGTTTTGGGCGAGATTCGCCGGACATCCGTTTTGGGCTTGAGTTGAAAGACGTGACGGATTTGGCGGTGGAGTCGGGTTTCCAGGTGTTTGAAAAGGTGGTTGAGAAGGGCGGAGAAGTCCGAGGCTTAAATGTAAAAGGATCTGGGAGTTTCAGCCGGAAGGAAATCGAGAAACTGACAGCTTTCGTATCGCAATTTGGAGCCAAGGGATTAGCGTATCTGGCGCTTGATGAGAAAGGGGAGCACCGGTCTTCCTTTGCCAAGTTCCTCGCGGAGGATCGGATCAAAGCTTTGCTGCACCGATTGGAAGCCGAACCCGGCGATCTACTCCTGTTTGTAGCCGATAAGCCGGCGGTTGTCTTCGAATCCCTGGGGCGCTTACGGGTCCACCTCGGCGAGCGGCTGGGTTTGCTGGATCCGGCGGTTCTCGCTTTTGCATGGGTGATCGATTTTCCTTTTGTGGGATGGAACGAGGATGAGAAACGTTGGGATCCGAGTCACCATCTCTTCACCGCACCGATGCCAGAGGACATTTCGTGGTTAGACTCTAATCCTGGCAAAGCACGCGGTCAACAATATGACATGGTGCTCAACGGGTTGGAGGTTGGTGGGGGGAGCATCCGTATCCACGATCGAAAATTGCAGGAGAAGGTATTCACTTTAATTGGTCTTGAACCTGATGTCGCTCAGGAACGATTCGGCCATATGCTCGAGGCGTTTGAATATGGGACTCCACCCCATGGCGGCATTGCGCCGGGGATCGACCGGCTCGTTCGCGTCTTTGCCGGAGAGAAACATATACGCGAGGTTATCGCCTTCCCAAAGAATCAAGCAGCGCGCGATGTTATGGCAGATGCCCCCTCACCGGCTGATCCTAAGCAATTGGAGGAGCTTCATTTGAGGGTTATTGACCCGGATTAATAGTGAATATTGCCAACTAGAATTGAACGTGGTATACCCATATCAGACCCTGCTGTGTTTGTGATGCAGCAAGAGGTTTTGAGCCAACACTTGATAAATGGGGTTCGTTGTCCGGTGGTTAACGCGATAGGCTTCGGCCAAGGCGAAAGTCACGGGTAGGATCCCGCCTGCAATAGCAGGTTCAAAATCAAGCAGCACACGGCATGGCGGGGCAGTAATTATCAAAAGCGGTGGAGATCTCTCCACCGCTTTTGTCTTAATTCGTCAGGGTCATCCTGAGGTGAGCATCGATTTATGGATGCGGTCCAGGGGAGATGTCAATCCAATAGACATGTGGAATCAGATAGAAAAAATGCCCTTATGTGGATTGGCTTGCGAGCCGTCTTAATCTCGGGTAGACTTCCGTAATTCCCAAGAATTCATCTTCAGCAACAAACGTCAGGGGCAAAATAATATGGCTGGTGAGCGTGATAAGGCGCTGGAAGCTGCAGTAACCGAGATCAAAAAGCGCTATGGAGACGGTGCAGTGATGCGGCTGGGGGAAGCGCATCATCTGGAAGTGGAAGCGGTACCGACCGGCTCACTATCGCTCGA
>SDBU01002641.1_pt1 | contig 23610 bp, 24 predicted proteins | sample 2277071 | NCBI WGS metagenome assembly SDBU01 (sample SAMN10397929, study PRJNA504765) | marine sediment metagenome | isolation source: marine sediment core GS08_GC12, 126 cmbsf | place: Arctic Ocean: Gakkel Ridge, Loki's castle | collected 2008 | reverse complement strand
ACACACCACGCTACCTTCAATTGGGTTACGGTGGTGAAATGATTTGAGGCGGGTATGGTGACCCCGGGGCAAGGTGCCCGGTAATTTAAGGCACTGTGCTCGCAATATTACCGATGTTCTTTTCTTTTCCAATGTCTGGATATATAGGAATAGCACCTTCAACCCGAACGCAATCACCTTCAAACCAGACTTTGTCAATAAGCAACTTCAAGAACTTCTGTCTTTCTTGGAATCCAAAATTCTCCAAGCGTTCCTCCACTAACTCACAGAATTCCTTGATGCCTTTTTCTTTTACAATACGAGAACCGTACTCTTTTCTTTCGTCTATGAGTCGCTCTTTTTCTTCCTCTAGTTGCTGTTTGTTTTGTCGAATCCTATCCATCTGACCTCGTAGCTGTTCTAATGTCACTGCACCAGCTGTATATGCATCCAAGATTCGGTCTTCCTGATTTTTCACCTTCGAAATCCTTGATTCTGTTTTCCTAATCTTTTCCTCTAGCACATCCCTTCTATCAGCTCGTTTCCTTTTCAACTTCTCAACTTGTGTCATCAGTAATTTAGGATTCTTGATGGCTTCGCAAACACTATCCCATACTGTTGATTCAAGTATTGTAGCTTTTATGTATCCACGCTTACAGTCGGGAGGGAGAGGAAAGTTTAGCTGTCTATTACTGCATCTGTAGAATAAATTATCATGGAGGGGAACCCCCGTATAGCGAGACCCACAATCCCCACAGAAAACCAGGCCCTGTAAAAGATAATGGTATTTAACATTGCGTGGTGATAGCTCAGCGTTTCTCTTAAGTTGAGCCTGTGCCAGCCTCCATGTTCTTCTATCTATGATGGCAGGTACCTTTATTGGTATCCACTGGTCTTTTGGCCGTAGTCTTCTACCATTCTTCTTGTTTCTTCTGTATTTACTAGTTCCACTATTCTCCGCTTCAACACAACAATATCTATTATAGTATGTAGTTCCTGCATATGTTTCATTCCCAAGGATTCCTCTCACAGTGCTACTACCCCATCTGTTACCTCCTCTAGATGGAAGTATTTGATGCTCAGTGAGACGCTTGGCGATGGCCCGTGTAGACATTTGGTCACTAGTGAGCCAGCCAAATATCTGCTTTACTACCTCAGCTTCCTTTTGTATAATCTCATAGTAACCGTCCTTTTCAGCTGCTTTCTTAATGTATCTATAACCATAGGGAGCCGGCCCTCCCACTAGCAGCCCTTTCTTTGCTTTATGCAATTTACCTCTTCTACACCTCTCCTTTATCTTTTCTCTTTCATATTCAGCCACCAATCCCTGAATACCCAGAAACATTTGGTCCTCTGGAGTATCAGCAATTGGTCTGTTGAGAAAGATAACTTCAACTTCTGATTTCTTGATTTCTTCTATAACGATCTCCTGATAAACATATTTTCTGGCAAGCCTGTCAGGACAACTGATTAGTACCGCCTCAAAATCCTTTTTAGCGCAATCATCTCGCAGCTCGTCTAGCGCTGGCCGAACAAGTAAGCTCCCACTCCAGCCTTCGTCAATATACCGCTTTACTATAGTGTACTTCTTCTTCTTGGCATACTGTTCCAGTTGCTCGATTTGAGAATCTATTGTCTGCTCTTTTTGCTGTCTTTCGGTCGAGACTCTTGCATAAATAGCAACTCTCATTTGTTCACTCCTCCTTTCTCTTGTGCTCTAACTCTACTGCCCAAACTCCTTTTTGTCAAGACAGAAGGGTCATTGTCCTCTATGAGCATTTTGAAAGCTTGAAGCAATCTCATCTGCCAGTTTTCGGAGGCCACAAACTCCAGGCACACGTCTAAGACCTGGTCCTTATTCTTCTTGGAGCCTTTATTAGCGTTCATAAGATAACCTTAATCATCTCGATAGTAGCTAGGAAGAGACACTTAACAAAAGGTATCCTCCTTTGGCTTACCCAGGAATAGATAGTACTGGTGCTTAAGCCGATATATTGTGAAAGTTATTAATATTAATTAGTCCCGTATTCACTGTCTCGATTTACTCCAAATTACCGATGTTATCTTCTTGTTACTTTTTTCTGTAACACCCATAATGCTCTGTAGTTAATGGTTGCCTAATATTTATGCTTCTACGTGTTACATAAGATGTAACACCTAAAATCCTTTACTGGTAAGACTTTTCTGCTATTTTGCATGAAATGTTACATTTTTTCGTGTGGTAGCCCCTTGAACGAAAAGTATCTTGATGGTCTTGACCTGGGCATTTTAATACGAAGTATATCCTTTAATTTATGTAACATTTCTTCATAAGTAGTGTTAAAGCCTATCCAGTTCAGGCTTTGGCGTGTTACATTTTCATGTAACATTATGTAACAAATGTAACATAATTGCATCAATCTACCTCCCAATAAGCATCCTACTCGACAATAGAAATGTAACATCTGCTAGTTACCATCAATAATGGTTTTCCGTGAATTCTTCTATGTCTAGATGTTTCATCTGTGAAAGGTCAAGGACACAAACCCTTTTTGTCCCTCCTGTAAAACGGACAACGACATCGTGCTCTTTAAGATACTTGGCCTCTTTTAACTGTCTTAGAAAACTGCTTCTATCCAATATCTCTCCGTCCCACTGATGGTCTCTTGCCCATTTCTTGAAGAGAGGGTATATTCCGGGGATATGGAGTTTGAGATAGAGATTAGAGTCAATGACATAATGCTTGCCTTGCTTCAGTAATTCCTGGCCTACCATAACTGAAAATGCTTCTAAGGTTGCATCGACAATAGTCTTGTTGCTCTCTGCCAGTATGTTCTTTTTTTGTGTCTCGTCTATAATTGAAAGAATATCTTTGTGGATTTCTTGCCTACCTTTACTTTCTAAGTATTGTGAGAATAGAGCTAGTCCCAATCTGGCATGGGCTGTGTTCTGCCTTAGTCTGGAATCAAGTTCTCGGTCTATGCTCTCAAACTCCACTTCCCAGGTCCCTTGAATGCGTTTGTCTTCTAATGTCAATGTCCATAGAAGAAAATCCTTTCCCAAAGACCCTAGGGGAAGATGGGTTAATTTAATAAAGACCTCTTTTTTGCCTTCAATCTTGCTTTTACTAAAATAGGTCTCAATTATTCTATCTTTTATGGCAAGCTCTGACATTCCCATCTCGCCAGCTACGACTATCGGTGCAGAATAAATGAATTCCACAAGCCCTAAATCTGGAGTTCCTCTGGTAAGTCTGGTTTGATTATAAACCGACCTCAACATCTCTGATATTCTGTTTCTTTGTATTTCACTGATTTTTACCGCCTTATATTCATCAAAGATAATCGGAGCCAGGTTTGAGGAGGAGATAATACGTGCAAAGCCAAACTCAGTGGGATGCCCTATATTCTCAATGGGGGAGGTTATTCCAAATAAAGGCCTTACTATTTGCCTGAGAGTCTCCGTCTTTCCGCTATTCTTTTCTCCCCAACAGACAATAATAGGATTTCGTCCCGTAAGATATAGTATCCTCTCCTTGACAAAACAGGCAAAACAAAAACCGAATAGGGAATAGACTATATCCTCGTTGTTGAATTCGAATAAACAGGACAGAATCTCGTCTAACTGATTAGAGGTCAAGTTGGATTCTGCCAACAGATTCACTCGATAAGGGTTATCTGATAGATATATTATGTCTTCTCTCTTACCTTTCTTATCCCAAGCCAATCCCTCCTCAACATAGACCCATTCTCCCTTAACCCTATGTAGTCCTGCCGTCTTAACGCCCTTCTTTATAGGAGGTTCCTGTGAAGCTAATATCCCTTTTATATCCTGTATGTCATCATCTGTGCCCTTATACTCTAAATCAAGCAACCCTCTCAAAGCTGTCTTGAATCTGCTTTTTGAAATCCAGCTACCAGGGCTAAACTGAATATTTTCATAGGTTCTGTTATTGTGTGCAGTTATACTTGCCTTCAGAAACTCCCCTTGGTCGGTCTGCACTCTTACCTGGGGATTGATCACAAAATTGGTAATAGCTCCTTTTCCTCTTTTTATATATGATCCTCCCAACTGATATATTCCTCTGTTAGGATTATACTCAGGAGCCTGCTTTGCCAGTTCCAGGAGCTTATCTTTAGTGCCACCTTTTTCCATCCAGTCTGACACGTCTTCCTTTTGCTTTAGTCCAGGTAACTCAAGCCACCTTATCTTCTTAGCCTTGCCAAAAAGCGATCGGCCTATTTGCTCAGCGTGATCCCAACCTTCTTTATGGTTATCCGGTAGAAGGACAATTTCTCTCCCTTCCAAAGGCTTATTATATCCCTGTCTCCATTTCTTAGCTCCCATCGGACAAGTGCTTGCAGTCAAACTCCACTTCCACAGATTATCCGCATCTTTCTCTCCCTCTACGATAAACACTGGGTCCGGTGCTTCCATGAGTTCAGGTAGCCTATACAAGATTCTTCTTACTCCTTTCAAATTCCAGATCCAGCCTCCTCTCCCGTCGGGTTGCCTTTGCCTGAAAGTTTTGGGATAATATCGAACTACTTGGTATAATAGCTTGTTCAATTCGTCTTTATAGTCATAGGTGGCTAGAATCTTCTTTCCCGTTTTGGAATCCTGATTATTGTTCCTGTAATCAGAGTTATCTAGATGCCCTCTCCAGCCACAAACTCGGCAAAGATAGACCCTTTTTTCCTCGTTGATATATAGGCTTGGGTTATGGTCGTCGTGCTCGGGACAGATTGCTACCCATTCAATGCCCTGTTTTTTCCCCTCAACCTCTATAGTCTTTCTCTTTTCGTTATCCCACAATGTAAAATCCTGCATGGCTTTCCTCAATTCTCCCAAATATTTGGACATAGAATCATATCGCAAGGTCAATCTCTGTTTTTGATTGTCCTTCTATATATATATGGGGAAATTTCACAGAGAAAGAATAAAAGCGGCATGAATAGGGCAGATTTAATTAGTGGGATGATTCTGTGAATTCACGGAGGGGGCTAATCTGGAATGAGATTGATTCTGATTTTATAAGCTTTTTGCTGCTTATACGGATAGAAGGGGTCCTCGCTTACTTGAAAATAAGTCCTTAAAGCTTTTGCAAGCAGTTCTTTTCTCTTTCTATTTTTTAGGCTCGCCTTTGAGTCATGCCAAGACAGCTCACCATGGTTATTTGCCAGTTTGTATAGAAAATCCCACTGTTTATTGGGTAAGAGTCTTGTTCTATTCTCCAATCCCATTCCTTTGTAGTCGGCGGGACGATGAAAATCTCCTGCCTTGATGGTTACGCTATGTGCGTCACGAAAACTGATTGTAATATCTTCCCAACGAGTATGAGGTGGGAGTTGGATTGGTACAATTCTTGGCCTTTGTAAGCTTGTCTTCATAGAACCTATAGCCAGATTAAAACCGGCATTATTTGCTCCTTCTATAAGCTGAGCAGCGCTCTTAACCATATCATAGTATTCAGGTTTGACATGAAGGATAATTCTGAGTTTCTTGGATAGGTCTGCTAATCGTTCATCAAGTTCTTGATTAAGTCGGTCCTCATGTTGGCCGTATTCCCAGAATTCAGATATGAGTTTGTCTATACGAGGTGACATTTTCTTATTCGTTGTTAACTGCCAATAGGAGCGCAAAGGTCCATTCCCAACTATGGACAGTAATTTGGTTTTGGTATTGTGCATTCTACCTATGGTAAGTTCTCGTTCAATAAAAAAAACGAATTCCAAGAGGTTCTTGATTCCACCAACCGGCATGTCTGTACTGCGGCCGGTTATTGGATTTGAGAAGACGTAACCCGTGTCTTCATCCTCGAAACCACACCCCCATGCAACATCAGAATATTGCTCGTCAATACTATTGAGGAGTTGGAAATCTTCTTGAGGCAGCATCTCGGATATGGCGTCCATACATTGACTCCAAAAAGGAAGATGATCGCTACCATTTGAAGATTTGCTGGCGAGACTCTTGGAAGCAATCTTCAATATTCTCATCTTGAGATCCAGCACAATTGACCTTCTTCTTTCTACCCCTTCAGTACCTTTGTGTATTAACCTAGGAAAAACTGGGGCTTCTTCATAAGAACATCGTTTCTTAATCTGAGACTCGTCCTTCCAATATCGTATTTCCTTGGACCAGATGTACGTGAGAGAGCAGTCCTTTTTAAAACTTCTAAGTACATGACCTTCTTCGGTTCTATTCCCACTGTGAGACTGTTCTTTTTTAATCGAGGCTGGCAGCTTGATAGGATAGAGTCTGGCCAGTTTGTAGTACAGCCACAGACTCACTTCGAAACTAGCTTTGGGATAGCCAATTGTCAAAAGTGACCTTTTATGCCTATTTATGTACCTCTCGAACTTTTGAATCAAACATAAAAGATCCTGGTATGTGCAGAACGGTGTATGCTGATCTAACCAGGAGTTCCATGTATTCCAGTTGGCCCACAAAGGAAAAAAAGGTCTGTTCTTAAGTAGATCCATAGCCTTGCTTGGCGAAAGAGAAGCAAATGCATCCTCCAATACCGGGAGTAAAGGTAAGGCGTCTTGAAGAAGTTTGCTGACTTTCGTCTTGGAGTTGAGAGACTTGAAGCCGGAAAAAGAATCAACCTCACATATGATCCTAGCTAGCAGATTCATGAACCTGTCTATATCAGTCACATTATTTTTTACTATAAATGGACCAAGCGCGAACTCAACAATATTTCTAATTTCTTTATTCACGGCGTATTCCTTTTCTTGGTCGTTCTTTTGGAGTCCTCTGGCTCTTTAAGATTTCCTCTTTCGCCAGCCCCGCTAAAATTCCTCTACCTCCACCTCAACCCTTTCCTCACTGCTGATAAATTTCTCACCCTCTATCTTTCAGAAATGCCTGTCTTGGTTCGAAGAAAAGGATTTCGACTTACTAAAGTAGAGTCTTTGGTTGTGCGTCATCTTCCGCCTGTCCTTCTAGCAAAGCTGAACACGAACAGAGCTATGAAGAATATCCCCAGAAATGACTCAAAGAATGCCAGGACTCTTGCCCATCCTACTGGCGAATAATCGCCATAACCTAGGGCGGTAAAGGTGATTCCGGAGAAATACAGTTTCTTCAAATAAGATGTTACGTGAATGCCTTGATTTGTGACTAGGGTCTCCCCGGAATAATATATGAGTGAGCAGACGAATACTGTCAGAAAACACCAAACGAATATCAACCAAGGCCATTCTCCCCAACCGTATAGGTATTTCAAGAAAGTGGATGTGAAATATCTCAATGGAGGGCGGTGTTCCACTGGGTATTTGAGGTAGAACCACAGGGCCTTGAGGCGTTCTCGGGAGCTCAACTCACTCAGTTTTTTTTCTTTCTTCTTTGATACTACAAAACTTGATAATTCATTGATCTTGCTTTGCATCTTGAGTTGTGCCCTTCGGAGGCGCTGACGGAAAGGTCCGGTACCATATCCATAAGAGATCACTCTCCTCGCCCTTTGCCAAATACCCGCAAACCAGTAGTCCCAAATGTATTCTGCTGTGCACTCATAGTAGAAAAGAACCGGGGGGAAGCAATCTTTCATAACTTTATATCTCCATTTTTCTCCAAGCTCTTGCACTTTATCTTTTTCTTGAAAATACCAGTAGCTTTTTCTTTTCATATCTTTTTCCTTGGTAAAAGCCCAGCTTTCATCGTCATATCTCCCAATGGTATGGAAGTTGTTCTTGAGAAGTAAATAGATTTCCTCAGCTCCTGCATAGTCTTTACTTTTTTCCTGCTTGACATGGTTTTGCAGGTCTCTACGTCTTATGTCTGTGTTTCGGATTCTCGTCTCTGCGAAATCAATTTGAGCATTTTCTTTTAAGCGTAAAGGGAACAACGAGATATTCTCTATGACGGCGTGTTTAAGAGAGAGTCCTCTCTCGATATATTTGGGTGATATTAGGGCATATTCTCGAAATCTCGCCTCGTCAAAACAGACCGCTCCCTTAAATATAGCGTCTTGAAACGAGGCTTCCCCCTCGAATGTAGTATGGGAGAACCCGGCCTCTCGCCTGAATGTAGCAGACCTAAACCAAGCCCTTGCATTGAATATAGTATTCCCAAACCAAGCCCCTCCCTTGAATCTGACATTCCAAAACTGTGCCTCCTCTTTGAATAAAATACTCCGAAGCCAGGCCTCTCGCTCGAATGTAGTCTCCTGAAACAAAGTCTCTTCACCGAATATAACATGCCCAAACAAGGCCTCTCCCTTGAATATGGCCCTATTAAATGAAGTCTTGCCCTCGAATGTAGTATGCCCAAATGCGGTCCTTCCTTTGAATGTTACATCTGCAAACTGGGTCTCTCCCTTGAATATAGCATACCTAAAATTAGCGTTCGTAAATACTTCAATATTATAGTCTTTCCGGAAATCAATGTTTCCTGGAAAGATGAAGCCACTGAAATCGTGTGTTTGGGCACTGTCTGCGATTTCTTTAATGTATTCCCTGAGTGCTTGGTCAAATTGGTCTTGGTTTTTTTGTTCTGCATTAGCATGGAATATGCAACTACGGCTCATATATGGATCTCTTTGACACCTGGGATAGACGCAACAAGGTTTGTCCTGGGTCGTTCTCTTTTGTCTGTTCATTTTGCACCCATATCTAGGAGAACGGGCAAGTGATCCGACGCCGCCTCTATTCCCTCAAACTCCTCCGGATAGACGTGATCTATCCCTACAAACTCCTCACTCGCCCCTTCGGTCAAAAAGAAATAGTCAAACAGAACAGCCCCGTAATCCTCCGTCTTCTCCGTCCAAAGCTCACCATTGACATCTAAATCGCTACTGTCCAGTGTAGGACTGTATACTGCAACTTCTATCTCATCAGGCAAGGTAACAGGTGTCATCATCTTCGCTATCAGATCTTCCACCTCGGCAGCCTCTTCCTGCTCATCCTTATCCGGAAAGTCATTGAAATCTCCACAAATAATGATATTAGCCTCAGGATCGCTCTCCAGTTTCTCAGCTATTATCTCCCGAAGTCGGTCCCCTTGCTTGTCTCTTCTTAGGGCCGAGTCGCCTAATTTTTTTTCAATTTTAGATTTAAGGTGAACAAGAATAAGGGTAAATTCATACTCATCCTTGGCAATGTCCGCTACAATGATACCTCTGAGACTGAAAGACCTGGGCTCAACCAGTTTAACCGACCTCACCTCTAGATCTTTCTTCACCATAATCCCCAGCGGGATTCCGTAGCTCCTTGAATCGTAGGCCCGGAAGCTCCAGCATAGATAATCCTCTTCCAAGAACCGTTCATTGAAGTATATTAGTTCAGCCAGGCTTGCGCATTCCAGTATTCCGATGACATCAGGTTCCTTCTCGTCAATAACATCCGCAATAATTTCAAGCCTCTCAAGATCGTCTTTGTTCAGCTCAGCTCCTTGAGTTGTGATAGTGCCTGACTCGCCGTCAAATCTCAGCCAGAAGTTTTCGATGTTGTAGGACATGATTCGAAGGTTGGCGTAGGCGGAAACTGAAAAGAAAAATATCGTGAGCAGAATGATGGGAATGGTTTTGGTGGAGTGAGATTTCATATTCATTCTCAACCAATCACTCGTGGTTCTCATTTAAGAATATTTGCGCTGTTCCGACTGTCTGCCTCATCCTTTTGCATCCGTGCTTCCGCGGGCTAAAGCCCGCCAGAATTGCGCTATCTTAGTCTCCTTGGGATTCTGATCCAGGACCGTCTTCCCCCCCGGAAACACATCGCAATAAAGAAAAACCATATTGGCAGTGGCAATCATAGTTGTCTTCACTGGTATCCTGGTGAGTTTCTCTTGTTGGTTTCCGGGCTGTGCGTGATAGACCTGCAAAACACTGAGGCTGTCTGAGTGGGCATATCCGGATAAATATCCGTATATGGTGGAGGCATGCAGTTCATTGAGGCCAGTATCTCGGGCAAGTTCCTTCCAGCCAGATAGTCGCCATCGACCCTTTTTCACATTCTTCTTCTGAGATCGTGATAACTTAGTAAATTGGGAATTTCGACCAAGCTTGCTATGTAATTCCTCGATCATCTTTTTTTCGTTTCCTTTTTGCTCTTGATGTTTAGACTCCGTTACCGGAAATCTCTGTCTCTCGCACAAACCAGACAACAGCCACGCCCAGTACCTAAAATCTTTGACCTCCTTACTTGTGGGGGCGACGAACACATGATGAAACGTGAGAAATGCCTCAAGTGCAGCTCTTGCGACAGCCGTGACAGATGATACATCAATACAGTCAATTCTCGGCAATGGAGGACAATTAATGATGGTTCCCTGCCACAGATAGAACACTGAAATGGAATGAAAATAGAACTTCACAGCCAAGCCTTCGGCGTCCTCGAGTCTAGAATTATTCTGGTCAACTAATCTCGTCCGTCCCTCGGATACTTTGCCCAGTAGGTAAAGAAGTGTCAAGTACTGCTTTCGGATGTTCATTGTGGATCCTACAGAAGATTTCTTCAAAGTTCTTGCCTCTTACCTCCTTGCATAAAAAGAGACTAACTGAGTGCATCTATATATTCTAGCCGGAAGAATAATTCTCTTTACTCCTCCCTCCTCCCTATGCCTCCTCGTCACCTTAAACGGCGGGTCAAGATAGATTAGGTCAACACTTTCCTCAGGTATGTATTCTCGAAGATTATCGCCGTAGTATAGGGTATTTTTCATGAGCCATACCTCTTGGTGTTCATAATGCGTTGGGCTCGAAAATAAAAGGATACGCCTTAGAGTCTTAAGAGAACAACATTATTCTGCCACCTTCAGTTCATCCATCCTCCTGCTTTTAGTCGCATAATTCCCATTTCCGAATAGACATTTTTCCTGGCTATTCTATTCAAATCATTTTATTGCCTTGATTTTCTTTTTCTTCTTCCAACTAAGATATTCCCTAATGACATCTCTTCCAGACAGAAAAACGACAACTGTGAGCAAGCAAATCCAACCGCTCAGTTTGGGCCAATCCACTCTAGTCATAGAATTTATAAATTGATACTTCGTAAACAGCTCGTTCGGTTTCACTCGAATTGAGAATTCTTCGTCTAGACCTTTGACTAGTAATTCATCGTACCTTGGAGCTTCTATAGAAATGGTAATCCTTTCTCCATTTAGGTCTTCAACTAGATAGTGTACTTCCCTCGGAGGAGATATAAGAAATATAATGGCTACGAACACGCCAAAGACTGTCATACATAGGGACGAGATCAATTTGAGCCAATCCTTTTTTCCGCCCTCAAATACTGGAAATTCTTCTCTGTCAATATTCCCTAAATTGACAATCCTATGCGAGAGAGAGACGACCTCGGACGGATTTCTGCTGGTTTTGCTGTCCTTTCCTCTTCGATCACTTGGGAGCGTCTTCACTAGCGCCCCAAATTGGAAGAATTCGTCTTGCTTGAGCAAATCCCATTCGAATGCAAGTTCAGATTTGTTTTTTCTTGTGCATTTGGCTTGTACTCTTGGTGATGATTCGATGATTAGGGTATTTAACCATTCATAGGTTTTAGGCAATTGCATAACTACCGGGTCATGAATAGAAGATTTAGGGATATCCGTATTCCCACTATTGAGAAAATATCCTGAAATGAAATAGAGAGGTGTGTCGATAGGTTTTTCCTGATACAAAATTCGGATATCAGAGAGACTTAGGACTCCGGGTACGAACAGGGGAACACAGACTTGATTGAGGTAGATCAACCTAGTCTTCTTATGATATTTCCTTGCAGTACCGACAGCCATGGCTGCTAATCCAATACCCAACACCGTGAGTACGATATAAATGGTATCCATCATCACACTCCTCTCACGCAGTTGTTCCCGAATAGCTGATTCTTCCCATTTACCCTAGATCATTCTTGGGACTCAATATGTTTGCTCCAGGGGACTTTATCTCTCATTCACTCCCTTCTACCAGGTATTTATCCTGCACCCTACGCTCATCTAATCCCCCCAACCTTCCCCGCATCCTCAACCCATCCTCCTCAATACCAATCATCCCCCCACGCCTCTACCCTGCTTTATCCCCTCGCCCGGTAGGGGGGTTGGCTCAAAAATCTCCTGCGGCTGGCTATTATCTTTCTTCTTCTATCTCAATTCTCCGCTCCCCCACGGCGAAATGCTGCACAGTTTGAGTAGATGAAAGATTCTAGGAAACGTCAATAAAATCCTGAGAGATTATTAGCCAATGTTCATTAAATCGTCGCACATAATATACACTGAGTCCATTATTTATAAAAGGCACTGAGATAGAATATTCATCTTGACTAACTTCATCTACGTGATGTCCCGTTAATATCGGTCCCCATTCCCCCCAGGTCTGCTCCTTTTCTATTAAATCTGTTATTGCCTCTTCTGCTAATATCTTATCATGCCAAAATTCATAAGCTAACTCTAAATTATCTTGTTCTACCGCTTCTACAAATGCAATAGCAAGATCAACTGGATGAAGGTCTTTGAGTGATTGAATTTGCTGAGCTGTCGTCTTAGTAAAAGCTTTCAAAATTATGTCTCTTGTGAAATCATTCTGCCTTAGTTCCCATTCTACAGTTTTATCTTCATAATTCATAGAATTAGCCATTTCTATTTCTACTGGCAGCGTTAATCTTACCGTAAGAGCTTTTTCATTCCTATCACTTTTTTCCTCTATTGTTTTGGGAATTTTAGCCTCAAAATAATAAGACCCATCTTCTCTTTTGGTAAAAGTAATATACTTATTTTGATTAATATCGACTTTGTCTATGGATCTAAAAGTAAAAGTTACGTAATCTTCTCTTGCCCTTTCAGTAAATTCATAGTTAGTTTGAAGTTCGGGAAAGCAAAATAAAAGGCTTTGAATCGCTATGGTGCCCTCATCTCCTGCTGAGCTTTTATCGAACCAAAAAGTGGTAGAGATTTCAGCTTTTCCTTCTGGATCAATTGAAATCTGTTGTTCACTAAAAAAGCATCCTGATAATCCAAGAGTCATTGCCAATAGACCTAGAACTATTAGGGGCTTTTTAACTCTTGTCCTCATCATCTCTTCCCAATTATCTCCCTCACTTATTTTCCTAACTTCAAAGAAATAGTTTTTATCTGTTTCTCATCTCTGGGGCTAAGTTTAAGATTCCGTAGGATTGCACTTCTTGCTTTTCCTTTCTTTATAAGCAATTTGGCTTCTTCTATAAGATTTTCCAGTTCTTTATACCATTTTAAAGCTATTTTGTATTTGCCTTCCTTGAAATTGGCTAATGCGAGCTTACGATATACTTTTGGAAGCTGTCTATATGGATAGCCTGCTCCCACTACCGTCTTTTTAGCAGTCCTCCATTCTTTTATTGCTTTTTTATAGGCTCCTTGTTCATAATACTGATCTCCAGCCAGAAAATGTTTTTGATATGAATTGATTTCTTTATCTGATTTGTTCAACTTACTTCCTCCTGATTATCTCCTTCACCCTGCCAATTATCTTAGGATCATATTCCTTTTTCCAAAACATAGGCGGATACATTTTTAAGAGGCATTACCGCTCCTGATGTAATCGTAAATCAATGCCCCACGTGTCAATAGAAGCCCAGTTGAGAGGTCACAACCTGTAAATGACATAATCCTCATTCAATAGACACCAGCCTCTTATTCTAGCTGATTTTGCGCCTAATACTGTTTCCTCTTTCTTCACCACGAAAAGATACACCATATCGACTCAAAGATAATCTATTGTATTATCATAAATAGACGCATTGAATCCTACTGTTGATCTGAATTCTGAATTATCAGTCTGATGGGAAAGTAAGGTGATATACTCTAGCCTGGAAGGAATTAAGGTCTCATATTGATTACCCATAAGCTACTCCATTGTAGCATAATGCCAATCTAAGAAAACCTTTCTAAGGCTGTATATATTGCATAAATAGAGAGTTTTGTCAAATGTGGAACTTTTGATATGATGATAGTGAGACAGGAACAAGATCGGCAATTACCTAGGTATAGTTTGATTTTAACCTAACATTGCGCCAATTAAGAAAGATAATTTAGTTTAATAAGTGGTGCAATTGATGTGGGTGGGTCATGTGTGGAAAAAGTAAAAGAATAGAGGCACGAAGAAGGCCGAGACTGCCCACAATAATTCAAAAGCAGAGATTTGACCCCATCTAGTTATACTGCTGCGCTAAACCTCCTGAACATTACCAGGAAATGAGTTCTCCAGTACACAGCAGTACGGTGGAGCACAAAAGGAGACAACGACGTGAAATATTTTCTACTTTATTTCGACATTCTAGGATACGAGGAAAAGGCAAGGGGAGAAGCAAAACAGACTGGGCGCCCTGTGGAAGACATCCGACATTCCTACACTGTGAGCTTGGAGCGGAGATTGACTGAACTCAAGAAAGAGGGACTTATTGTCGATTCGAAGGGAGGTTCTCTTGGAGACGACTGGTTGGTGTTCACAGACAACATGTGGAAAACTCTCAAAACCATTGACTTCCTACTCGCAGCTAAGTTGCAGCTCGCCGTAGCTATCGGAGTCAATCGCTACGAGGATTCCAAGCTACTGGTCCGTAGTGACAATACTATTGATTTTCTCAAGACTCGGATTGTGCAGAAGTATGCCGCCTTTCACAGAAAAGTTCATGGGCATTCCCCACACCAGACCTTTATTCTGTTTACACAAGAGGTGTACGAAGAGCTGAGTCCGACAGACATTGGCACCGAACCCTATCCGGGAGCAGCGTTCCACCACATAAATCAGACAGCGTTCGAAAAGAAACTTCAGATATTCGACTTCCTCAACACGATAGGTTCATCGAGGGTGGACTACAGGGAGATAGAAGGACTCTACGTGAAACCCAAGAATGCGAATCACCTCACAGGAATACTGGAGAAACGCAACCTCGTTTTCATTATCGGTGATGCTGAAATGGGAAAGACCTACACCGCCATAAGACTCCTTCTCGATTATTTTAAAAAAGGTTACCTGCCCGTCTATTATCCCGAGGAAGAACGCAAATCTCAGTGGAGCTTTATTAGGGAAGGAGCGGAGATGGCGAAGAAAGCCATATACCTGGAGGATCCTTGGGATAAGGTGGAGTTTAAATACTCCGAAGGAAATTGCAGAGTCATCGGAGAGCTAATTCGGCGGGCCGAAAGATGTGACTGTAAAGTTATAATAACATCACGAGAGCGAGTCTTTGCGGAGTTCATCGCGAGGATGGGAACCATCGAGGACGTAGCAGCCTGTACACACCACATCAACCTTCGTTCAGCGTACGGTGAAACTGAACGCCGACAGATCTTGGACAACTACATACAGGTCCTTCGACCAAAGTGGAGAAATAACTACACACTGTGTTTGAAGGCTAGGCAATTTACATTAGACAGACTTCACACTCCGATGAGCATCAAACAGTTTGTGGACAATACCTTGGAGGCCTGTAGCGAAAGCGAGTTACATGTGGCGCTTGAAACAGCGGCGACGGAAACCAAACTGTGTTTTGCTAGGGAAATTGGGGAGATGTTTCGCAAACAATCATACGATCGCCTAATTTTTCTTGCCTTCCCGTGTTTCACGTCCCATGCAGTACCTTTCGAGATGTCACGTAAGTGCTACTGTGCAATGGTCCGAAATTTAAAGGACATGGGCTACAGTCCGATTCAGGCAAAAGAATTCAACGCTTTGCTCACTGAATTTGATAAGATTGTGGAAATCGATACACGGTATAATTGCTTGCATTACGTTCATCCCCTCTACCGGGAAGCGTACAAAAGTGTTTTACTCCAAGATGGGAAGCCTAGTGACCTATCCAGGCATATATTCTCCAAGATCATAGTGGAACTTTCCGACATCGATCAATTCGGACATCGAGCTTCAATGTTAGTACATAACCACTTCGATCAAATTTCCCATCAAGTGCGGGAAGACCTAATCGAAAAGATTGCGCAGAAGACCCCCAGCGGCGCGGCCTTTACAATCGCTATACGTTTTACACACGTGTCCGCAAAACTTCAGAATCTTCTCTCTGGTCTTCTTTCTGACGATGGGACAGCTGATAGCGTTGCTGTTGCAATATCCTATGGATTCGATGGCTTGCCACCACGCTTGAGAAGTAAATTTCTTCTGGATCTGGCAAGCAGAGATCAAGCCGCGGCGACGATTGTACGCTGCATGCGTTGGTCTTTCCTCGGATTTCCTTCCGCCGTACGAAATAAACTACTGCCCAAACTGGCCGAGAAAAATGGAGCTATTTCAACTCTTGCCGTTGTGTTGTTGGAATACTTTGAACACATTCCCAAAGTACTTAGAGGTCAATTACTCCTTGCGTTGTCGTCCAAGGATCAAGCTGCTAAGAATATCGCCCGCGCTGTGGCCGACTATTTTTCCCAAATCCCGGAGCAACTGCGGAACACATTACTTCGCAGATTGTCTAAAGTGAAGTGTGCTGGTTACCCTGTTGCTCGAGTCATCCTTGACCACGCATCCGACGTTCCCGCAAGCATACAAACTCTACTTCGGGGTCTTCCAGAGGGAACCCAGAATCACATTCTATTTCTCTCCCGCCAGGCGCCCCTCAAAGCCATCAAAGCTATTTCAACGGTATGTCCAGAAATAGACTCAAATTTTACGCTAAAGGTACTCCACGAGCTCAGCAAAAACCAAGATACAGAGACAAGAAAAGCAGCAAGGAGTCTGAGGCAATCTTTGGAATCCACTCAATGACCTGTCCCCATCAATAGTACCACTTGTTAGGTTAGAGTCAATGGAACGATGGTCTCGGGAGCAGGTGGTCGGCAGTGTAAAAACTCTCCCTCCAAAATCTCGATCGACAATAGCAGAGATTTGGCAAGTTGGTATTTGTTTGAAATTGTCGAATTACGCTCTGACTAAGGGTTTTACTAACTCAAACTGGTAGTTGATATTGCGAGCCAAACATAGTGACATTAGAGAATTATGTGCCAGGACCAACAGCAGACTTAGTGCGACGTGCCTTGCCCGAGCTATTGCTTATTTATTGATTTTCGCTGGTTCTCTACTTTACAGTAAATATCTGAGATAACCCACTACCCAGAAATAATGGAACCTCTTAGCTTTTACTTCGTTACAAGATAGAAGAGCCTGCTACTGGGTAATTTTGGATTTATCTCAGCTTGATTTTTGAATCAAGAATTGATATAATATCACCATGGCAGTATGGAGAGACGTTAGAACTATAGGCTCCAAGGATTATGTATGCGGATATTGTGGACAACCCCTTTCCTCTGAAAAGGGTTATCTCACAAATGCACGTGAACGCATTTATATTTGCCATAAATGTGGAAAACCCACATTTTTTGATGGTTTAGGGAATCAAACACCGGGAACTATTTACGGCAGTAGCGTTCTAGATATAGATGACGAAAAGGTAGAAACCCTATATGATGAAGCCAGAAGATGTTTTGGTGACAATGCCTACACTTCTATTGTCCTTTGTTGTAGAAAGCTATTGATGCATATAGCGGTCGCGAAAGGCGCCAAGGAGGGCAAGAATTTTATTGCATATGTAGAGTATTTGTCAGATAATAATTATATTCCCCCAGATGCGAAGAGCTGGGTTGATCACATAAGAAGGAAAGGTAATGAGGCAAACCACGAGATTGTAATCATGGAAAAGGAGGACGCTAAGGATCTATTAGATTTTGTTGGTATGCTACTAAAAATCATTTATGAATTCCCTGCAAACATAAAAAAGAAGACGAAGACTGGAGGATCTAAGGCCTAAGAAGATTTATGTTAAAGAAGGAGCAAGGAAATAGACAAATAGCTCTGTTTAGAGCACTTTAGCAAGTGGAATGTAGGTATATACTTAAATAAGAATACTACGAGTACCTTCTCTCAGGCTTTTTGAACAACATTGTAGCCAGAAGAAAAAAAGAGTTGATGACAACAATTTTTTTGAACTATGGTGTGGATGAAATATGAACGAAGATTTTCCAACAAAAAATCAAATACAGAGCTTAGAGAATGAGATTCCTGCTTCTTCCAGGGAATTTCATCTCGAAATGCCATTATATAAAGAAATTGTAATCACGGAGGCAAATCTAGAGAAAATTTCTGAACTACTCGACTTTAGTGGCACAATTGATGCTTATTGTATTTATTGTGGAAAAGAAAGCGTGTTTGAAACTAACGATAGACCTGGTCTGGGGATCCCGGGCCTCAGAGCTCAAGCGAAGTATAAGTCGGAGAGATATCTCACAGCTTCATATATCTGTACACGAAGTAATGCACATGAATATACTTCATACTTTCGAATTTGTGACGCGGTGATACAAAAAGTAGGTCAATTTCCTTCCGTTGCTGATCTTCAGATTCCACAAATTCAGAAATACCGCAAGTTATTAGGAAATGAAAAATACAAGGAATTCACTCGAGCGATAGGATTAGCTGCACATGGAGTGGGAATAGGATCCTTTGTTTATCTGAGAAGGATTTTTGAGGGGCTTATTGAAGTGGCTCATTCTGCCGCATCTCAAAATCATGAATTTAACGAAAAGGAATATAGACGCGGCCGAATTGAAGACAGAATATTGTTATTGAAGCATCTTCTTCCTGAATTCCTAGTTCAACAAAGATCCATTTACAGTATTCTGAGCAAGGGTATTCACGAACTCAGTGAGGAGGAATGTCTCAAATATTTTAACCCAATAAGGGTTGGTATAGAATTAATTCTTGACGAGAAAATCAAAGAACTTGACAGGAAAGAGAAAGAAAAGAAGGCGAGCGAGATTATTAGTAAGATAATAGGTGAACTTAAAACCAATAATGCCGACTGAGATGGTGCATCGTACCTAAATTGATCAAAGCGCCGGTCTTAAGCGCGGCGTCTATGGGGTCTCAGGTAAATTTGTGTTGAATTGAGGAATATTAATAGAATCTAAGTGAGCTATAATCCAGGCTCGAACTTCGTCTAATTTGGACCGCATGTGCGATATTTTTGCCGAAAAAGGAAAATTTACCCCCCCTTTCGTGTGAATAATCCATCAAAGTCCAGAAAGTCCATTCGGGATGAGTACGTTCGAGTCCTACTTCGGCACCTGTCCTGGAATTAAGACTAAGTTATGGAAAAATTGCCATCAAAACATTTAGTTGGAATCGAATTTTTTAGATTCCCGGATTTGAAATCATTGGATTACAACGATTATTTTAAATGCCTCGATCTCATCAGGCCCCTATTGAAGGACCCAGGTTTTCAAGATGTAACACCTGGATTCTACATTAATTATATAACCAACCTGAAAGACGATAAACTTAGCTCGCTCCGTATGACGTACTACACTATTAATCCGGACAAAACCCAAGACACTATCCGAAAATTTGCGAATCAAAATATGGATAAAATTGCAATCTTCGATTCCAAGTGGTCCCGGCGGCCTGATAAAAATGAGCCAGTTCAAGAAGTCGAAGGTGAAGAATTGCGATTTAGAAATTTCTTGAATGCCAACACGCAGATATTTTTGGAAGTTGTCCAGGAGTATGGTATAGGGCCGCTCAGGGGACTAATTCACAAATATCGCTACTACTTTCTTCCGCGCCGTACCCCACCGGAAATTGTTTTCGAAGAAGTGTTCGGCCGCAGCGAATATTTTCGGCGTCTCCACAGCGTTTCTTTGGATAAGCAATATTGGAAAGATCTAGTAAACCGGTTCAATGCTAACGATTTTGGACTTCATTTTTTGGTAAATATGAGCTGCGTTGTAGAAAGGTGGGGCTATGAATCTTTTTTCAGAGAAGATTGGATTGTCCGTGAAAAAGAATGACCCATCCAGGATTCGAACCAAAGTGATAGAATGAAAATTGAGATTTTATCGGCACTAGACCGAGACGGTCCGAATCGCAACCCGGTAGTATTCGTACGTTTGGTATCGATAAACTAAGAGCATAAATCTACTTTCATGACCACTACTTCCCGTAATAATAAAAACCAGCTGAAGGAAGAATATCAGGGAATAATAAAAACAATACTGGCTTCCTGTAAGGCTAAGGGTTGGGATGCTTATTTAGAAAATGAAGACAAGAATTACCAAGTCGGCACAATCCATGTTTCAAAAGCATTTGGCTTAGAGGAAGTTGAAGGAGTAATCGGATTTACACTTATCGCTGACAGGTTTCGATATTCTATACAAAAAACTAGTTTTCATGGTTATGGAATAAGCGCCTTATTGACGGCCAATTATGATAATCGATTCTTGAGCAATTGCCCATGGGCTTCGTTCCAGCGAACTTTCCAAATATTCCTCCAAATTCAGCTTTGTTTTAGAAATTTCTAAAAGCTCAGCATTCAATAAATCTTCACCATATTTTCTCAATGTAAATATAGGCATATTTTATTACCTTTTAAGCCCTAACGAGATACACTTCAGCCGTGCCGGATGTAGCGAATGGCGACCACGACAAACCGATGTTGTAAACAAAAGTTACGCTAGAACGCCGCGAGCGGTAGACGCCAGCTGGAAGCGCTGGTTAGGCCCACCCGTTTTCCGGAAACCCATCTTCTGACGTAGAAACCATTCCAATGAAGGTGCGCCACTTGTAAAACGTGATCAACCACGCTGAGTGGATCGGCGGATCATTCAACATCTGGTATCTATATTCGGCTATGTCTTGCTCCCGATGATGATGCTCCATCTGGTCGAGGAACTCTTGAGAAACCTTATACTTCAAGACATCAGCCCAGACTCTCTCGTCGGAGACAGGTAACACTGCACCGTGATAGTGGCATAGACCTCGTATCACTTTTCGAACAATCCTCATCACCCGCTTGTCCCTACCAGGATAGATTGTCCACCGTTCACCTGTGCTTGTTTCCACCCTGTGCATCTTTTCTAGTAGATCCCTCACACGCCTGTGACCATTAACCTCCCTGAAACTTCGTAATGCTTTTATGTCCCAAAGCTCTCTAACAGCTTCATTAGGTTGTCCTGACATCAGAAGAACGTTTCGAAAATGAGCTTCATCGTCTGACCATCCCCGGTTACAACAAGAACACACAGGCACAGTTAGTCTCTGAATCCTGGAATTGCTCCTTGAGGGTGGATAGAGACAACTTGGGAAGACGTGATCTCTCTCACGAGCAGTTACCGGGACACCACAATAGGTACACTTTCTCTCATCCACTCTTCTGGTTATTGTTCTTTTCTTCTTTTCCCTTTCCTCAGACGCCGCAGAGCCTGAACAATAACCCGAGCCACTTTGATGTGTTGAGAATAAGGCTGGGATCTCCTATCTCCAAAAAAACCACATTGACAGGGGCTGAAATTCGGGTTAGGTTGTTTTTAGAGGAATAGACATATGGACACTCCTGTCGTAGTTATTGACTACGATCCCCAATGGTCACTCTTATATGAGAAGGAGAAGAATGAGATTCTCCGTTTAATTGGAGATAAAGTACTAGTAATAGAGCATATTGAAAGTACTGCTGTTCCTGGACTGGGAGTGACCTGCCCCCATTAATAATACCACTTGTTAAGTTAGAGTCAACGGAATGATGGCTTCGGCAACAGGTAGTCGGTGGTTCGAGGGCTCTACAACTGCAGCCTCCAATCAGATTGACAAGTGCTGAGATTTGGGTTAGGTTGTCCTTTGTTTGGAGTTGTCGAGTCACGCTCTCACTAAGGGTTTCACTAGCTCAAACTCATATGTTGAGTTGCGAGCATAACATAGTTATGTTGAAATACGTCGACGCAGTGGCCATTTGGCATATTGGGACCTACTCATTAATTCACCAATCTGCTATGGGATCTGCTATTGGAGCAAGTAGCCTAAGACTCCACTGGGCTCCATATGGACTCTTATGGGGACAGGTGCTTCCCTTCAAACTTATTGTGCCTCAAGAAGATGAAAGATATATTCCTTCTATTAAAATGGAAGCTTTGCTGGCAGGGGTGTGACATTCTTATTTTGCAAAAAGGGTGACATAATTGCTTTGTATTGACACATATCCCCCCCCAAAGAAATTTGACCGAAAGCAAATTTCATATATAAATAGCTTAAACAACATTGCAGGGAAGGACTATGCTTTGAAAAGGTAAGAATATGTATGTGTACGAGTTCACAAGGAATCTTAAAATATCGACTGAGAATTTTATGACCTCTCTTAATGACATCCGAGAAGCGGTAAAGACAATATGGGACCGTCCATTGCTCCAGCATTACACAGATCATGGTTTAGACCATTCAGTAAGAATCATTGAAAAACTTGATGATCTACTTGAGGGCCAAACCAATCTACTAAACGAATATGAGAGTTTTATTCTTTTTGCGTCGGCGTATCTACATGATGTAGGTATGCAGTCGCCATCTCACGCAGGTTTACCGTGCAGATCTGAATATACCATAAGAGATTTGGAAATTGTTAGAGAGAAGCATAATGAAACCAGCGCAAAGATGATAATGGAAAGTGTTTCGAGAAATAGGAATCTGTCGTTAGGATTGGAGCTATGTAAAGACCATGTGGGATTTGTAGCTACCCTTTCGAGATATCACAGAAAGTTGGAGATCAATGAAGTGAAAGATACTTCTATCGCTGGCAAAGAAATAAAATTGCGGCTTCTGACAGCACTCCTTCGGCTTGGTGATGCACTGGACCAGGAGGTACTGTCAAAAGTTTCATGAAAGAATATGAAAGATCGCCAAGAACTAAATTTGCTCAGATTGCCTGTCTGTCTGGACTTAGGCTATGCCAAGAGCCTCGTCCAGACAGGTAGAAAGGGGGGAGGGAAAAGGGGGAAAACATGAAAATTCCACTACCCCTTAATACGAGAGAATCTTCTGTTTAATATCGAGCAAAATAGGCAAGAAAAATCCTGAACTTTTGACATTACAACAAGATTTTAGGAGGAGGTTCACAATGACTGCTTCTTTTATTCCAGGATCTGAAGCTGCTGATAGAATCAAAAACTTTATACATAAAGATACGCAGACAGGAGAAGATAAGGTCTATCTTACCGTGAAACAGATATACTTTTTAGATGAAAAAGGTAGTTTGGATTTTGGCGATAGTGAACTTAACCTGGCAAAAAGAAAGCCACTGCTTCCTAAGAAGAGACTTCCCGAAGATAAATACGGATGGTGGAGTCTTAATCAGGGCACATACCTTGTTGAGTTTAACGAGCAGATAGAGTTAAGAGATAAAGATATAGCCATTCTCGAGCCTCGAGAAGAGCTTTTATGCAACTGCTCTTTTCACCCTCTGCGGATTATAACACCTGAAGAAAAACTTTCTTTCATCCCTTTGAATGTTGGAAGTCAGGGTATAGATATCAAGCAAAATGCCCGCATCTCAATCCTTAGAATAGTGAAGAGATAAATCCAGATCAAGCATTAAAAAAGGCTTGTTAAACAGTACTAACATAAGCTCATCTAATAGAGTTAATTATTCTGCCGCACAATTCAATAAGAATTTATGGATGCCCTTATCTTTCAAGATGCAGATTAGTAAACGAGAAGTTAAGGCACTTTTTTTCAAAGACACCGGGACGTTTTATGTAGAGCTTCTTTTACGAGAAGGTGACTGTCCAGAGAAAAAAGAGTTTCCCGAAGTTCAAATGTGCTCTGGAGATTGTCAGGGTACCTATCTCAGTGCAATGGTTAAAGAAAACATAGTGAAGATCGTCGGTAGTATTTTCCCTAAACCACATATTATG
>SDBU01002640.1_pt1 | contig 23616 bp, 24 predicted proteins | sample 2277071 | NCBI WGS metagenome assembly SDBU01 (sample SAMN10397929, study PRJNA504765) | marine sediment metagenome | isolation source: marine sediment core GS08_GC12, 126 cmbsf | place: Arctic Ocean: Gakkel Ridge, Loki's castle | collected 2008 | reverse complement strand
ATGCAAGGGTTTGCCACCACCCCAACAAAGCGAAGCGGCGACAGGTGGTTTAGACGAACAAGACAAACAAAATATTAAGCTGCAATATGCAAAGAGCGGAAACCAATAGTGCATTGTCTTGGTCATGCGATCATAGAGCCTTTCTTTTCTTATGACGGCTTCCATTTATGGATGGGTGTGGGGCGGGCATTATACACAATCAGCCTTGAGCGGAAAATGTGTAAGGGAGTCTTTTGTCAAGAGTGTATGCGCGAGACCTTGTCTCCCTTTGGTCACCGGGCCCCCTGGCCGAAGATGACCACGCCGATAGTCTTGAGCAGGATCTTGATATCCAAAAGAAGGGACATGTTTTTAATGTAGTAGATGTCGTATTCAAGCTTGGCGAGTGCATCCGCGACAGAGGCCCCATAACGATAGTTCACCTGGGCCCAGCCGGTGATACCAGGACGCACGGAATGACGAATACTGTAGTAAGGGACTTTGATAGTGAGTTCTCGGACGAATTCAGGCCTCTCTGGTCTTGGGCCAATCAAGCTCATCTCTCCCCGCAATACATTTATAAATTGCGGGATTTCGTCAATTCTCAATGGCCGTATCCATCTGCCCACCCGAGTGACTCGGGGATCTCTTTCCTGAGCCCATACCGCACCGTTTTCCTCCGCATCCTGTTTCATAGAGCGAAACTTCCAGACCTTGAATGCCTTATCACCCACGCCCACCCGACTCTGCCGGAAAAAAACCGGGCCCGGAGAGTCAAGGCGTATGGCCAAGGCGGTAAGCGCGGTAACCGGTAGTGTCACAAGGAGTAGTATGGCGGAAACTCCAAAGTCGATAAGCCGCTTGACCTTTCGTACATAGTCCTTTGAGAGCAACAAGAAGCCCTCTGCAAAGAGGAGCCCCTCCTCCTGAACGTAGTTGACAGGGATACGAGCCTTGAGTTTCTCACAAACTGTGGGCATATCCAAGATGGTCAGGCCATTGAACCGCAACTCCATGAGGCGACGAATGAGCTCTTTAGGGCGATTGTGCGTAATTGCCAGGATAGCGGTTTTGACGTTGTTTCGGGGTGCTATCGCGGGTAATTCGTCCAAGGTTCCAAGTACGCTGGGAGAACCCGCGACCATTCCCTGCTTGGCTGGATCGTCATCTAGAAAACCTACTACGCGATATGAGGAAGGTGACTCCTCCAACATATGGAACAGCGTCATTCCACAGGTCCCTGCACCCAGAATCAGAACGTCTTCTTTTTCCACAGTGAGCGGGAAAATCCGGACATATAGGAGTCGCCAGCCCCTCAGGAAAATCCACACCAGCATCATCTGGATGAGGAAAATGCCACGACCGTACTTCCACTGCGGCAAAGCGTAGAACAAAAACGTTGAAAAGAACCCGCCTGTACTCACTGCCACAGCAATGCGCAAGGCTGTATCGCGCGAGTGAAACGTTCTGCTCATATTATATAGATCAAATATATAAAGCATGACCAAATACACCAGCAGGGTAAAGGCACTGGCCCCGGTATGCACGTCGAAGATTGCGAAATACCGTCCAGAGCGTATCCATGACGACAACTGTGTGGCCATCAGGATCAGGGCCACATCGCCAAGGATCAAAAGCCAGCGCTGTCTGGTGAACGTGGGAATCATGGGTTTATAGGCAACGGGGAAATGACGACAAACCGCGAGTTACAGATGAAATACATAATGATGGGTGATGGATTATTGGTTTGGACCCAGAGTTCTCAAGATTCTGCCGATCCGTTCGTCTCCATAAGGGCTAACAGCTTGAGACATTTGCTGATAAGCAGCATCATTTCGGAGCAAGCATTCAGTTTCCGCAACAATATTGACCATGTGGTGTGGTGAATAGCGGCACCTACACTTAATTATCGCCTAATTATATATTGAAATATTTTTGACACCGGTTTTAAAATGAATGTTATTGGGGTTGGATTGAGATTATTTATTTTCCATGCCTTATAGTTTTCCATAATTGCCTTGATAGTATTATACAGTCCTGGATGACTGCTTCCTCCTGTTCTCATTCTAACCAAGGGTCTTGGGATATATTTGGTAGAAATGTTGTATCTATAGAGAAACCTCAGCATTAATTCGTAATCTGCAGCAAGGCGAAAACCTGTATTAAAAACGCCATATTCTTTATAAACACTCTTCTTTACAAAGAAGGTAGGATGGGGTGGCATCCAACCCCTCTTGAATCTATCTCTATAAAAATCGCCAGAGTTCCACCGTCTCACAACTTTGTCCGTATCATCCTGATCCACGTAAACGAGATCCCCATAACAACTGCGTACATTATTCTCACATAGGCACTTCACTATGCCCTCAATTACAGACCCATTAGCATACATATCATCACAGTTTAATATGCCTACAATATCACCTGTGGCAGCCATTATGCCTTTATTCATGGCATCATATATGCCATTGTCCGGTTCACTCACCCAATACGATATTACGTTGCTGTATCTCTTTATAATATCCACGGTTCCATCCACTGAACCGCCATCTACGATGATATGTTCGATGTTTTTGTACGACTGCACAAGGATATTTTCAATACAACCTTGAATGGTTTGCGTCCCATTATATACGGCGGTGATAATAGAGACTTTCACTACAACCTTTTCATAAAGAAGTGCGGATTATCTTCTTTTTGAACCCTCTGTAAGCGGCCCGATCCATCTACATGCGTCACCGCAGGAATTTCAGCCCGTTGTCCGGCCTGATTGGGTAAACCTTGATCATGAAGCGATCCGGATCATCCTTCTAAAAGTATTTTCTTACTTTTTTCAGAAGGATGGACGGAGCAAGTGCCCGGATGGGGCTGCCCGATAAGCCAACCGTATGCCGCTTGCCAATTGCGGTCGTCATACGTCCTCAAGAATTCCTGACGACAATTCGCCGACAGCGCGACCAAATGCTGTTCAATATATCCCACCGCTTCGAAAACAGCGTCGATCGCAGGTTGCTGCGGCACAAAACAACCAGTGCGACCCTCATCCACACAAGCCTGTAACGCAGGAATATCCGTTGCCACCACGGGTGCGCCGCACATAAAGGCAACCGGCACTACACCGCTTTGCATCGAACTCGAATATAAACACAACACCGCAATACTCCGCGACGCTACCTCACGCAACATCGCATCCGAAAGATTAGGCTCCTGAATTACCTCAAGTCGCTCCCGCGCTGCAGGGCTGAGCCGATCCACATAGGCCCCCACATCGTCACCGGTCGCAATAGCAAAGACCCACGGCAGATTCTGAACCGCAGCGGCCTCGACGAGATCAAAGAATAGTCCACTTCCTTTGGCCTTGGCCGCCTTGCCGAAAAATGAAACGAAACGTCGCTCCGCTTGGGGCCCGGGCCGATCTTGAAACTGAAGCGAAGTCAGATGAACCGAATGCCTGGCGTTGGGATAGCGTAGCCGGAATGCTTTTAGTGCCGCCTCCGAATGAACCACCACATCATCAATCCACGGTAGTGACAAACTCTGCACCCATTCGACCATATAAAAGACAAGCGCTTTGGTTCCGTATAAGCGTTTTTCCGTCTTGTAAGGCTCATGCATCCAAACTACCACCCGCGAGCCCGCCGCCCGTCTGGCCATCAATGCAAAAACAGCATTTAATGGATGCCACATAACTAGAATAACAACTCTCGGCCTCGCCCTCCGCAATGACCGCCATAACCCGACCCACCGATAAAGCACAAACGCGAGCGTATCCACAACGATAGCGACCAACCGATCCGATCGCGTTACAAAAACAGCGCTGTCCGAAAAAGTCTCCATCATCCAGCAAAAACAACGCGACACGACAAACCGGACCGAAAAGCCGTTCTCCTCAGCTCTGACAGCAAACGACTCCATGTGCTGCCAGTTTCCCGGCGCGTATTTAAAGCACACCAGCCACAATCCATCTTTCTCGGATCGCTTACGATGAGTCATGGGCAACGGCACTCTTGGGAGGTCGCACGTCGACCTTGGCCTTGGCGATAATCCGCTCGATCAGATATTCAATCGAAATCACAGACATGCAATCATCGCCCTTTCGACAATCGCTGTAGCAACACAAACAATCCAGCCCCTCGGCATGTACTTTATCGATCAGGCCCTCGTAATCGTAAATTTCCGTCAAGCTTGTCGGCCCGAAAACGGCAAGGGCCGGAACGCCTAAAGCAGTTGCTATATGCAATGCAAGCGTGTCTCCGCAAAAAATCACGTCACACTGCTTCATGATGGCAGAAAATTGCAGGAGCGTGTGGTTGCATCCCATGTTCGCAAGCCTATCTGACGAGACCTGGCCGGCAATTTCTTCATTCTTGGCCACCTCATCGGGTCCACCCAACAGAAGAACCCAACAATCGGTTTTCCTTCCAAGTAGGCCTTTGATCACTTTGATGGTTTCTTTAGTGTCCAGCATCTTCTTGGGCCAACGACGCCCGGAGCCAGTATTGACGCCAATAATCGTCTTTTCACCTAATGGCATAAACTGACTCAAAAGGTCACCAGCCCACCTCTTCAAGTTGTCAGGCAGAAGGAGACGTGGTTTGCTGATGGGTTCCGAAAACCCGCAGATATCATACATTATTTTCTGATAAGATAATTCGTTTTGCTTCTTTACGCGATCAAATACGGCCAGAGTAAGCCACATAGCTGCAGCCTTGTTTGTGGGAGTTATTATCCCCTTCCTGGATAACAAAAATCCCACTTTTTCTTTGGCCTCCGCTATCGCTGTCAAGGCTGAGCTGCAGCTATCATTGCTAAGACCGTAAACGCAATCCCACGCCATAACGTGAAGTTTGCTTAAAGCTTCAACGTCATATTCCCACACTTCATCGACGTAAGGACATGCTCTAACAATCTCAACGGATTGTGATCGGGTTATCCAAACAACGTAAGGATTCTTGTGCTTCTTCCGTAAAGGCGGAAGAATGCTGAGAGTGCGAAGAACGTCGCCTATTGCGTCGAGCTTGATGATAAGCACCCTATTATCAACTTGACTGTACTCGGCACAGTCCTGACACTCATATCCATTCAATTTGTTGTGAATACATGGTTTTGAGCCTCTGAAGTGCCGACAATCCTGCCTTAGGACAAGCCTCTTATCCATGTACTGTGATTCTCCTTGAAAAGCTAGCAGTGAAGGAAGGCGGTATGATGTAAGAAACCATCTGAGGATCTCACGTGTCAGCAACTTTTCGACAAATAGCGCAATATGATTCTCCATGCTTCCACGAAAAAGCTCCAAATAATACCAACAATCCCCAGTTTATGACTGCCAACGGAAACTGACGAAAGACTGGAATGCCGGATAAGGCAGTTGTCTTCTCCACAGTGACTTCCAAACCACATGCTCGGAACAAGGTAGCCCATTCCTTGGGAGGCCTTAAGGAAACATGGTCTTCAGAATAGCCCCCCCATGTGTTCCCCATTACTCTGGCGCCAATACCATTCAGATTTGGCGTTGCTATGAGCAAGATGCCCCCAGGTTTAAGTGTCCGTCTTGCTTCATTGATGAAAGACTCGGGCCGAAAGAGATGTTCTATTAGATGAAGCGCTATCAATGCGTCGAGTTCTTCATCACCAAAAGGCAAAATCTCAGCGTTTCCTCGTACTATGCCTGCAAATTGAGCCCGCTCCCTGGCATTTTCTAAAAGACGAGGGTCATAATCCAAACCTGCAATAACGTACTCGGGATACCAGCCTTCCAACAGTCTGATTAGATATCCAGGGCCACATCCCACTTCGACTATAGTCCCCTTTCTTCGAAGTGCTGTGTAACGCCGTAACAACCTCCGGTAGTGGCGATATGCGAGGAACAACTTAAGACTACGAGCGCCGTCTTTCCATGTCCCAATTTCTGGTGGTTGGTACTTGGACGGCTGTGTCACATCTATAGTGATTCTTTTTTGCAGACGTACCAAAGGATTAGATCCGCCGTGTTAATATGTTACATTAAATATCACTTGCAGTCATCTGACCGGCGGCCCAAGTACACTCCGGAACTGGGAGAGCATTTGACCCGCTATTCTTCGGGGCGAAAATTTTTCTCCTGCAGTTACACGCGCGTTATTAGCTCTGGTCTCCCATTGGTCAGAATTGTCAACAAACGATTTCAATACCTTTCCTATCATATAAGCATTCATGGGTACCGTTTCCCCAACATTGGCGCTACCAAGCATCTGCCAAACGCCCACTCGAGAAGAAGCAATCACTGGGACACCGCAAAGAAGTGCCTCCACAACAACCATTCCAAAGTTTTCATCTTCGCTAATTAATGCAAACAAATCTGACGCGGAATAGGCAGCCAAAAGCTCTTTGCCATTCAGATATCCAGTCCACAGCGTTCTGTCCGCTACACCGTGTGATTCTGAAAGACCCTTCCATTTGCGAGCCATCCCAACATCATTAGGTCCAACGATAAGCAGGTACCATTTTGGGTTCTCGGCAATTGCTTCAATTAGAAGATCTACGCGCTTCATCCAATCAGGCCTGCCAGCTGTCATCAGAAGAGGCGCGTTCTGTGGGATCCCATGCTTTTTTCTAAACCTGCTACGCTCATCCGGCACCGGATAGTAGGCTTCGACGTCAACTGCATTAGGGACAAGAAAAGTGGGACAACCGTTGAGTAAATCACGCGCCTCCAACAGTTCGGACGTCCCGGTCAAGTGAATTGCTGCAGCTCTTCGTAATGCGCGTCGTCCTGCAAACCGGTGAAAAAGAACCTTTTTCCACCGCCCTTTTGCCCGGAGTCGCCTTGCGAAAGAGCCGTGGAGTCCAATAACCATAGGTACTTCCTTAATATTACAGATCCTTGCGGTATCAATGCCTATCCATTGCCACACAGCCGATACGTAGACCAAGTCATATTGATGCACTGTATTCTTCAACGCATTCGACAATGCCCGGGAGTCAAAGAGGCTATTCGGCCCAAAAGTTGAAGGGAAATAACGAACCTTAACACCATCAAGGTTTATCATTGCATCTTTTGGAACATCCAGGGGCACGGCCATTTTGGTGGCATCCGTCGTATAGACCGTCACATCAACACCTATTTGCACTAGCCCCTTGCACAAAGACCGAAAGCAGCTTGCGACACCACCGCCTACTGACGGCTCATACGAAGGAACGACACCCAAAATCTTCATGACAGTTAAGCTAAATATGTGGAGCCGGACATTATAGGAGGTTCTGAGGACAGGACGCTATAATTGATAGGTTTGTTTCCGAATGCATAATCTCTTCATGGTTGTTTTAAACCGCCTCTTCCCTAACCGACTATACCCCCTGCTTCTTTACCTTTATAGCCATCGAATCAAAAATGATTTGTCTTACCCTGTTAAGGGTAACTTCAGGGGCGTCATCTGTTTGAACAGAAAAGGCGTTACTGTGTCGTGCAACAATGTCCCTGCAAATCTCATGTTGTTTCGTAATTTGAGCAAGTGTCAGTTCTTGCTTTCGGCGGAATATAGATTCCGGTTCGTTCTCAAGCCAAATAACTATATCAGGTTTCGGTAAAACCCGGAGGAATGCTCTAAGCAGCCACCGTGGAACTTTGGCGTATGGATGCTGTATCAAATAATCATAAAAATACCGGTCAAACAAGACTAGGCCCCCATGGCCCTTTGCACGGCGAATTGTTACATGACCCAGAAAATAATCAAGCGAATAATAGATTATGTAGACTAATGCACGCATTCGGCTAAAGGGAAGTGCATCCAGATTTGGTGTTGCGTCATCCAGAGACACTCTTTTTTCACACCCCCCAAACATCCGTGCAAAGAAATTGTAGTAGTGTTTTAGAGGCGGCAAGATGCCCAAATGACCATGGAAATAAAGGACTTTGCTGAAGACTTCCGTCATGTTCCGCTCCAATCCACGCGAAATCGTGGTCTTCCCCGAACCGTCTGGACCGATCAAACACACAAAAAAGCCTGAAGGATAGAGTATTTTGTCCGAAAAATGTCCCCACAGAAAACGCAGCCAATCTAATAACTGACCAAATGGCCGTCGAATAAGCGCCTTATTAATCAAAGTCAGGCGTATTCTTGCCGCATTCCTTTCAAGTGTGTTCCAATCTTCTCTTTGTGCACATTTTAGGGCGAAGCTTGATACTTTTAGGCCGAACAAAGGTTCAGTTGATGCCAGAAAGTTTTGGGGATCTTCTTGGACTAATTGGGGTATACGCCGTTTGTGTTTATCCCTGATTATTCCGAAATGAAGATACTCCTTGAATAATGAAACAGCTGCCTCACAGCCTGATGAGACAATCCAGAAGCCATTATACCTCTTTCGCGTCTCAAAAATCACTGTTTCGGATGCACTAATTACTTCCTTCCAATGGATTCTCGTATGGGTATCAATCTTCAGAAGAACAAACCTTCCATCCTCCTGATGAACAATGTAGTGGGAACGAAACGAAAAACGATGAGCTGCTCTAACTAACGACCAGTTACAGTCCTGAATAGTGTGACGCAATATCTTTACGTATGTTGCGGTGCTATTTCTGCCTACTATCAAATCTACATCATAACCGATACTGTTTGGCAACCCATCATAACCCCGCAAGACACAATAGTTCACGCCACATTCATCTAGCCTCCTGAAAAGACGTATAAGAAACGCACCAACTGTCGTGGTTGCGGCCGGATATTGATCACCAGCACTTTTCCGTTCAAACTGCATTGTTAAACATTCTGAAACAAAAAGCCTGTTTTCGAAACTACATCCTCCGTACTGAATTTCAATATCCTGTTCTGATTCATTAGACGCATTCTCTCCTCATTAAGTCTTTGTTCAATGTTGCGGAATAGTTTCAGACAACTTTCTTTGTCAGACACGTTGTTCAACATGAATTCATTTGTCCCATATATTTCAGGCATGTCTCCCAGAGGTCTAGTAACCACCACACAAAGGCTGGCCATCCCCTCCAGCAAGAGAAGGGGTGTGTCTGTTGTGCTACTTAGTTTTTCATATGGTAGGAAGAGAATATCTGTTTCTCTTAGCACGCGTCTTACATGTTCATCCACCTCGCGTGTATATCCATCAAAGATAGCCGGTACATAATTAATCTCATCTTGCATTAACAATTCTTCGTGCAGTTTCATCGTTTCTGGTTTATGTCTCCAAGCGTAACCGCAGATGCGTGTTTGGATCTCAGGGACTTCTTTAGCTATATATTGAAAAAGATCAATGACAACAGAGACACCTTTACCCGGATCGATGCGCCCCATATAAGTTATTCTCAGTTGTTCACTTGTAGGCTTCTCCCTCGGCATTACAAAATAGTTTTCAGGCACAGGCGGAAGTAAAAGTTCAGAATGCTTAAACCACTTGGAAATATATCGCTTTAAGCGAGGTGAAACGCAAAACAGGGTGCCATTGTAAGGCATAATGACAGCTTCACTAAAACCCATGGACCGCTTGATCCATCCTTCCGGCCAACCTGAATACAATCTATGGAAGCATATATGGCGACATTCTTTCTTTCTAAAATGTACCCAGGCTGGCCAATGTCTTGGAGGCACATAGATCGTCAATATATGATGGAAATCTCCAGAAATGAACTGCAAGGCATCAACGAACCTGGTAAAATAAACTATTTTAATCCCTTCTGAAGTTATCTCAGACTTTTCATGAGGCGCACTGAAATGTACAAAACTTACGTTGTGGCCTTTGCAAATCAACTCAACAGCCAGGCGGCGGGTAAAAGAATCCATCCCTCCCACATGGTAATAGTCAAAAGATTGATATGCTCCACAAAAAGCTATGCGCATAGTCACTGTTTTTGGGTAACAACGCAGTTTTCTCAACGACTTCTACCAAGCTGGGAAGATACGTTATATAATGTTTCTTGATTAGACCATTTGGCAAGGAATGGCCATGTACGGCAAAAACTGGTAACCTGCTTTACGTAACTGATGATCAACACTTAATGCAACTTCATGACCATAAATTCTAATGAAAATGCGGGGAGCTTTCTTGAAAAGCAACAGCCTCTTCTATCCATGTACAACATTACCCTCAATACCCTGAGCATCAATTTGCATAACAACGAAAGACGTGTCACAGTTAACAAACAAACTTACACTTTCTTCGTTACATTATGGCCGGCAAGTATATCCTTTACTATATCACCAACCTTGTGGCCTACCAGATAAGCAGTTGTACGAATAAACTTTGCCTTAGAAGTTTGCTAACCTAAATTCTTGAGCATGGCCTAAAATAAAATGCAGTGTCGCACACTCCATTACTAGTCCATATGAGCCGCCAGTCCTTAACAACATAAAGAAACTCTTTCCACAATTCAGAAACAGGGCCATCTTCTGGTCTTCGTGAGCTTGGCGACCGGGATCTGCACGGAAGGAACCAATCGGCATTGTCAATAACAACAAGTCCACCCGGACGGAGTTTTGTCAATGCTGAATAGGCGCATATATCACGATAGAGGCCATCTATAAGCACAAAGTCAAGGCTACATTCTTCGCATGCTTCTATTACTCTAGTATAAGCATGGCTTTGAGCATGTTGATCATTTTGTTTTGCTTCTTCTCTGAGGTAATATTTTACGTTTGAGATTCCTTCCCTTTCCAATTGTTTCCTAATCCTAGCATACCATACCCTATCATGTTCTACACTGGTCAACAAACATATGCGTCTAGCCAACCAAAGGGTACTTCGCCCAGAGCCAAATTCGAACCCAACGTCAGAATCCTTAAGATAGAATGCTAATATCCCATTTGCCGTTTTTGTAAGCCATGGATGATCAGGATAAATGCGCTCATATGCTTTTGTATTAAGACGATCAAATATATATCGCGGTGTCCAATGCTTAAAAGATCTCATCGATAAATCTCGCCCTTGATTTTACGTGATACCCTCTATGCAACCAAATGTGAGATCTACGAGTCGAACGCTCATCGACCTTTGCCACTAAGAGATAACCAACGTCTGACGACATTTTAAGTGTTGGACATCTATAATAAAAGTCCATAGTAAGGTCCTCGTGATCTTCCAGGTTAGGAGCTGACAGATAACCTCCTGATCTAAATTGATCGTATTAGTTCCGCCCCGAAAGAGCTACTAGTGTGGCTTCCAGGGATTCAAACTTAACCGGCCAAAAGGTGCTGCTTTGGCACAAACAATAATTACTTGATTTCTCACACGTCGGAACGTGTCAATGGAAATGAGACACCTCCATGAATAATTTAGTGTATGACCGAACCACGTTCATTCAGCGATGGTTTATTAATCCAGGCTGCCTTTGGTAATTCCATGGGTTTAGGAACTTTGCCTTTGAACCGCTTTGGATGCTTTTCAAAAGCCACTTTCAACACCGTTTCACGCTCTTTGATAATTTGTTCAGCCCGTCCATAATGGACAGCTTCCGGTATGAGAAAGCCAATACCTGAATGGTAGTGTTCCGTATTGTACCAGCTGAAAAAGCCATGACAAAAAGACCTGGAGTCTTCAACGCAACCGAATCTTTCTGGAAAATCAGGCCGGTACTTCAGGGTCTTGAACTGCGATTCTGAATAAGGGTTGTCATTGCTGACGTAGGGCCTTGAATGGCTTTTGGTAACCCCCAAATCTGCCAGTAACAATGCTACAGGCTTTGATGTCATACTTGGCCCCCGATCCGCATGAACAATCAACTGGTCCTGTTGAATGCCCTGTTTCTCACAGCTGTGTTCGATCAGTTTCCTGGCCAGCGCTGCTTTCTCCCTGTGCGCCACCATCCAGCCAACAACATATCGGCTGAAGATATCGAGGATGACGTAGAGATAATAATATGTCCACTTTACCGGTCCCTTGAGCTTCGTAATATCCCAGGACCACACCTGATTGGGCGCAGTTGCCAGTAGCTCAGGTTTCTTATAGTTGGGATGGCGTAAAAGATTTCTCCGTTCTCTGACTTCTTGATTTTCCTCCAGGATGCGGTACATGGTCCTTACTGAGCACATATAAATGCCTTCATCAAGAAGCGCTGTATAGACCTGCCTTGGAGTCCGATCCATAAATCGTTCTTCGTGAAGTGTGTCCAGCACCTCTTTTCGTTCGTCATCTCTCAACGCTAACGGTGGCATAGGACGACAATGATTCTTCATGCAATGTTTATCTCTATCACGCCATCGGTAAAAACTGGCACGGGGAACGACCAGGGCATCGCAGGCGCTTTTGATACCTACATCTTCTGATAATGATCCTGCCGTGTTCATGAGTTGTTCTCTCCGTTCCCGTTGACAGGTATTTGCAGGATCTCGGATACTTTTTTTTGAACTTCTATAATGGTTTCTGCCTGCTTGAGCTTTTTCTCCAATCTTTCATTCTCTCGCTCAAGTTCGGCAATACGACCGGCTGATGGATCGGGTCTTTTCCCTTTGGGCCCTCTCTTCTTGGGTGACAGGGCTTTTAGTGTCCCTTTCTCTGACTGCTGCCTCCATGTAATGAGATTGGAGGAATAAAGTCCCTCCCTGCGCAACAGAACGCCGAGCTGACCCCTTTCCATGCAGGACTCTGCTTCCTTGAGAATGCGAAGTTTATACTCTGCTGTGAATCTTCGACGAACTGCTCTCTCGCGTACCTCCGGTTCAGGGATGGCCCTGACACCCGGAATGCTTTTTGTCTCTTTGACGGAGGTAATTCCATTAGGCCTACGGCCTCCTTCCATTACCTCCGTCCTTTTGCTAATGTGAGTTGACATTGATACATTCTCTGACATCTTAGTTCTCCTTCCCCACCCTTCTATAGTCTAAATTATGGGTTGGGAAGTGTCTCACCTATATTGGCACAGAGGGGTGTTACTAAGATTATCTTTCTTGTCAATGCTACCTCCCTTGGGGTCGATGACAAGACTATGCAACGGAGGAACCTTATGTTTTACAAGCTTCCACATAAATACTTTCATCTTGCCGCTCATACAAGTTTAATTCACCAGGATCAGGAATCATCGTTGATCCCGCAGGCATTATATGAACGTTATTGAAGCCCATTGAAGAAAGCAAACGAATCATCGAGGCGCCATCATACATCCACTGATGCTTTCTGTGGCCAATTGCCAAATACTTCACTTTCTCAGTAACTGTCATTTCTTTTCTTTGAGCCAGCCTGGTTCTTTCTATGAACTTATCTGCATCACCGTCAGAAATATATTGACTAACTAACTTCTGAAGGTCGGGAACTACAATTCTGATAATTCCATTTGGTGATAGTACACGATGCGCTTTCTTCAAAAACATTGTCACCCGATGTTGATCCAAATGTTCTACCATGTGCGAGCTATACAGAACGTCAACTGAATTAGCTGGAAAAGGAATTGGCTTGGTAGCATCTATCCACACAATCCCGCTGTTCTTTGCAATAGAGATGAACCTTTTCCGATTGTCATCCAGAATACCAACCTTGTCCAAACTAAAAGCGAGTATTGGATGTCTGGAAATCCATACTGTAAACGAATTATCACAATTAAAATACCCAGCAGTGGGACTCTGACCGCAACCAATGTTAACTCGTTTTATGTTGTCATCCTGTTTATACAATGGTCTCCCTGAGTTTACGCTTTTTCTCAGTTCATCAGAAGGACGGCCTGCGCTTCATTATATTCATGCAATGCACTAAGTATCCAATTAACTATGGGGGGACCTCCTTCCTATTTATGAGACAGAAGTGTTTCTGTCATATCAAGAACGGTCTCAGCCCATATTTCCGGGGTGTACTTACTGATGATTGCTTGTGAAGCTTTCCCCATGGCTACTCTATCTATCTGTTCCGAAGACATCTTTAGCATAAGCTCAGAAAGCTGTTCTATGTTCAGCGGATCGAAATCATATCCGTTGATTCCAGAATGGCAAAGGTCCTCCACACATCCGCAATTCTGGCTTATAAGGATTGGCAACCCAGATGCCATGGCTTCATTGACAACGAGGCCCCAAGATTCCTTTATGCTAGGAAGTATGAAACACGACGATTGGTGGTATAGCGATGGCAGATCGTCATAATTAGCCCAACCATGCCAATGAATAAGCCCTCGAAGACCTTTGGGAGTTCTTCCCTTCAAAGCTGTCTCCTCCGGGCCAGTGCCAGCAATCACTAAACCCCATTCTCCGCGTTCTTTGCGATATAATTCAAAGGCAAGCAAAAGCCTTGAGATATTTTTTTCAGGGGATAAGCGTGCTACAGCCAAGAAGTAGTCTTTAGGGAAAGCGCGTGGAAGCGAACACGTTTTCTTGCACGCGTTAAAGTGCGCATTGTCCACAACGTCCACACCGTACCATATCCCGTCCCGCTCAATCCCCAGCGACTCTATATAATGGCCAGACCGCGCGCCCGAAACAAACGCGGCGTCGAAGAGTCGCCTGACAATCAAACCTTTTACAACCTCCTTCCACCATACCCGCGGATGATCTATATAGGTGGAGTCACATTGCAGGATATTTGGTAAGTTGCGCCTTTTGGCCCAGCAACTTGCGCTTAGTAAAACCCAACTATTATACCCTATCGATATTACTATATCAGGATGTTCTGCTTCGAGCATCTTGGGAATACTCGCTCCTTTGTTGTGATTCACAATTCTGAATGGCGCATTACCCAAATCAGAAGACCATGGTCTATACCGTTCTTTCGTTGAAATCCCAACATATGTAAATTCAGGCAATAATTTACTGGTTTCTCTGAATCTGGCAAAGTGATAGGGACCAAGGTTGGCAGGGCCAATCATCAATACTTTCTTCATATTTCAACTAATAGGGCGACGTGCTTTTGCCCAAATTTCGGACATCCTCATGCCCCTGTATTGCCTTGTGGCCAAGAAGGATTTGAGATATCCTCCGATGGCAAGGCGATATAGCTTAAAAAGTACCTTACGTATAATTAGCCCCGTAGTTGAAAGTTCTAAGGCCTTAATGAATTCGTCACGTTCTCTCAGGTAGCGATCCACTGATACGGTGCTTTTTGTATTGTCATGCCACCGAAAAAAGCCAACCATGCCATTAACAACTACCGTCTTGTTGTTATGTTTCATCAGGCGATACATAATATCACCATCCATGCGTATGTATAACTTGCTATTTAACCCTCCGACTTGCCTATAATCATCAGCACTAAAAAAAGAGCTCTGTTGGCCAAAGCCAAGTATCCCATATCTACTAAACATTCCCCTATGCTTTGTCGGTATAGAGCATGCTCTAATACCACCATCTCCTTTTCCTCCTATCGCTGCCCCACCGACATAGATACTTCCCTCATTACATTGAGCATATGCCATACCTATTTTCAATAGTGCCCCAGGGAAATATACATCATCCGAATTAAGCCATCCGAGAAGATTTCCCGTGGCCCTCTCAAACCCTTTATAAATCGCATCTGCCTGTCCTTCATCCCTCTCGGTTATCCACCAATCAATACGATCTGCAAACTCCTTTATGATATCAATGCTCCCATCTGTGCTTCCACCATCAACAATGAAATATTCTAGATTTGGGTAGTTTTGATCCAAAACGGACTCAATGGCCTCGCGAAGAAATTGCTCTTGATTATAAGAAGGCGTGATAATTGATATCTTAGGAAGAGTGTTCATTTTTGCGATTAGTGTAAAAGGGCACCCTTTTGTTGAGGACAAATTGACTTTTGCAGCGTTGGTTTTCTACCATTACTTTCGGTTTGGATCTGAGCTCACAGATCTTCTCATTTTACTGCCCCTGTTTAGACCCCACACTGCGCCATAGAGCAATCCATAAACGTGTGTTGTGGCTACTATATACGAATTACTCCACATAAAACCTAACATATACATAACTGCACAGGTCACGCCCGTCAAGGCAACAGTACTACCGATAGTTTCTGAATGCTCAGAGTAATAGCTTCTTCCTATATTAATCGTTGATAGCGGAAGTACAATTAGATATATTATCAAACCAATAAGCCCATAGTGCGCAAGATAAGTACTATAAGCAACATGATAATATGCTCCCCTAAATGTTGTTTCTTTCATCATTTCTGGAGTTAGAACACTACCTTCTCCAAGGATAATTGATCCATTTAACCATAGATTAATTTCCGCTTTCTGTCCAAGCTCTCGGCTATGATAGGAACGTCTAAAAGCTTCTGGTTCTGCAAAAGAGGCAACCCTTTTGGTTATCTGTTTAGCCAGTTGTAACTTAGGCAAAGCTAATGAAAGAATTACGACACATAGTGAAACAATTATAACAAGTTTTTTGGTAGACATTTTGAACAAGACGTCTTCTTTAATCAACAAAGGTATAACCACCACCGCACCTAAAACTGTAATCCAAAGCCCTCGTGTAAAAGATAGTAAAACACTAGATCCGACCAGAGCGAGCCCAATATAATACAGCGCTTTTGTCGGATGTCTCAAATTCAGGGAGCGTCCAGCAAAAACGGACCCTATTAATACGGATGCCCCACCACTTGCAATGTAAGAAATCGTCCTTATTTGAGCATAGCCATCATATTCATCAATAACGCTTTGTTGAAACACAAGGAAGTACATATGCTGTACTGAAGCAAAAACTACTCCAAGAAACAAAACTTTATAGAACTCCGCAGCCTGTTTCTCTTTTTGAACCATGTTCGAACCGACCAAAAACATTATTGGAAATATGGCAGTACTCCATATTCTTTTTAGTACATTGTAGCTGGTTCCATACTTGACAACTGATTGAACATCTCCGATTATTACTATTCCACAAATGGCCAGTAAAATTCCTGGGGCCCATATTTTCCTATTCTCTCTCAGACATTGTGTTATCATCGCTGAAAGAGCAATCCACAGCAAGAGATCGTTTAAATTCAGGTACGCGCCAAAAAGGGCAGTTCTTGTAAAGATTGCAGCGTGGAAATTTCTGGCTGATAGGCAAAATAGGGCCAACAGAAAAGCCTTTTGTGGCGACAACAAAATCAGCACAAATCCAAGAAGTGCAATTACATAGAAGAGAATTAATGGATATCCAGCCTGGCTTCTTTGGGTAAGAGTTGTTAAGAATTCCATCGTTGCTCACGCCAAGGTTGCCGCCTCAGACTACAAGTTTTCTCTGTGACGAAAGCGCTTGCCTTTCTTGAATATCTTATCGGTCTGCCATGTCGATAGGCGCCAGTGAGCACGATAACTAGGAGGTAGTATAGCAAGCTACACCAACAAATAGAAGCTGCCCCAACAAGCACAAAATATATTGGTCTCCGGTTAAGCCCAAATCAATCCGTACCTTTGTTAAGTCCTCTCACGAATATCGCATCTGCTTGGCAAATTGTGCCATCATTAGGATTCACTGTTTGGTTCAAATTACCAGCATAGGAGAATCCCAGACTTGCCAACTGCTTATGAATGTCATCAAAGAGCACCTGACCTTCATAAAGTGAAACAAAAGATGTTTCCACAATTACGAACTTTGATCTGCTAAACGTCCTAATGCCTCCGGCTATAACTTTATCTTCGAAACCCTGCACGTCGACTTTAATCAGACACTCTGGAAGGACGTGATCCATCAAAATGTCGTCAAGACGTTCGATTCTCACTCTGACACACCTAGTTTCTGACATCTCAGGGAATGTAGTTCTGCCACATTTGGAGACATGAAGTAATGATGAGGCGGCTGCAAATTCATTTAGATTGAAGTCGATTTCACCGGATTCATTTCCTAGCGCGATATTGAAACCTTTATGACTAGCCACACCTTTCATGCGTTTTTGCAGCTCCGCAAAACTGGATGAAATAGGCTCAAAAGAGTATATCATCGCTTGAGGTAAAAGGTGATGAACGGTTCTTGCCCAGCCACCGGTATGGGCACCAATATCAATGACAGTCCTGACTCCTGCTTTGGTTAGCCAAGGATGGTTTAATTTGAGGTACAGATCAGGGATAATTTCGAACCGGCTGTGTCCTAAAAAGATGGGCCAGTGCTCTATTGCAGTGAATAATCGTCTAATCTTTCGAAACAGATCATTTTTTGATTTGATGTGCAAATTGATCATTCTTTCTTTTTGATGGCTACGAAATTGCTGCCTATCATTTCGCTGCACCAGCAATCCCCTGACAATTCTTCATAGATACCATCGCTAAGGGTAAATACTTTGTAGCCAAATTCTCTAAAAAATCTTACCACTTCGTTGCACGAACAATTGAAGTGTTCCATCAGAGACGGCACCATTTCAAGAATAATAGTGGGCCCGCTGGTGCTAGACAACAGAACTTGAGAACCGCGAAGAACAAGACATTCAGCACCTTCTACATCTATTTTGATTACGTCAACCCTTTCCAGCCGTTTCTCTTCCACGTAGTTGTCCAGCGTTTCAACGGTGACGTAGTCGTGTCCGGTTATCTTGGCCCCCGGATAGACGTTTGGTGACAAGGATGCATAGACTTCCTTTCCTCTCTCATATCTGGATAGGCAGGCCGTTCCAGATTTGTCACCCAGGGCTATAGAGTTGGGTTCCACATTAGAAAGACCATTCAACTCGATGTTGAATTTCAGTTCTTCAAACATCCGGGGGCTCGGTTCGAAACTGTGAACTTGGCCGCTTGACCCTACATACTTTGCAGCTATAATCGAATAAAAACCCATATTTGCTCCTATATCCAAAAAGACCATGCCAGGCTTCAGAATACGACGTATGAACTGGACCTCTTCGTGTTCAAACAAGCCAACATAAAGACCCTTGCCAGTAACGTCAAAGGGCCATACTCGCGCTTTGAGGTCACCATCAACGCAAGCCATCAGAGGCGTATTCGGATAATGGCGGCAATGATAGTTCCAATATAATGATCTCGGGTGCAATCGGTATAGCCGCCGCTTAAGGCCTTGTCTAAACCTCCACACATTTCTTCTCAAGCCCATTTTCAGTATCTTATCGAGTTGGATTGTTTCCCACTATACCCTTTCGCACAAAACCAACTTGTTTCAAAAGCAGAGCTGATGTTATGCCAACGACCAGCGAGTGTATCATGACGCCTTCTAACTTCCCTGACAACACGTGGCTAGTTATCAATCCGATTGATACTATGAATACTCCCAATGCCAAAACTGGTAGTATGACTTTTACAAAATAATGCTGAAAAGACTCGTGCAACAAATTCAAAGATATCCAGGGAATGACCCAGTTGTTTGTAAGCAGCTGCGCGATCATGACTGAGAGTGCGGCCCCAAGTAGCCCCCATCGAGGAACCATTAACGCCAATAGAGCCAGGCTGATAAATCCGCCAAGAATGGTGTACTTATAAAACTGCAATCTCTCCGCCGCTATGCACGGGGCGTTCAGAACAGCATGCTGGGCCTCAAGAAACATCATAATAACTAAGGTAAACAACACGGGGTTTCCCACAAAATGTCCTTCACCAAGCCAAAGTTCGAAAATTTCCTTCCCATAAATACAAATGAACGCATAAACCATTGCCAATAAACCAAGACTTAAGCGTGTCAATCGAAAGACGTACTTTCGTATGGACTCCAAATCCCCTGCTTGCCACATCTGTGAAAGCAAGGGAGTTGTAACTCCGACAATGCTGATCAATACGGCTTGAGCCATTGCCAAGGCGGCAAAGGTTGCAACATAATCAGGTACTGCTGATGCACCAAGATAGCCGCCTATGAAATATCGGCTGATACCTGAAAGAAAAAAAGTGCCAACAATAGCAATCCACCATTGGACGGCTGGCCGAACCATGGCTTGGAATTCACTCTTAATCCAACTACCCTGCCCCTTTCCTATCCATGCATGCCGACGGCGCACGACCATCCACCCAATAACCCGCAATAGAACCCCTTTTGATACCCAAATGAACGCCAAGGCAGGAAGTCCCCAGCCCATGACTAGAGCGATCCATATAGCTGCCAGTGTTGTAATCCACAACATACTACTGATAATATTGGACCAACCAATATCTCCAAGCCCATTTAGAGTCGCCTCAACAAACCAACCCCACATATTGGCTGCATAACCGATAGACATAATAATCCACGCAATGTCCAAGCTACGTGTCGCAGAAACAGAAAGCTCGAGAGTTCTAAAGTAAATTGGCCCTCCAATGAGTAAAACAAGCAATACAACCCCACTTAATATGTTGTAAACTCGCCTAGCAATGGCCAGCAGGTCTCTAATCTTCTGTCGGGCGGTGTGATCTAAAACCACATCCGGATCTGAGCCACATGTCCCTTTTGCAAAGGCTATGCGCCGCTGCAAAGTTTGCCCAAAGCCGAAATCAAAAAGCCCTATGAACATTTGGGCGCCGATCATCAGGAACCAGATCCCAAGAATCTCATCGTCAAGATACCTAAACAGCAGTGGTATCTGAATAAGATTAACTATGATACTGACCCCCTTACTACTCCAACCCGCAGCAATTGCAAATATGACACGACGTTTAAAAGCAACAGCAGTCGTACCTGTATTGTGTAAACCCGCCTCTTGGATATCTTGGTTAGAAATTGGGGTCATGTTCTAGTAGAAAACCGTTGAGTCTTAGACAATTGACGTATAATGGCTAATAGCTCATGGCTACGTGTTTACTTCAAAAAGGCCACCCTCTTCCTCGACCCATCCCATCGAATATCGGGAACAAGGGCATGATCTCTTGCTTCGATGCGGTGCTTGTATTTCATCAAGTCGTTCAGCATGAGTTCCATCTCGGCCTCAATGTCGTGTGTTGGTTGATACCCTAAATCAAGGAGGTGTTGATGATCAGGGTTGTAGTAGTGCTCTTCCATCTCCATCCGGGGATTTTCCACGTTGCGGACCTCAACATCCAGCCCCAGGCCTTTGGCCACTTTCTGGACCTTGAGCGCCAATTCAGTCAGATCGTAGACTTCTTCAAACTGGTTGAAGACCCTGTACTCACCTTTTTCGGGAGGGTTCTCCACGGCAATGGTCATACATTGCATGGAATCACGAAGCGGTATGAATCCTCTTTTCTGATGTCCTTTGCCATATGGAGTCAAGGGCACGCCGATGACAGCCTGGGAGCAGTAACGATTAATAGCGGTGCCAAAACACTGGTCAAAGTCAAAACGTGTAAGGAGCCGTTCATCATCTCCCATCTCATCAATGCGGGTGCCAAACACAACGCCCTGCATAATGTCTGTGGAACGAAGACCCCAGATCTTGCAGGCCAACATAATGTTGTTCGTGTCATGTACTTTTGTTTGGTGATACCAACTCCCCGCCTGTTTAGGAAAGGGTAGTGTATCTTTTCTGCCTCGATACTCAATCTCGAAGAACCCTTCCGGGATATCCACATTGGGTGTGCCGTACTCTCCCATAGTCCCTAACTTGACCAGGTGGGCATCCGGGCAGACATCACGCATCACAAAAAGAATATTAATGGTTCCCAGCATGTTGTTGGTATGTGTGAAAGTGCAGTGGTGCACATCGATCATGCTGTACGGAGCTGAGGGGTTTTCCGCCAGATGGACAATGGCATCTGGTTGAAAGGCCCGAAGGAAATTCCAGACAAAGTTGTAATCCGTCATGTCTCCACGGATGAACTGCAAGTTGGTGCCGAAGTTCTCTCGAAATGCCTGGAGGCGGTCGGTCATGCGTCTAATGGGGGTGGCTGATTGTGATCCCATCTCGGCTACCCAGTCTCTTCGATGGTAGCAGTCCGCTCCGGCCACCTCATGGCCACGGGCTGTGAGGTACATGGCAAGGGGCCATCCAAGATAGCCGTCTACACCGGCGATGAAAACGCGCATTATATTTCTCCTTTATTTAGAATTGTTATTCGCCGCAGACAGGCGCAGACAAGCGCAGACAGCATAAAGACTTCTGACCCGGCTTCGCATAAAGCTACGACCCGGCAAGCAGGATTAACAAGAACTACAAGAGACTTTGACAGGATTTACAGGATGAACAGGATTAATTCTGTCATTTCAGTTTCATACTGAACCTGAAATGAAAAAGCCAAAAAATCATGGGGGACTTGGGGACGTCCTTGACCCCAGTTAAATAAAAGCAACCACGATTTAACCCCAGTACGATCATACCGACCTACGGGGCTGGCGGGGCAGGCTACGCTGACTTACTTCTACGCGCAAAGGGCCCCAGTTGAAATGACTCAACGGGGTAAACATAGCGCAAAGGACAGAATAGCGTCTCACTATGGAGCATTTTGTTGGTTTGATTGGTTTAGTTGGTGAATGTATGAGACAAGGAAAAACAGAAATAGAGTAAACTACTCTATCTCTCGAATACATCTCCAGGCAAGTCGAACTTCTTGATCAGGTCATCAAGTGCGTAAGATAAAAGGAGTGTCTTTTTACCGTGAGACTTGACTGGGTAGGACTTGGCCGTCTCCGGATCAAAGAACTTGGGATGCCTGCCTTTTCCTGTGACGTACAGAATGCCGTAACGCGCCAGTATGCGTTTTACTTTCCTCAATTCCAGCGGTTTAGGCATAGCTTATTTCGGTAGCCGATTGCTGGATATTCTTGGACGAGACCGACTTGAGAGATTTTTTCAGTTTGCCCATCTCCTGCTTGGCCTCTAATTCATTATACATCCTCCAGTATTTACTGTGAGCGGGATCGAAGAGGCTATTGATCGCATCGTTCTCCAGTGCGGTCAGAACGTACTCTTTAATGGCCTTACCCAGCGACCCCATTGCGTCTTTCTTGTCGCTGCCGTGGGAAGAAACCGTAAAATCGAGGCAACGTGCTACGATAACGTCATCTTCTTTCGTCAACAAAACATGTAACGTGGGACTTTCCCACAGGTCTCCCATCTTGATCTTTATTCTCTCTGCTCGTATGCTTTTCATGGATACCCCCCCCCCATTTTGAATGGTGCCTTTATATCACTATCTATAATAAATCGCACAATTTCTCATCTTTATCAAACGTATTCTTTTGTATGTTGGTGACTAAGTTGAATAACTCCCTCCTATTAGACAGGATTTACTCCAGTTAAATACGCCCCAGTACCATCTGCCGGCACCGTCCCGGTCGTTCCACGGGGAGCTACCCCGGTTGAATGGCTCGGCTAACACCGAATTCAACTGGGCACAGTTCGACAAGCTCACTACAAGCAGGCGGGGCAGGCACAGCCCTTCGACAGGATTAACAGGATCTACCCCAGTACCATCTGCCGGAGCTACGGGGCAGGCAGGATTTGTTTTGTCTTTTCAGTTTCCTCATGAAACGGAAAAGACAAAACCAAAAACCCATGTATGTCATGTCCACACCTTTGATCTGTTTGATTATGTTGGTCATGCTGACAGGAATGTAAAGAAGTCAAGATTAGATCCGCCTTCGCATAAAGCTTCCGCCTACGTCAAGACTTCCGCCTACGCTAAAGCTTCGGCGCGACAAGCCGACCCGGCAAGCAGGATTAACAAGAACTACAAGAGACTTTGACAGGATTTACAGGATTAACAGGATTTACTCTGGTTTTGGTTTGTAGGTTTCCTTGGAAACCGAATAACCAAAACAAAAGAATCATGTATGTCATGTCCAGGCCCCAGTACCATCTGCCGGAGCTACGGGGCAAGCCCCAGTACCATCTGCCGGAGCTACCCCGGTTGAATGGCTCGGCTAACACCGAATTCAACTGGGCACAGCGGGGCAGGACGCAAAGGGCATAGACAAG
>SDBU01002639.1_pt1 | contig 23623 bp, 37 predicted proteins | sample 2277071 | NCBI WGS metagenome assembly SDBU01 (sample SAMN10397929, study PRJNA504765) | marine sediment metagenome | isolation source: marine sediment core GS08_GC12, 126 cmbsf | place: Arctic Ocean: Gakkel Ridge, Loki's castle | collected 2008 | reverse complement strand
ACCTGTGCCTTGACAGATGGGGCATCTAGCGATAATATCCTTAGTATACCCAAACCCATCATTTGAGATAGCATCAATCTTCCTTCGCCCTTTACACTCAGGGCATACCTCTTGGCTCTTGGCTAGTTGGGCTTTAGCCCCCATAGTAACTGCCACTGTGGTATAACCCTGTTGCTTTTCCTCAACTAGCCTAGCAACTATTTTCCGTATTTCCTCTGGTGTCAGCTTTTCATCTGTCATTTCACTCCTCCTTTAGGCATCTCCTGTCTTAAATGCCATCTGGTTTTCCCATCTGTCTCAAAATCCTTAAAGGTAAATAATTTATCTCGGTATTCTGTGAAGAACTTGCAGTCGTTTTCAGCAAATAAAGGATTCAGGTTATCGTTCAGGAACACAGGGATACCAGCCTTATCACAGGCTTCCACGATCTCCCGGATCCACTCTATCTGAGGTGGCTTGTAGGGCTTTGTCTGTGCTCCGATGATTACCCAATTAAGATAACTCTGAAAATCATCGGCCAGAAATTCTGCTCCATAGCCCCCCTTAACATCTGTGCCTATTCTTTGGAGTAGTGGTTCAAAGGAAATATACTTTACCTTAGCTTCAACTGCTGATAGATATAACATAGCCTCAGCAAACATTTTGAAGCCCGTAGCACTGACCCCAACGTAACAGTTATCAGGGAAGGGGCTGAACTTGATGAGGTTTTGAGGCTGCTTGGTCAGGAATAAGAAGGTGTGCTGAGGACAATGTTGGATAATGTCCTTGACTACTAAATTAAGTGAGCAGTTAATGATTTGTTGCCCATCGGGGAATGTAATTGATACTGGTCTGTGAGGGTCAAAATCAGGGCAGTCCCAGAACAAGTCTCCCATAAAAGCACAGAGTATTCGGCTCGGCTTCTTTAGATAGAGAGGAGACAGCAGAGCTTCAGGATAGATAGTCGGCTTAAAGCCATTGGGGTAGCGGTCAGCGAACCTCTGAGTGATTGGATATGCCCAGCACTTGAAGCCACCAGCTTTACATTTACCATCAGCATTGTTACCGCATCCACTGGCAAAGTTCCAAGCATAGTCCCCATACTCAATACCTGTCGGGCTTAATCTAACTAGCTTATTCATTTACTCTGCTCCCTTACCAAATTAAGTACCTTGAATAGAGCTGGGGCAGCTTGTTCTACATTGCTGCTATCTCCAGTCTGATTTACTAGCTCGTCATACCATATTTGAAAGAGTCTCATTATAGATGGACAATACCCCTGCTCAGTGATTACTTTAAGAGCTTGTGGCACAGCATACCGGAAGAGGTTATTGAGGTCTATGGGGGGATTGCCTGTCCAAATGTATTGCTCGTCGTCTGGCGAAATCCAATGTGAGCCACGATATTTAACCCGAGGTTCAGGATTTATCTCTACATCGTGCCACTTCCATCCACACCACTCCCAGAACTCATTAATCTGCTCCTGTGTTAGTTCGCTCATTCTTCTACTCTTGTACCTGATCGCTATACTTCTAATTCCTCAAGGCGCTTGGCATATTTGGCGTCAATATCATCTTTAATTTTAAACCCTTCCTCTACGGTTAAGGGCCGGCCCAACTCTTTCTCCTTTTCTTTTATCATCTGGCGATGGTCTCTATTCTTTTCGCTAACAAAGTTGTTAATAGCCCAACCCCTTGCCTTCTTCGCCTCGCGGTAGGGCTTTTGGCGGTCATAGGCGGTAAACTGGTAGTCATCAAAATGGGTCAAAAATATGCCGCGGGAGTTTTCATAAATACTATCATCGTCTGTGCTTTTTTTAATCACCGACTCAAGAATCTCCAGAGGGCAATGTGCCTGGTGCGCTAGGAAATCGTGGGGCATCGGGCGGTAATCATTATCGGAGATCAACCCTGGGACCGGGCCGTAATCATCAGCCATTAAAACCAATTTTAAGAAAACTATCTGCTCACTCAATTCCATCCGGTAGTTTATTGAGCTGGTTAAAAATGCCTTTCTTAATGGTATCCAGCCGCGCTTTTTGGAACCGCGTTGCTTGGCTTCTTTTATCTTTGCAGCTATTATTTCTTCGTATTTATTCATAGTTTGTAACTCTTGGTTACACTTTACTGTAACCTTTTGGCTGTCCGCCTTCTATTCTATTCCTTTCTATTCTATTCCTTTCAATTCTATTCCTTTCAATTCTATTCCTTTCAATTCCTCTTTTTCTTTATCCTTCATAATCCACCCTGAAATACTCAGCAGCTTGGATTATATAATCCTCTGATATATCAATTCCAATGCTTTTATACCCCATGGTAGAAGCGACTAAGCAGGTAGTCATACTGCCGCCAAATGGGTCTAGGATAATATCCCCGGGCTTGCTCATTGCCCTCAATATCATTCTGGGAAGTGCTGGGGTGAATGGGGCTGGATGGTTTGTTTTGGGGATTGGGCCAAACTCTCGCCAGACACTAGGGATATTGATACTCTTATCTGGTAAGCGGGGGGTACCTTTCGTCAGCCAATATATGCGTTCATCTTGGGGCCAGAATAGTGTGGTTGTGTGGTTATGGGTTGAAGTTCTATCCCAAATTACCTCTTGCCTTAATTGCCACCTGGTAGTATTTTGCAGCCACACTATCGGGTGAATTAGACGCCCCTCATTCTGGCGAACTTTATGGTTGTAAAATAAAGAGCCACCCTGTTTTGTTACCCGGTAGAGTTCCTTTAAACATTCTATTTGCCATGCTTGGTAATCTTCTTCTGGCATAGTATCTTCATACTCAGAATAACCGATGCCCTTTTCCCTGGGAGTTCTACCATTCCCCCCCATTGGCCATTTCTCTTGTCCTAGGTTGTAAGGAGGGGAAGTGATTATTAAATCAACGGTTGAATCATCCAAAAACTCAAGATTTTCTGCCCTTCCGACAAAAAGTTGAGGCTTCGGATTAGGGGGAAGGCCATCCCGAAAATTCTTAACAATCAAACCAGAATTGTGAACAATATCACCATTTTTGTTAAGAATAAACCTACCATTGTTAAGATTATTTTCTGTATGTTTTAGCCAATATTGTATAAGGATGCGATCTATCCCCAACCTTTTCCCAATCTCTTGTTGTGTCATACCACAACCCTTAAGGCATATAGCCCACTCTTTTAATTTCTGTCGCTCAGGTGTTAGTGTTCTTCCCATTTAAAATATCCTGCTAAAATTCACATCGAGCCGTAGTTTATTTTCCTTGTAATGCACCAGCCTTAATGCTGAGCAGTATTTACATTCCATCTTCTCAGTGTAGACATCCACTATCTCAACCACAAAGACATGGCAGCAATGCTTATCGCCCTGATTCACCTTTTCTAACTTGGGCTTGGGCTCCCCAATCTCAACCGGCACTAAATCTTTCCCCTCAACTCATGTGGGTTTAAATATCGGTGAAAATGGCTGTATTCCTTCATGTTTTTGGTTTTCTAAGCAAGCTAAAAAATGTTCACCGATGGTAATATTAAAGTTTATAACTAATCGACTACCACAAATCTGACAAAAATGGCTATTGGCTAAAACTAACATAGTACCGAGAGAATATAAATCTTCGTACATTGGCATTTTCAGAAACCTGTAATACTAGCTTTTCTTTTTTTATAATTCTTTCCGTGGAAGTATTTAAACAGGCAATCTTTGTTATCACAGGTTTCTGGTTGGTAAGCCGCGTCTTTTGGCCAGAGAAAATTCCCCCCACAAACAACACATTTTTTGAGCCATTTACTATCGCCTACTTGACCATAGGGGCATTTCCATCCCCATTCCCCATCATCGGTGTAGGCTCCAAAGATTTCATCGCCTGGATACATTTGTTCGTCTTTATCAACTAGGGCTGGATGATACCTACCAACCTCTATATGACTGTAGCTCTCAAATGGGTCTAGCCCTAAATCTGGCTGTGGCTTAATCACCCTTCTGGTCATGGTCTTTATGCCATCCAGTATCAACTTCGGATGGTCGCCGGACATTATTATGCCTGTTTCTTTCAATGTTAATCTCCTTACTTCGACCGGCCAGGGTAAGCGTCTGCTGGCTGACCGGCCGCTGGTAAAGGGATTAGCTATGCTCTAATGGCATCACCCCCTTTCTATTTCTTCGGGGTAAGTCCCAATAAGGCGTTTTGCACTTGGCGCACCGCCTCGGGTGGACTAATTTACTTGGCCACTCATGGCCGCATCGTAAACATTTAAGTATTTTTATTTGCATTTCAACTTCAAATCCTCCAAAGCATCAATAACTTCTTGGCAAGTATTAGAAAGGTCAGCCTTTTGTGCTAATGTTAAAACGTTAGTAGATTTATGACGCCTTAACCGCTTACTATCTCGAATTAGCTTTTTTAGGTCAGAAATAAGAAAATTTATCATAATAAAAGAGTAACCCTAAGAAGTAAGTTCTGTCAAGTTAAATTACAGCCAATAACTATATAAGACCTCAACGCCACGCTTCCACTACCACCAAATAGCTTTAGCTTTCGTTGATTTGCTAGGGCATTGACATTAGTGTTATAATAACTGCTTAATGAGGATATTCTACGCCTTCTTAATAATTATGGTTTCTACTATCCTCTGGCTTTTGCCGATAACCACGGCAATATATGACTTCCGCACCGACCAGCGCGAAGATACTTTTGCCACTGAAACCGGTGGCACCACCGCCAACGTGACGCTACTTGATGACCTCTATAATGATGATACCGGCTCTGTTGATGTTGACTCCGACCTGGCCACCGATGTCCCTCTGCCTTCTTCCTACAATGCTACGAATCAAAATTTACTTGTTGGTGGCCTGACGGCCAGCGCCAACCGTACCATGATTGTTACCTATGATATTGATGCTTTAAGTGAGAGTGAGGCGGTAAGCAATATTCTTGATAGATTGCCCTTGATATGGCTGTTGGTGATTATAGCCTTTCCTATGGCGGCTTTATTCGCGATATTTACGGGGAGGGCATGATGAGATTTAGAGACCTTTTACCAGTGTTGGCGACCATCGCCCTCGGTATGTTTTTCCTGGTAGCCGGGGCGGGTAAGCTGCTTATGGGCTACGACAACTTCTCCCCCATGATGCCTCAAGACTTTATGCCGGAAAACGTAGCCAGCTTTATATTCTTTATCGTGCCCTTTACTGAGGTAATTATCGGTTTGTTCCTGTTAGCTAGTATCGCTGTGCGGTTTATTGCTATGGCCTCCTCGTTTTTAGTTGCTGGTTTTATAGTTAGTAACCTTTACTTGATAAGCCTCGGCATTGAGGAATGTGATACCTGCTTCGGTGTCTTTGGCAGTCTGAGTCCGTATAGCGCTTTACTGCTAGACGGTATAATAGCTGTGCTTATTATTGCTGTCGTTTTGTTTCACCCAAGTAATTTCCTTGAGATTAAGCCCTGGTTTCTTACACCTGTGCATAAGCCGGATGGTGTGCCTTCTCTCGGTGCGCCCAGGGCTGGAGAGATATGCAAATCTTAGAGAAGGAGGTTTAAACCAATGCGAAACTTACAGCTCTGGATTCTAAGCACTGGCCGCGGAATGGTCGCCCGCGGGAAAGAGGCACACAAAGGCGAGGGTGGTGCGATAGACATTGGCGGTATCCTGCTGATGGGTATCGGCATGGTGTTCTTGGCAGTCGGGTTTATTATGTTCCCGGTAGTCACGGATGCCACTGACGACCTGTTGGATTACGCCTGTACCGCTAATGCGTCAATCACCGATGCCACCTTTACCGGCTTCACAGCCATCATCGGGATTACCCCCCTGCTGGTCCTGATCGGCTTCCTATCAGCCGCCGTTTTCTCTATGTACCTTGGGGTAAGAGTTATGAAGGGCGGCGCTGGCAGCACCAAGCTCGACCTGGGGACCATCCTGCTGCTCGGTATCGCGATGATATTCATCGCTATTGGGCTCATAATCCTCCCGGTGACGCTGGATGCTATCTGCTCGGTACTGACCGGGGATGGTAGCGGCCTGAACGATGCCTATGTCGGCCTGTCGGCCATCCTGCTGGTGACGCCATTACTGATCTTAATCTCCTTCCTGGCCGGCGCTGTCATTAGCGGGTTCTTCGGCATTAAGCGCCTGGGTTCCTCAATGTGACCCACATCGTATCATCCTGGGGAGGGTGGTTCGCTGCTTTCCCCGGGATGGTGCGAGAAAAAGGAGTAAGGTATGAATATATTCGGACCACCGAAAGAGAAGAGGACACAGTTATTCTTTCGGGATGATGGTAAATTTATCTTTCGGAAGTTGCTGATTGAAGATACCTTTTTAGTTGAAAAGGCAGGGGATGACATTATCAAAGGTTGGAAGCATTTTTTTAAACTCCAGTTTCCGTTCCCTGGGTTAAAAGGCATAACTGCTGATATGGTAACGCTTGGATTCGACCGCGACATAATTCTTGACCCCTATGGCTTGGTGGATGAAAAGGACAAACCGGATAAACACAGAAAAATAAACGATAACGACTGGATTACTGATGTTGCGGAGGGGCAGAGGTATAAAGCGCAAAACAAGCCCGGCACTATGTTGTTGCTGGATAAGATAACCATGTTTTTGGGGGCGGCTGTTTTAATTATCGTATTAGCGATAGCTGCCCGGGCGGTATGGGGGTGAATATGAAGGACAAAGAAAAGCGAATACGGCCTTTGCCATTAAAACAAATCGGGTACTTTGCTGGTGGTATTGTGGCGCTATTTGTGGGCTTTCTCATGGCTATGGCTTGGGGTGAAAACCGGGGTAATATGCTTTTGGCTATGGGGACAATCCTTTGCTGGCCAGGTGGTGCCTACTTGCTTTACCGGGGTATCCAGAAGCGTGACCAAGAGGCGGTTATAATTGGAGCCGATAAGCCGAAAGGGTTAGTAAACAGCTTGAGTATCTACGCCAAAAAGGATAGCGAGACTGGCAGAATCTACCCCGAAAAGATAGTCTTTGAGTGGGAAGAAAACCCGCTGGGCCAGCCGCAGCAATGTATTAATAATAATCGGTGGTACTATGTCCACCTTTGGGACATAGCAAAGGGAAAATTAGTCCCCTTTGCTTTACCCGATAGTCAATACTTTGATCCCCGGGAATTTGCCAATGTAATCACGATGCCGGCACATAAGAAACTATTTGAGCGCCAGGCTACCTTGTTGCAAAAGATAGCTCCTTTTGTGATGGTGGTGGCCTTTTTAATCTCAATTTTTGGTTTATTAATAACAACCCCAACTGGAGGATAAGATGTCGGAAGAAGATGGCAATGGCCATGATCCAATTGAGGAAGCGGAAAAAGAAGCCTTTAAAGGTGCAATTCTTAATGTAAAAGACATGAAGCGCGAGGATGGCATACTAACACGGGGGCTATCCAGCGCCCAGCAGGGCGTTTTACAACGCGCCATGAGTGCCGAAAAGAAGGATGAAGATTACCGCCAGGAACTAAAAACTGCTTTCTTTCTTTCAACTGAAGAAGCTGATAATTGGGTTAAAGCTCTGAATGAATGTGACCGCTATGGCTGTTCCCGAAAGCTGAATATAGACTGGCTTGTAGCCCGCAATGCTGGCATCCAAGGTGGGCGCTTTAAAGCAATACTTGAAGCCATAACCCACACATACATTCAAAGCAATGTCACCGGGCAGAAGAAAAATAAGTGGTGGAGTAATGACAAACAAGAAAGTAAAAACAGCTCCCTTGGCTCTTGAAGATATTTTGCAGTTTGAGCTACCGCCCTTATTTCGGCGGCAGCACTTAAACCGTGATGTTATCATTGGGCTATTGGGGGATAGGGGTGGTGGTAAAAGCCTTGGCGGTGGCATGATAGTGCTACTGGATTATATGCTTCAGGGTGAACCTTGCTTTAGCAATATGCAATTAAAGGCAACCCTTGATGTAGATGGGGAGATTGCCGCCAGGTATGGTCTTGTTGAAGGGCAAGTTAATTTCGAAGCCAAACCCCTCGATAAAAACAAGTTTCTAAGGTTCGATCCCGAATACCGGGGGTGCGTTTTTTTTACCCATGAATTTAATATCTGGCTGGCAGATGCCCGGCGTTCAACCTCCAACCTTAACCTTGAGACTGATGATGTCGGCCAGGAGCTTCGTAAATTGGATGCCGCTTGGATTTATGACTGCATTGATGAAAGGTTTGTTGATTTACGGATAAGGGATGCCACCGACATCTTTATCAGGACCAGCGATACCGCTTTAACCGCAAGGGGGATGGCGCAGAAACAAAAACAAGGGATTGAATTTGAGTGGTGGGTTTTTGCTATGACACAGAAGGGAGCAGCGATTTGCCAGACAGAGAAGTATAAAGATTTAGCCAAGCCGTTGGGCCCCTTTTATGTTCGAGGTAGACAGCTCTGGGGACTGATAGATACCCAAAAGAGGGAGAGAAGGGAGAAATATAAAACCCAGATAGGTATGACTCCTGTTGATATTGAGATTAACGAGAGTCCGGAGTTGGTTGCTGCCAAAAGTGAACTAGGATGGCTTGAGAAGAAATCCCTTGATATTATAAATAGCGGAGTCGAGTTCCTAAAGGGGTGGGAGCTTACTCAGAAAATAGGGCGGCCCCTTACACGCAAAATGAGAAATGACCTACAAGGGTTTGGCATCCATTATGATTTAGACCTGCAAGGTTATAGAGTTAACAATCTTAAGCTAGAGAAGGCAGGGGTGAGTGCCGCCGTGTAACTATTATATATTATACTAGAATATTTACTCCCTTTTTCTTAAAAATAGGAATCGGGCAGGCGGAACAAATAAAGGGAATCATTACTATATAATAAGGAAAAAGAAATGGGTTTAGCAGATCGCGATTATATGAGGGGCGAACATCCGACTTATTGCACTTGCAAAAATTGTGTGGATAACCGGCTGAGCCGGCAGCGGAACTACACCCCCCTTATTCCCCGGGATAAGAAACAAGAACCCAACTGGTTTACTCGATTTATTAAAAAGAGGCGGTGGTAAACTACTAATAAAACAAGGAAGGGGGCTAGAATTAGCTCTCAGGGCTTGATAGAATGAAAAAAGCAGTTGGTCTAAGTCTACTAATCGTAATAGCCCTGGTTGCACCGGGTTGTACCGCTACCGATCCGGGCTTTACTACCATTGTCGGTGATTCCAAGGTCAAGATAGTTGATGATGACCTCAATATAATAACGATTGATGAAACTAGTAGGGCAATAGCAACGCTTACCTTTGAACACAAGAAGCTACATGAGGGTGATTCATATTCTTTCTGTGATGTTACTGATGTGGCTAATGGGGCTAACGTTACAGTATTATTAATAACACCGAACACCAGTAAAAGGGTCCATCTATTCTGGGGGATAGAACATGAACTGGAATCCAATACCAAATTATATGAAGACACTACTTATTCAGATAATGGGACCGAGGCAACCCCCAACAATAGAAACAGGGAATCGCTTAACACCGCCGAAATGAAGGTCTATAAAACGCCGGTGGTAACTGCTTACGGTACTTTGATCTGTGAAGCCCAGGAAGGATCGGGGAAAAAGTCCGGTGGCGTAAATAGACAAGGTAATGAGCGTATATTAAAACCAAATACCGCATACACACTGGTGATAGTTAATGCCACGGCAAATAATAATACGACCTCTACAGAAATAAACTGGTATGAGCATACGCCGTTGGATTAAGGTGATTAGATGAGTTTGGCATTACCCGGGTTGGTAGTAGTCTTCTTCAGTGTGCTGGCTTTCTGGCGGCCGAACGCTGTGCTGTTTATGCTGGTGGGTGGGGTTTCGATGATGACCGGTCTATATTGGTTTGATGTTTACAATAGCGATATAGGGCTTTCAATATCGCTGATGCTGATAGCCTACAGCTTTCTCAGCTTTGCCTTTGCCTACAGGTATATATTTTGGAGTGAGCCGCCGCCGGTATATTCTGGATAGGGGGGAAAATGTTTAAACTTCAAAAGAGAAGGATGGCGATAACTCTAATTGCAGCATTAGCACTATTGGCTACAGTTGCCACTCCTATAATACTTGCCCAGGCTCAAGTTGGGGAGATTCAAACCGATGACTTCGTAGCCAAGTTTAACCCGACTGGTACTCACGTTAAAGATGGTAGGCTCAAGGTCAGGATAGACATTTATCCCAACCCTGGAACTAAGACTTACGATATTCACCATATCGAAGTGCCTGTAATTCCACCTGAAGGATACCCAGGTGAGGTAGACAAAGATGGCAACCCTCTTAACTATGAGGACTATGAAACCTGGCTGGAAAGTTTACCGAAGGTTTGGCAAACTAACCCGTTCCTCTGTCATTTTATCGTTATTGATAAAGATATGTTCCGGGATGCGCTAGAGCAATACGTAAAAGAGATATTTGACCAAGCAACTTTAACAGCGCTTGATGATGAACTCAGCAAGGTAGACCAACCTACAATCTACGAGGTAAATCGGATAATGTCCTCAAAGACTGGCTCCGATGCGAAATTGTCTATAAGCGATGACCCTGCCCAGATTATAAGCACAGTCAATCAACGGTTTGAGGGGTTAGAAATAGGCTTGGGAGCAAAGGCTAAGTAGACAAAATGAAAAGGTTTATCCTGATTGCGTTATCCATAGTCCTATTTATCGGGCTATCAGTTGGGACTTATGTTTTGGCAAACCCTGATGCTATTCTTATTGGTTCTGCCGCAATAAACAGGGGAAGCAGCACTGGGGCACATACCTTAGTAAATAAGGCAGCTACCGCTACTGGTACTGGAACCATTAGTACAGTGGAGATTTACACTGGTACAGGTCTAAGTAATTGTGAAGTAGCTACCTTTTTTGTGGTCAGTGGGAATAACCTCAGCACTCGTGATACAGAAGTTATCGGTGCTGTGACAGGTGGGAGCAAGCAAACATTCAGCGGGCTTGATATGGATGTAGTAACAGGTGATTACTTGGGAACATACTACACCGCTGGCAATATAGATTTAGAGACATCTGGTGGTAGTGGTGTGTGGTTCGCAGTTAGTGCAGATAATATACCTTGTGAGAATGTTCTCTTCACCTTAATAGACGATTTTATAATCAGTCTCTATGGCACAGGAGAAACAGCTGGTGTAGTAGCCCCCACACCCACATCCGCCGGCACACCAAGTGAGGTCACTCCCATAGTATCAATTATAAGCTTGATACCCTTTACCTTCTTCGGCATCTTGGCATATTGGAAGCTCAATACTGTATTGTTTTTAATAACCGGCGGGACCGCAATGATGACGGGCTTATATTGGTATGAAATCTTTACAAGCGACATCGGAATCTCAGTAGCCTTATTGGTGATAGCCTTTGGCCTGGTATGCTTCGGGTTTGCCTTTAAGCTGATATTCTGGAAAGAACCTCCAGTAGTATATACGAAAGAGGAATAGACGATGGCAGTTGAAGTAAGAGACCCAGAGCCAGAAGTAGGGGGATTCGGTGAGTTTGGTCCGCCAGGTGATGAATTTGGCGAGCCTTTACCAGAACCAACGCCACCCCCGGCAAAGCCTTTGGTGCCACCTAAGCCACCTGCAGCCCCTGTTGAGGTAGCTCCGGAGCAAAAGCATATCAAGCCACAGATTGAGCAAGCCCGGGCCCAACAAGCGGCCAGGCAGCGAGAAGCGCAGATACTAACAGCTCACACAGAGCGCCGGGAGGAAGCCGAGAGGATAGCCCTGAATAAGAGAATATCTACTACTGAGGCTCTAGCTTTCCTTGGTGCCAGGGTGCCGGAGCGCGATGTTACCAGGGCAAGGCTAGAACGTGAGCTGGCTACCGGCTTACTTACTGATAAGCCTAAACAGGAATTTAATGCGCTGGTAAAACTAGGCCGAATACCTAAAGGCAGCAAGTTTGTAGCTGGTAAACGTGGCCAGCCTTGGGCTTATATCACACCAAAAGAGCAAAAGAGGGTAGCTGGTGCAAATAGGGCAGCCAGGGCAGAGTTAGCCAGGTTTGAAGCAGCGAATGTTGAAGTCAAGCCAGGCGTTTGGTATGCCAAGTCAGATCTGGCCAAGTTGACAGTAGCGCAGCAAAAGGAACTAGTGGCAACTGGCGAATATACTGTCAGAGCTGCCGTAATCTTAAAAACCAAAGATATTAAAGCAGCGCTCAAAGCTGCATCCGACCGGGTAACGCCGACCACTATCTTTGATAAACTCCCGCTATCCGCCTTTGAGAGGCTACCAAAAGCACCAACCAAGGCGGAAGCCCTAGCCTTTGCCAAAGCCATGAAGGACTATCTGGTAGTTAAGTTTCTTACGAAACCAAAAGAGGAGTCCCAGGAGACTTTGAGAGAGGCTTTTGTAGTACAAGAGGCATTACCAATGTGGCAAAAGATGTTAGGTGGTAGCAGCTTTATAGCCTACAATGCCAAAAAGGGCGAATATGTGAGGTTTGCAACCGGGGAAGCCCCCTTAGCCCCTGCTGGATTGCCTAGTAGAGCCCTTCCTGTTACTCGGATAGTAAAAGAGGCGCTAAAAGTAGGACAAAGGCTAAAAGTAGTAAGCGCCGATGATGTCGGCATGGATGTCGCACAGTTTTCACGTTTCATTAAGGCTAGGGTTCTTGATCCAAAACTTGAGCCCGAAGTTTTTAAGTTAAAGGAATTGACTGAGATAGCCAGGGTAGGTAAGGGACTTGGTGCCTCAAAACCCAGAATGTCCCCTGCAGAATGGAAAAGGATAACAGAGTCAATAGAAAAGGCTGGTAAGGGCAAAAAAGAAAGTCTTGAAAGAATGCGGCAAGCCATGAAGGAGCACTCTGAGTTTTTGAAGCAGGGCATAAGGGAAAGGCGGCAAAAGGAAGCCTCAAAGATAGTTGAGGCCGCTAGGGAAAATGAGAGAAAGATGCAGGCCATCTTTGAACGTGAGATGGCTAACTTGGCCAAGATTGCCTTACCAACTGCCGGTATAGTGATAATGCCAGGTGGTGCTGCTTTCCTGGCGAATTACCTTGATGCAAAAGAGGCAAGCCGCCTGGGGCTGAGTCTGAGGCAAATAGCTGGCACACAGACTTTAACCGAAGCACAAATCAGGGCTATTGCTAAAACAACCGGGCTTACTCAGAGCCAGGTAAAGACCCTAGCCGAGTCTAAGACTTTACACAGCCTATTTACCACAACGATTACAAGAACGATTACAAGGCTGGAGCCTGCGGTTATCACAAGGCCACTCACAAAGACAGAATTAAAGACGTCAACGAAGTTAGCTACGGAGTTACTTACGAAGCTCAAAACCAAAACAGCTACGAAAACAGAGTTAGAGACGGCAACCAAGCTAATGTTGAAACTACAGACAAAGTTAGCTACTAAAACACAAGTTGAAGTAGCTCAAAAGCTAAAGCTACTATTGAAGCCTAAACTAAAGCCAGCGCTTAAACCAGCCCCAACTCCAAAAGTGCCGGCTAAAGTACCACCGCCTGCTAAAGTACCACCACCGGCCAAGGTGCCACCAAAGCTACCACCTTTACCCCCTAAAGCTACCGACAAGCAAAAGCGAGAGGCTATTAAAAGAGTCGGGGGTGCTTTAGCCTGGCGGCATGGTGAACTTCATGGCAAGGATGTATGGCAAATCATTCATCAGCCCTGGAGAAGTGATGATCACCTGACAGTATTGGGCAGGAAGCCACAGGGGGCTACCATCGTTAGAGGCCCGGGTAGTGCCAAACAAACCATTAAGCTGTTAAGAGGTAGGCCGCCGGCCGGTACCGTTACCGGCGATATAGGAGTCTTTGACTTCAGCATTGACCCCATAGGTGGCAGAACTCTCAGCATAGAGTTCACCCCCGACCCCAAGCTAGAGACCACAGGAGACATTAGGATAGGCAGGAGAAGCCCACCTATCACCGAAAGGCAGCCAGTATTGTCAGGGCGGGGCAAAGGCGCTAGAATTACACCTAAGAGGCCGAGGTTGAGGAGATAGTATGAAGAAGCGCAGCACTTTCAATAAACACTTTGATAGCTACATGGCTGGTAAGAGAAAGAACCTTTTGCTATTGCTGGTTGCTTCTATTATCTTTACGATTGTCTCCTGGGCTTATATGTATCCTAAAAGCGCTGACTATTCATGGTTTGCCTTGGCGATAATGCTACCCTGGATGGGTAAGTATTACCTGACAGCAAGGGCAGCTACTAAATTCGCACGTAAGAAGGCAAAGGGATGATAATTTACATTCTAATGGGCATAATCCTGGTCGAAGTAAGTGCAGGTATCTGTGCTATGATATACTTAATATCGAGGATATTTGATACCGCAGAGGAAAAGGATAGCCAAGATGAAATGGTTTAGTAAACTATTGAGGGCTATGGTGTTGATGGTGCTGGTATCGGGATTCCTGCTGGGTACCACGCCGGTCTATGCTGATACGCCTGACCCTGACTCCACCCCGGTTGTTGACCAAATCAATGTCTACCGCAATCTAAGAGAAACAGGGGATATATTATTCCTGGTCCTGGCCAATATACCTTACAGCACCATCCCCGACTTGCCGGTAACGTCAACCTTTATCTGGCGGCTTATAGATACCGATAACATAACAGAATTAGGTAGCACAGTAGGTACCGCTTTCAATGTCGGCACACATGAAGATGATGGCTATGGTTTTAATGTCTACAGCCTCTATTTCTCCGCCACTGAGGTTACGTCTTTGGGGATAGTTTGGGAAACTGCCTATACATTAAGGCTCACCGGCAACCCGGCGGCCTTTGATGACCCGCCTTTTTACAACTTCACCATTAACGTGGTGGCTTATTCTACCTTAACGGCCCAGGCCGATGTCCAGGCGGAGTTAGCCGCCAGGATACTGGCACTAGCCGCCGACCTCAATAACAAGTGGGGGCTATCAGCGACATTCTCATTATTGACCGAGGTTGAGGCTGGTACTGTGCTAAGTATCTTTGGCGAGGCATTTTTCAGGGGGGCTATCTTCGGCTTACAATCGTTAGCGCCAACCGTGTTTAGTGTCATCATAAGGGACTTCACCATAACCGAGAGAGAATGGGACCCCGAGTATTCAGAGAATGTTACGGCACAGTGGGGTGGTACCTGGATTGATACATCACAAGCGGCTGGTAAAGCCCTGTTCGGCACCGACTATGACCTTCTCTCGGTTATCATGCTGATAGCTATGAGTATCGGGCTCTTGATCGGTAATGTTATGATAACCGGGGATGCCTGGAATGGCCTGATTGATGTCACGGTTCTGGGCGTGATAGGGGCAAGGCTGGGGATGTATGACTTTGCTTTCCTGCTGCTGGTAGCGGCCTTATGCTGGATTTACATCGGGAGTAAAATATGGTTCAGGTTGTTTAAGTGATGAGGATTATCAATAAAGCCATATTCGTCACCTTTGCACTGATATTAGTGCTTCTACTGATAGCCGGGCCGGTGCTGGCCGCGGCTTACTTCGGGCTATTGCTGGTCCAGGAAACAGGCGGCACTGCTTACACCAAGCTGCCTGTTATCTTCGAGGTTAATAACACATACCTAGTAGAACAAAATTACATGGATGGCACCGGCCTCGATACCAGGGTAACTTCCGGCGGATCTGAATTACCGCGTATGATTACCGACAATAAGACGCTGGTGGCCGTTGACTTATCGGCAAACAGCAATAAGACTCTAAACTACACCATGGGCGGCGGCAACCTGACCGCCTCGATGCCTGTTATCACAGGCTATGGGGGCTATCTCACAGTATCAGACAACACCAATATTGAGCTTGGGGATAACTTCACTGTGCTGGTTGATGGCTGGTGGTTTACCGATAACTTCACCGACAGGAACGCGGTTATCAAAGACGATGCTTTCGGGCTTTTTATCAGTGACGAAACAGATATTACGGCAGCAATTCCAACCACATCCACAGCTATTAAATATGAGGTAAATGACGATGCAGTTTCAACGGGTTTTCTAACTTCTTGGAACGCGCAGACCTTTACCACCATTGGCGCCATTCTTGTCCACTCAGTTGAGATTAAGGTTTATGAGGCTGGCACACCCCCGGCGATTTCAGTTAATATCACAGCTACGGCTGCCGGAGTGCCTACCTCTACAGTCCTAGTATCAAAAGAAGTGCCTGCTAGTGTGACGGCCACTTGGGGGGCCGCACCTGGGGATTGGCAGACAGTCACCTTCGATGGTATTATCGGCACTCAGCTAGCCCCTGTGACCATGTATGGTATAACAATTAGCACCCTGGGGGGTGATGGTGCTAATAATATCCTATGGCGCTTAGATGCTTCAGCTCCGGCCTATGGCGGCGGCACAAGAGCTTCATCTAGTGATCAGGGTGAGATTTGGACTACCGATGCGACCAGGGATCTCATGTTCAGGATTAACAACTTCTCAGGGCCCAGAGTAACCGCCACAAGTGTAGCCAGTGGCGAGCATGAAGTTGTTGTCGAGAACCTTCACAACATGATAACTAATGGCAGTTTTGAGAATGGAAACCCACCTGATAATTGGGTATTGGGAGGAGCCGGGGCTTCGGTAAATCAAGATGGGGTTACTTTTTTTACAGGCTCATATAGTGCCAATCTGACAAGGGATGGGGCTAATTGCTCTATTTACAATAGCATTTCTAATTTTGTTGGTTACAGGGGCGAGGTTATAATCTTTGGTGTCAAAGTAAAGACATCAGCGGCCAATAGCGCATTTCTTACGATTTGGGATGGCGTAAGTTCAAATAGCGGTGATTTCCATAGTGGTAGTGGTGATTGGGAGTGGATAACAGTAACAAGGACAATAGACGGCGGCTCTACTTTTCTCAGGGGCTATGTGGAGTTAATTAATACCAATACGACTATCTACATTGATGCCGCGACCATGGTTAATAGCCCGGTACTGCCCGATGGCGGTAGCTTCTCAATTACCGTTGATGATGTGCTTGAAGATGCTACCTTTAGCGATAATACCACTGAGGTTCCCGATAACGCTAATAATTGGTTAATGATGCAGAATAACGTGCTATCCTGGGCCGACAATATCACCATTGACGTTGATGGTGTGCAGCAGCTTTACTTTGCCCCGGTTGATATTATAGCCGGCACTCTGCTACCAGATAGGGCAGGGGGTGATAATCCCGGGGCATTTACCTGGGGGAGCAACCCTGCCGGGATAAGTGTCAACTTTACCAGCTTTAGCCCGGTGGCCGAGGCCAAAGCACCGGCCTTTACTCTAGGAGAGGCGCCCGACTTCATCACAGCCACACCGAATATAACCAGCAGCTTTACAATAGTGCCACCGACAGCAGGATTTCCCCTGGCCGGGGTTATCGCGGCAGTAGCCGATGCCACCAGCACACCGCCACAACTGCCCTTGCTGATAATAGGAGGCTTCGTTATTCTGGCCGCCAGCTTTGCCACCAGCGCCATATTCAGAAAGCACGGCTCAGGCACCATATTCGTGAAGATATTAGTGATAGCTGCCTTCATGGGAATATTCATAGCCCTTGCTAACTTCGGCATAGACTTCTGGATGTTGGTAGTGTTTCTAATAATAGCTGTGGCTATGGCAATAGCCAGTAAACAGTTGGGGTGGACATAATGCACATGATAGGGTTTCTCTGTTTCCTATTCGTGGGGATGACAATGCTAAACCGATTTGCTGAAGGGGCTATGATAGCTGGTGATGAGATTTCAATTATGAATACTATGACGATTACTCGTGACCAATCAGTATTTCAATTATTCACCGTACCAGTATTAAACACCGATTTCTTCTTTACCGGCATCCCAAAACTAATACAATGGGATTATTCTTTCTTTGGGGGCAATGCTGCCATATTTCAATACTTCCTTTACAGCTTAACGATTGCACTGACATTCCTACTATTTACCGTTATCATCGGTCTGGTTAGCCAATATTTTAGTAGGCGCTAAGGGCTCAATATCACCCTCTTATTCTTCCGCTTGCAATCTTTGTCAGGACAGACCAGTAAAATTTTAATCTCCATATCTTTACTACACCGACTACACTTCGCCACCAATCCCTTTAAATGGGGTAGTTCCTTAATCCGTTTGTCTATCTTCCCACTATCCATGCCCCCTCCTTTCACATATCTGATACTTCATGGCCGCTTCAGAATAATCACCACTACAACCATGCCTATCGTGGGAGGCACGAAAAACAGAAGCCATGGGGCTGCTACCATAAACTCGCCAGTGCCTGGATAGTTACTCATGTTGCTGGTGGCCGACATAGTGGTGTTGGCTGTGTTGGCCATTTCAGTTACCACAGGCATAAATGTCAGCAACAAGAGCATCGCTGCCCCCACGATTAGCGTTACGATTATTACGTGCCCGATTTTATTCATTTACCTTGGCCTCCTTCTTTTTAAGAAAACGTTTATGATTTTCTCAATGTCAAACTTTTTCCCCCATTTAATAGCTATGGCCATAACGAATACCGCAAACCCCATAGTTGCCAAAAGAAAGATTACTGGAAGCGCACCAGGAAGTAAATCAGGGATTAAACCGGGAACTAAAAGCGCTGGACCTTCGATGTTCTTCATCGCGATTGTATCAACCTTCATCGTTAAATCTGGAAAGAAAAGAAAGCCCGCTACTATAATATTCCAGAAAACTACCACGCCAGTGAATATAACTACAAGCCCCACAAGAAGGTTTATAGCACCCCTTAGATATTTATTCATTTCCTTCTCCTTATGGTTGCTAATCGACATAAAAGTAATATTTGAGCTCCTATGACATTGCCGAGACCTAGAAATGCGTAGATGTTGGATTCTCCCCCAAGGCCAAGGCCAATAAGACCAAACCCAGACATAAACAAAAACAATTCAATCACTGTGATGTTCTCAGTTCTCCAATTAATAAATTCCCTAAACTTCATTTCCTTCTCCTAATATTAATTTCCCCAAAGACGGCCTCATCCAGTATAACATCTGCCTTTTTATATACAAACTTCTGCCCCAGCACTTCCCAGAAGCCGTGTAGCGTGAATATACGGCTGCCGACCTCGGTACCTTTAGTTTCGTATTGGTTAGTCAGCAATAGACCGCTGGTATTCTTGATATACACCGAGTAGGCGGCCTTATTTGCTTTCGGCATACCTAGTTCGCCTTCGGGCTTATCTATAAAGTTGGCATAGACGCAAGCGCCCAGCCACACCAAGAAGACCACTACCGCCACCAGGATTATGCCTTTAAGCATGGTTTTAAATATCATAACTCTAACTCACTACTTTACTGGCCCCAGACATTCTTCAAGCAAATCCGTGAGCATCATAATCAGCACAAAGGCGTGTCCCATTTTGCGTTTAGGGTTATTGATTACATCTTTGAGAGTCATACCCAATGCTCGATGGTCGTAAGCATCATAGTCTAAGAGAGTAATAGGATGGGGCGATAATAGAAAAGTCTCTTGCAATTCCTTGTAGGCAGGTGTCCCCACAACATTCAGGGAATAATATTTAGCATATATTCTCTTCCGAGCTTGTATATAATCTAAATGTTCTCCGAACCAATAGGAGTATTCGGGTATAGTACCCTTTCCCATTGGGTAACGGTGCGCCTTATTATCTCTCCAACCATTCCTGCGCCAAGAGTGCCAGTCAGAAGTTGGTTCTCCATCTGCGCCAATATGTCTTTTATAGACCTTGCTAAACTGCCACAAGTTCTCAAAGTTTTTTGATATTATCAAGCCATTATTTATCACTGGTAAAACAAACGGGCTTAACTCTCTGTATTTACCAGAACTTGAAGTAGTATCAATAACTATGCAGCCATCAGGTATCTTGGCAAACTTAAATAATGCTTTTATCATAACTCCTCACCATATATCTGATACTTCTTCAATCCACCCTGTATCCTTTTGCCTGTCTCGGTCCATCAGCATACCAGATATACTTTATTTTACCATCCCAACTAGGCGCTATGGCGCTGATAACAAAATGCTCATAGCCTAGGGCCAGCTTACGCTTGAAGTGCCGGTAGTATTGCTGATAATCCATGACCTCGATGTTTACCAGTATGCCACGCTCTAAGGCGTACTCTTGAATCCACAAGGCTTGACCAACACAGCCATGCTCTTGGTACTTAGTATTATCCGGCATGGCAAAGTAGGCTTCCCGGGTTATCTTGCTAAACAGATAGCCATTCTCAGGGTAGGCAATATCATTACTTGCTATAGCCACCCCTGATAACCCAACGCCCACCGTGAATAGAAACGCCAAGGTAAATAGTAATACCAGTATTCTTTTCATTTCACCACCTTAGTGCTATCTTTATCCTTTACTGCGCAACTTACAGCCTTTATATAAAAAAACATAATTATTAAAACTAACACAATGGCTACCCCATAAGCACCACATACCCACCAGCTCGGTTCCCATAAATCCATTAAACCGCCAATTAAGTACCCAATAACCCCAGCGCCTAATACTGGCACCAAATAAATATAAAATAATCCTTTTATCATTTCACCCCCACAGCTATAGTAAAGGCCCGGCGCTCATCATAGGGGAAGGATATTACCCCCGATGACCAGCTTTGACCAAGTATTACAACCGTATGGAAATATTTACTTAATTCCTCTCTCAGTTCATTGTCGGTCCACTCTGATAGATGCCAGTGGTTACTCTCACTTTTATGATCGCAAGGCAAGGATATAAACAGCATCCGGCGGGAAGCATAGGCAGCTTTGGCCAGCAAGTTTAGCCCATCTTCTTTCGTAAGGTGGTCAAGGCACTCAAACATGGTGACAATAGCATGGGCCCCAAATATGAATGTTAATTTAGTTATATCGCGTTCAAAGAAGCCACAATCAGGGTATTTCGTTTTAGCATACGCCAGCATTTCCTCATTGCGGTCAATTCCAACTGCCTTAGCACAACTCTGCCGTAAAATATTGGTGCCGTAACCGGAGCCACAGCAAATATCCAAGACCATATCATTCTTATTTAAAAAGCTGGCAGCGAATTGATAGCGCCTCAAGGCGTGTAGATAGGTCTCGATGCGGTGTTCAAAGATACTGTAATCCAGGATGCCAACCTCAACTACCTTATGAAACTCCATATATCCAGCCCTCCATAAGTTTCCTTAAATTCTTTAAAACTCTTAGCCTTTGAGTCTTTTTCAGATAGGATAGGGTTATCCACCGACCAGGGTATCCCTATGTCCGGGTCGTTCCACTTGATACCCCCCTCACTAACAGCATCATAATAGCTATCTACCTTGTAAAACATGACGCAGTTATCGGTTAAGGTACACATTCCATGCGCAAAGCCTCTCGGGATAAAAAGCATCATTCTGTTTTTTTCAGAAAGTAGGAAACTGTCCCACTCACCAAAAGTCGGTGAGCCTTTTCTTAGGTCAAGGATGGCATCGTAGACTTCACCACTTATAACTCTTACCAGTTTAGTTTCAGTATAGGGTGGAAACTGGAAATGTAACCCCCTGATAGTCCCACTTTTCTTTGATAATGACTGGTTCTCCTGCACCCAATTCCTGCGTATCCCATACTTCTTGAAGATTACGTTATCGTAGGCTCGCATGAAATACCCCCGATGATCCTCATGGGGTTCTAAAACAATCGTGAATACGCCTTTAAGTTTTTCCTCTTTTATCAACACCGGTTAGTCCCCCAGCCCCTTAACATAATAATTATAGTGCGACCCTATCGAGCCTTTACCCCCTGTTTTTCTCGATGATGCTTCAATTCTCTTACTTCCGACCGCAAACTCTTGTTGGTATCTTCTAAGGTAGAATAGGCGCTGACAAGCATTGGCACCAGATTATAGCCGTTATCAGAGTTCGCCACGTTTGCAATGCGTTCTTCTAGATCCAAGCCATCAACTAGGCCTATAATCGGGCCGTGCCACTTGGTAAGTAATTCATGTACGCCGAAGGCGAATCCCATCAGACCGATAGGCACTAAAAATAAATTGGCAAAAGGGGTAAAATGCCATATAATTTCCACAAAATCAGTGGGCATAGGCACCGTTTTAAACATTACCAGTGTTACTGGCCACTTTGAAAATTGAACTAACATAAACAGCATTGATATGCCAATGGCGAAGGTTGTGGTGGCTAAGTTGATATAGCTGTCTATTTTATGGCGAAGCACCCAAGCATCTATATACTGGCCCCCTACTGTCAGCCCATGATATATTTCACTGAAAATTAACTTTATTGTTTCCCAGAGTGCTTTCAGTATCATCTTCAGTGCTTTTTTGTAGTGCTTCATACTTTCACCTTCTCTAAAATTACGTTTAAAAGGTACTTCCCTATGTATTCGGTATAGGCTGGGGGGATTGCCTGGGTTAATTCCTGTTTGGTCATCCAGTCTATTCCCATAGCTTCTTGCCAGGTTATAAGCCTGCAATCCTTGCTCTGGCCTCCATGACCTGCTACAGTAAAATACTTTCCTAATGCCACTGGTGCCTTTACTTTAAGGGGGCATGGCAGCATCCAAATATCGAAGCCGTGCAATTCAAACCAGCGTTCACGGATAACTTTCAGGCCAAACATCGTTCCTTCCAGCCTTATATAGTCGCTCATTTTTGCGCCTGGTGTATTCTCAAGAATAAAGGGTTTACCGATAGCGAGAAGCAGGTCTCTGGTATTTACTAGCTGGTCAGTTTTCTCATAGACTACTGGCCCGTCTATCCATCGCCTTGCCGACCATGTATTCTCATAGCACGGTGGGCTGGCGTGGTAAGCATCATATCCCTCAAGGGGAAACTCCAGCGCATCAGCCTGGTAGAACTTGAAGGGGTAATGAGGCTGTGATTCTATATCTACCCCTTCTACATCAAAGCCAGCCCTAGCGTAACTGACTGAAGCTCCGCCGGCCTTGCAAAATAAGTCTAGCAACCTTGGCTTTCTCTGCACGTTTCACCTTCTCTTTCTCATAACCTGGTTTTAGCGACTCGGCATAGATCGGTCGATTGTTATTAACGGCCACTAAGGGCTTATCACCTTTACTGTCAGCCAGGCGCAGCCTCAGGGACATACTTTCCAGCGCCCGGGTGCCATCAGTCCTGATCAACCTAGTCCCATTTTCAATCAGCTTTTTTAGCAGCCTTTCGTCATGGGGGTTATCGCGAACCTGGATAATCCTCAGCACACTAAGACGGCCGGTTCTTTTGAATTCCCTACGCCTTCTAGCTTTCACCTTCACCTCTTAGAGCTTGCCCATCTATCTCACAAAGTGTTAATGCTAAGGCTAAATCTTTTGCTATTCTGTAGGCAGTAGCTCTACTAGCATTTGTTCCAACGTCCCCATAGTGTTCTTTTAGGTATTCTATTATCCTCATCCTCTCCTCACGCTTGGCTTCTTCCACAGTATTAGCCTCGTCCTCTTCATACATCTTTACTATTCCTTTTATAGTGTCGGCTGCTTGCTTCCTGATAGCTTCTACATCAGGCATGAGGGCATGGAGTTTGTCGGCATATTCGTATATCAAAGTCTCTATGTCAACTCGTGCATGGTCTTTTGTAACCATTGGGTAAAGAACTTCCCATACTATCTTCTCCCTCAACTCAGGTCTATCCTTCCTGAGCTTCTTACCTGTGCCTTGACAGATGGGGCATCTAGCGATAATATCCTTAGTATACCCAAACCCATCATTTGAGATAGCATCAATCTTCCTTCGCCCTTTACACTC
>SDBU01002638.1_pt1 | contig 23626 bp, 19 predicted proteins | sample 2277071 | NCBI WGS metagenome assembly SDBU01 (sample SAMN10397929, study PRJNA504765) | marine sediment metagenome | isolation source: marine sediment core GS08_GC12, 126 cmbsf | place: Arctic Ocean: Gakkel Ridge, Loki's castle | collected 2008 | reverse complement strand
CCATTAACAAGGAAGACTCCCTTGCCCTGCCACCACTCCACGGATCGCCAATCCCCGGGCAGAATAAGCTCTGCGATGCCGTCATCGAGGGCGGCAAGATAAATCCCCGATGGTGTACCGGCATCCACAGCTGGATCGGTCGATCGAATGTTGAAGGCCACCGCGCTCATCAAATCATCGAAACTGACTCGTTCCGGATAGGCGAAGGCGCCCGTGTAGATATCTCGAGGCTTTGAACCGTCGAGCTTAATCCGCATTAGATCCTGTGGGCCGAAGGACGTTTCACGGCTTGCCAGGAAAGATGCATCATCCAACCATGTCACCACGAAATCGAACTCCCCTCCTGGATCATACAAACGCTTGGAGGAAGAACCATCAGGGGAAACCAGCCACATCCCAGCAATATTCACCTCGGCTAATCCCCCAATGCTTTCACCTCTTAGATGAAGTACCCACTCCCCATCCGGTGACCAACTCGGAAAATATGCATTGATCGAATTGCTGGTCAGCCGCGTGATGTTGTTCGACCAGGTATCAAAACGATACACGTCGGTATTCGTACCCTCGAACGCAGCGATGAATGCCAAATAGTGACCGTGAGGGGACCAAGCCAGGGAGTCAACTCCACCAACAGCTTGTAGGATTTGATCTTCTAACTCATCCTGCTCGGAAAATGCCCCCATCACTTCGGGTGATATCAGCACAATGTCGGTCTCTATCTCTCCACTCGGCACCATGCGTATGACCAGATGCGGCTCGCCATCATCATCCCTCAGAATGTATGCAAACCGATCGCCGGTGGGCGAGACAACTACTTCTGATGCTGGGATCGACCCGGGACCCAAAAGCTTACGTCCTGAGCCATCCGCATTAAGGATGAAAAGGCTTGCCAAGCTGGGTGGACCGGTCAACTCCTTTCTGGCCTTGTACACCAACCAGGGTCCATCTTCCGAGAGTGCAGCCCATCGATCCGCCGAGGGAGCAAAGGGTGTCATCGTTGGGCCGACTGGGAAGGGAGTTTGCGTCGCAGTAGGCTCGGGCGTCACCATGGCTGTCGCTTCCACCGTAATAGTTGGTGTCTCTGCACCCGCCTTAGCTGTCATCGTCCCATCCTGGCTGTCGATTTCACTTGCGAAATCCAGGCTAGGCATATTACAGCTCACGGATGCCAGGAAAAGGACGAGAAATACACTCGCCGGGAGAAATTTTTTTCTGTCCCAATTAAGCTGCATGGGAAACCCTCCAAAATTGTTCCTTTAACACTCACCAATTTACCATTATGTTACTCAAACCAAGTTCATCGGTTGCAATACTTGGATGACAATTTTGAAACATCCGATTACCACCTGGTATTTGATCGCCCAATAAGAAGGTATCCTGAATTTCGCTTTGGATCAACCTTATCTTGTAGTGCATCAAAAGGTTATTTGAATACAGGCACACGAATCATTTTCAAAATTAGAACAGTTCAACCGATTGAGAGTGGATTTCTCAAGGTGAAGTTACTGAAAGCATCCTGATGCTTTCCACCTGAATCCAGAAGGTGTCCATTCCGTCCGTTTGCCACCGTCCGGTGATATTCATCGGTTTCCAGGCTCCCGGCAACCTGATCGAATCGTCGCTCTGGGCCATTACAAAGGTGTCCCGATCTCCAAAATAAAATCCCCCTCCCCCGGTCCAGCCGGGCAGCCGCACCCCAACCACAGAAACCCGCTTTCCTTCATGCTCGGGCAGCTCTCGCAATGCAAGATGATCGGGTAATGTACCTATGAGATCAAGCGGATGCACGCTGATGGGCTGCCCAAGAATTCGCGTCTCCCAGGCCAGCGTCTGTGCCGCGCTTTCCGGAGTGGTGGATTCGGAAGCCAACCCGAGCGTCATCTGCCTTTCACTCCCCGCAGCCCTTATTCCTTGCGCCTCTGCCAGCATTTCAGCACGGCTCTCACCCAATCCATCAAGCCCCCCACACTGAATGATATGGAGAAGCTCCTTGGTCTGGAAGCTTACTCTCATCACCAGATCGCGCAGATCTTTAAATGGCTCTTTGTTACGCGCTTGAATAATCGAACGGATGGCGCTGCGGCGTAGGTCTCGGACTTGGTCCAGGCCCATCCAAAGGCAAGCTCTGCTACCCTCTCGATCCCCTTCATAGGTGAGTGTGAACTTGGCCCCACTTCGATTGATATGCGGCGGACGAATACAAATGCCCAGACGCATCGCTTCGGCGATGTAGACGGCCGGATGGTGATACCCTCCACGATCTGCCAGGCGCGCACAGAGAAAGGCCTCCGGCCAATGTGCCTTCATGTATGCCGAGCGAAAACTCACATACGCATACGCGGTGGCATGACCCTGATTGAAGCCAAAACCCGAAAATGCGCTTACCTGTTCCCAAAGGTTTTCCGCTTGCTGCCTGGAGAACGCATGACCCTCTGGCGGGCTTCGCATACACCCATCGATGAACTGTTCCTCCGCCTGTCCCACCTCGGTGGCATCTAGCCGGCTGATCCCTCTTCTGATACGGTCTGCCTGGGCCCATGTAAATCCTGCGATTTCCCTCGCAATACGCAGAATCTGCTCCTGAAAGACCAGAACGCCCCGAGTCACTCTGAGGATAGGTTCGAGTGCCGGATGCAAATAGGTGATCTGCTCCTCGCCACGAAAACGCCGATAGAAGCTTTGCGCCATTCCACCCATCATAGGTCCAGGGCGAAAAAATGCGTTCGCCACGGAGAGGTCCGTAATCGTTCGCGCCCGAATCCTCCTCAGCGTGCGTAATGCTCCAAAAGATTCACACTGGAAGACACCAATCGACTCCCCTCCCGCCAGCAGGTCGCCGGTCGGACCGTCATCGTAGGGGATTTGTTCCAGTTGGAAGTCAGGATCATGATGTTCGCGCACCAGTTCCACCGTATCTGATAGCACGGTCAGGGCACGGATGCCCAGCAGGTCTAATTTTGGCAGCCCTATCGCTTCGACATCGACATGATCGAATTGTGTGATGAGAAAACCCTTTGGCGCCCATTGAAGGGGGACTACGTCGGTGAGCGGTCCCGGCGTGATTACCATTCCTCCAGGGTGAAGGCTGAGGTGGTGGGGCTGGCCTACAATGGAGAACGCCCTTCGAACGATCTCCTGCAGGTGAGGGTCGGGCAACCGATTGAGGACATCATCCATCGTAACTTGACGGCGAAATCCTCGCGGGACCAATCGGGTTAGATTGTTTATCTCAATCTCCGCAAGGCCGTAGGCTTTTGCCGTTTCACGAACCGCCGATCTGGGGCGCATGGTGCTCACTGTAGCCACGAGCGCTACTTTCTCTCTGCCATAGGTTCGGCGTACATATTCGAGCACTTCGTCCCTGCGCCGGCTGCAGAAATCCAGATCGATATCTGGGAGGTCCTTGCGCGCGGGGTTGAGGAATCGTTCGAATGGTAAATTGTGTTCAAGCGGATTGACCGTGGTGATCTCGGCACAGTAGGCAACCAGTGAATTGGCCACACTTCCTCGGGTGCCCACCGGAAGATCAACCTGGTGTGCAAAACGCACAATGTCTGCCACGATGAGAAAGAGGGGGGCAAAGCCGTGCTGTTTTATCGCTTCTAGTTCAGTTTCGAGGCGATCTAGGCTCTCGGCCGGCGGCTCGGATCCAAATTTCTCCTGTAATCCAATGTGAGCCGCGACTGCAAGCGCTTCATCTGGCGTCTTCCCCTCAGGCAATTGCAATACTGGCCAGATCGGATCACCACGCGGAAGGGACGGATTGCACAGGCCTGCAATTTTACCGACGGTTTCCAATGCACCCGGAAATTTCCCGAAGCGCATGGCCATTTCCTTATAACTCAGCCAATGGATCGTAATATCTGGATCCCCTGAGGATGGGAGAGCTTCCTCTGGGACTTGATCGACGGTGCAATTGCGATCTATCGCGGCCAGCAGTCTAAGCCTGGGATTATCGCTGGGTTCAAGAGCATATACCGGCTGGACCGCGGCGGGGGCGAGGCCTAAGCTTTCGCCAATCCCAACGATCTCGAAGGCAACCTCAACATCTCCCGCTTTATGAAGCTCAATACTTAGGAATAGGTTTTCGCCGTATAGCTCGGCAAGCCTTCCCGCGAACTGATGGGCAGATTTTCGATCATCAGTTCGAACGAATCTCTCAATCCAACCTTTGCGGCCCCCAGTCAGACAGATTAAGCCGCTCGAGTTGGATTTCAAATCTTCCCAGCTCAACCCCTTCGCAATTTGCGCTTCGCGATCGGGCCTGCCCTGCAACTTAGAACTTAATCTGCATAAAGAACGATAGCCCTCCGGGCCGGTCGCCAACAAAACCAGTTGTCCAGGGTTCATGGCGCGCTCGCCAAGACCTACTCCAAGACCATCGACGTTGATGGTTATGCCTGTGATGGGTCGAATGCCTGCCTGGCTGCATGCCTTGGCGAAGGCGACAACACCGTAAAGCGCGTTGCTGTCAGTGAGCGCCAGGCTGGAGTAACCATCCTGGGAAGTGCGCGAAACTAGATCCTTTATCGAAGCCGTCGCTCCGAGAAGGGAATAGGTGGAGTGGACGTGTAAGTGAGTAAATCCGGAGCCTTGGGTATTGGCCATTGACTGCGAAATCCCGTTAGATCTTAGCTGCATTAAAACATATCGTGGGAGAGGTTGGAGGAGTAGCGAGGATTAAAGAAGGGTATTGATCAATATCCCCGTGACCCCCGCCACAACCATATCGATGGTCAAAGCCCTGCGGCGGTAGCTCCCCTTTGTATAGGGCAATTGAATTGCCATCCCCAGGCCTAAGCCAATCCAACCAGGACTCACCAAAAGCAAAGCCGTCAGCATAACGCCTCGTCCGATCATGCGTGACCAGAAGTGATCTTCCAGCTCAACCAAATATTGTGAATCGTCTGCATACATCATGCGCTCGGTGATGAACCAAACGTATGTGGCAATGATGTAGCCGGCTGCCAGGAGCGGCCATCCCGAAGAGGCAGGCAGCAGGGCTGGATCAAGACCGCCATCGATCCAATTCGCCACCAAGTAAATGGAGATGATGTGAAGGAGTTGGTCTAGCAAATAAAAGGGGATTGTTCGACTTGCTCTTGCAGAATTAATGAATGATTTTGTCACATCCAAGAGCAGGTGAATTCCGGCCAGCGCTAGAAGCTGTGGCCAGATCTCTGTACGTGCGGGGCCAACCAAAATGAACATGAGCCCCAAATGAATAGCAATATGAACGCCCAGGCCCCATGCCTTGCGCTTATTAAATACGATCCATTCTGGCTGAAGCGGATAATCACCGAGAACATGGGCAAGTAAAATACGCCAAAACATAATAAAACCGTTTACAAGAAATTTTATTCATCCAGTGATGAGGCGCCCTCAAATATCACTGAATAAGCGTCGATGCTCCACTCGCATACAGGTGTCCATCACTACATCAAGTCCGGCATCCCTGGCGCTTGCAGCGGCTGATTCATTCACAATGCCTTGCTGCATCCAGATTACCTTCGCGCCGATGGCAATGGCTTGTTCGACAATCAATGGTACCTCTTCGCTGCGCCGGAAGATGAGAACCACCTCCACCGGATCTGGGATCGATAGTAGATCTGGGTAGGCTTTCTCCCCTAAAAGCTCATCAAATCCTGGTCGAACGGGAATGATACGATATCCTTTCTCCTGAAGGAAGGCTGGAACGGAATGGGCTGGTCGTGTTGGCTTAGTAGACATACCCACGACCGCGATATTTTTGGAGTCCTTATAGATTTGGATCTTTCTCTCGTCATCCATTCTGTCCATCCCTGGAACAGATACCTTTCCTGATTCAACATCGTCAAAATTGACGGGAAGCCAAACCTCAAAACACGTCTTGCCCGGCTGTGAAGTTACCCGGATATCGCCCCTGTGTCTCTGAACGACGATTTTGTAGCTGATGTCCAATCCCAATCCAGTCCCCTTTCCCTGTTCTTTGGTGGTGAAAAAGGGGTCAAATATTTTGGATTGAATCTCCTGTGGAATTCCTGAGCCGGTGTCTAGAATTTCAACCACCACCCACTCTCCCTCTGAACGAGTGTGGATGGATATCTCGCCATGTCCCTCCAGGGCATCGACAGCGTTATCTATCAGATTGGTCCAAACCTGATTGAGTTCACTTCCGTAAGCCTGGATCCTGGGCAGATCTTCGGCATACGCCCTGTTTATGCTTACTCCACCTTTAAATTTGCTGCGCAGCATCACTAAAGTGTTATCCAGGCCCTCGTGGACATCAATCATTTGAACTGGAGCTTGATCCAGGTAGGCGTATGATTTTAACGCTTTAACAATCTGGGAAATCTGTTTGGAGCCCTGCTCGACTTCTTCTAACAAAGAATAAACTGCGTATCTGGCGCTGAGCCAGGCGGTTACAACACCAAACACCTCTTGAGAAAAGAGTTCAAATAATTCCGACAGCCTCTCCTTCGTAAAACCCATGCTCACCAGCGCCGGTGCCATTTCCCAGGCATTGCTCACATTGTGACCGTCTAACCAGGTCTCTAATTCGTATTCTCGATCACTTCGAGTTAGCGAGCCTAGGCTTTCGAGTTGAGCTGCCCTTTCTTGGACCTCATTGTCAAGCCCGGACAACATTGTGCGCTGTGCGTCAGTTAAATCCAAATTCGAGAGACCTTGAACAGCCTCCTGTAACTTCTCGATGAGTGGCTTTAATTGCCCCGCCCCTCTCTGGACCGCTGCCGCAGGATTGTTCAATTCATGTGCGACTCCTGCAGTGAGCGTGCCAAGTTGGGCGATCTTCTCACTTTGCCGCAGCATGGATTCCGTGGCTTGCAGACGAGAGGTGATCGTATGCAACATGGCGCGTGCGGCGGAGGTGCTTGTGTTGAGCAATTCGTCAAAATGTTCCTGGCTCAAGGCGAGCAGCAAGGTGTCAGTCCTTGCACGAACACTGGCCATGCGCGGCGCTTCATGGAGCAAAGACATTTCACCGATCACTTCCCCAACTTTTCGAACTGCCAGGAGCACCTTACGCCCTTCAGCCTCCCTGAGGATCTCCAACTCACCCTCTCTGATCACATAGGCCATATCCCCAGTGCTTCCTTGGGTGAACAGCTCCTCACCTGCCGAAAGCCTGACCTCTTGAATCACACCACAAAGCTGATCCAGGTCCTGCTCGGGTAGGTCGGAAAATAAGGGTATGCGTTTAAGAAAATTATTCATAAGGACTTGGAGGCTTAGACTGTGCTCAAATAGCGATGGATTGACTGCAAAGTGGCGGAGCCCTCCCCTATCGCCGCAGCGACCCTCTTTACTGATCCATGCCGCACATCACCGACGGCAAAAATGCCAGGCAGACTCGTCTCAAAGAGATAGGGGTCACGTTTCAGCCGCCACCCTTTTGGTCGATTTCCATTCTTCATAAGATCGGGACCGGTTAGGATAAATCCGGCACCATCACGCGCCACCAAGTCAGCAATCAACTTCGATCGAGGCACGGCTCCAATGAAGATGAACATCGCCGCGCCCTCAAGTTTCTGTGACTCTTCCGTATCCTTGTTGCGCACCGTTACTGATTCCAATATGGTTTCGCCATGAACTTCAACGACTTCTGTACGCAGCACGACCTCAATGTTGTCACAAGCAGCAATTTGATCGACCAAGTATTGTGACATGCTTAATTCCAGCGAACTGCCTCGAACGAGCATGGTGACCTGGTTGGCATACTGAGATAGGAATACGGCTCCTTGTCCCGCCGAATTCGCACCGCCGACAACAATGACATGCTCCCCGGTGTAATTCGCCGCCTCCGTCACCGCGGCGCTGTAATACAACCCTGCTCCTGTGACCTTTTCGGCGCCAGGAACTCCAAGCTCTCGCACATCCACGCCAGTGGCGATCATCAATGCCTTACAGCTCAACTCGTCGCCGTTGGCCATCTTAATAAATCGATAGGGATCCTCAGCTCGCACCTCAACCACATCTCGGGCCGACAGGAGCTCGGCCCCGAGACGCTTGGCTTGCGTCGTTGCCCTGCGTGCCAGATCCGCACCACTGAGACCCTTGGGAAATCCGAGGTAATTTTCAATTCGAGCGCTCATCCCAGCTTGGCCCCCGATACCGGCTTTCTCGACCATCACGGTACGCAGGCCTTCTGAGGCGCCATAAACTGCCGCAGCCAAACCCGCCGGCCCACCCCCAATGATGATCAAGTCGTAGAAGGGCTGGCTCGCTTCTGTTGTCAATCCCGCCTTATCAGCAAGGGTGCGGTTGTCGGGATCGAGGAGGGTGCTCCCGTCCGGGAAAAAGACTACGGGTAATTTATGGGTTGAATTCTGGGCGGCCTCCACCATGGTCAGCGCCTCTGAATCGTTCTCAATATCCAGCCATTGATAGGGGACTTGATTGCGCGCCAGAAAATTCTTCACATGGTGGCTGCTTGCCGACCATTGTGTGCCCGCAACACGGATACCCTCGTAGGGTAGAACTTCATGGGCAATCCAATCGCTTAACAGATCGTCCAGGACAGGGTACAAATTCTGTTCGGGCGGGTCCCAGGGTTTCATGAGGTAGTGATCCAGCCCGATGGAGTTGATGCTGGCGATCGCTGCCTCTGTATCTGCATAGGCAGTTAGCAGCACTTTCTTCGCCTCAGGATAGACCTGACGAGCCTGTTCCAAAAACTCGGTGCCTGTCATATTTGGCATTTTCTGATCTACCAGGAACAAGGCCACGACATCATTGCGGCGTTTCAGTTGATGCACAGTTTCCAAAGCTTCCGCGCCGGAACCGGCTTTAATAATCCTGTAGTCGGAATGAAAATGTTGACGTAGATCGCGCTCAACGGCGTTCAGTACTTGCGCTTCATCATCAACGGTCATAAGAATTGCTTTAGCCAAGGCTTTTTCTCCATTGCGTGCGGAATCGCACGCTTCAACAAATCGGGCTTTTTAATTTACGAACATGAGCAGGCTGACCATCTCAATTAGGAACTCAAGGGTTTACACCCTCTTGGGTGGTTAATTGTCGGCGGCAGTGGGACTGATTTATCCGTGCTCAGAAATTTCCGTCGTTGCCCTTTAGGCAAACGAAATCTTCACAAGGGCAGTCGAACTCCTGCCGGCTTGGGCAATCCTGAACCTGCTGTATTTGAGAGTGTGAGCCAGGAGATTGTCACGGAGGGGATTCCCCTACCCCCGATACTATCCACACATTCCTTCGGCGAAATACAAGTTAGAGTACTCTCAGATAAACATAAATTAGGCTCATCTTTTTCTCTACAGATGAGGTATATTCAAAGTATATGCAATTTCATCAATTTTGTCCATATTATCTAGATATTAAATAGAGCATTGCTGTACAGGTTTCTCGCGATTTGTCTGTAAAATGAATGCATCCGACCATGGGGCCCCTTTCGATGGAAAAAGTCATCATAACCATCGCGGTGACTGGTTCACGCCCAACCAAGCAAATGAATCCTGCGGTTCCCTACTCTCCCAAGGAAATCGCCCAGTCAGCCATCGAGAGCTGGAGGGCCGGCGCCGCCATCGCTCACATCCACGTTCGCGACCCCGAAACAGGCGCCCCTGCCTCCGACCTAAATCTGTTTCGCGAAGTTGTCGATCGCATCCGAGGCGAGACCGATTTAATCCTCAACCTGACGACAAGCGGTCTCTTCCTCCAAGGTGACGACAGTCTCGAAAAGCGCTTGCGCGTGCTGGAGCTGCAGCCCGAGATCTGCTCACTCGATGTGGGATCGATGAACTTCCAGGATCGCGCCTTTGTCAACCCTCCGGAGTGGGGCGAACTGGCTGCTGAAAAAATGCTCGAGCATAAGGTTAAGCCAGAAATCGAGGTTTTTGAAATCGGCCATATACGCCAGGCCATTGATTTGATCGAGCGCGGGCTCATTCAAGCGCCTCCCTACTTCCAACTATGCATGGGAGTAAAGTGGGGAGCGGACGCCAGCCGCGCAAGTCTGATGTTCCTCATGGGCAAACTGCCCTCCAACGCAAAATGGTCTGTGCTCGGTGTCGGTCAGCATCAGCTTGCCATGATCAGCGCAGGAATTGAAGAAGCTGGGCATGTGCGCCTCGGTTTTGAAGACAATTTGTACCTGCGCAAAAGCGTCCTTGCAGAGAGTAATGCACAATTCGTGAAGCAAGCGGTGGGCCTCGCCCATCAGCTTGATCGAGATGTGGCGACAGCGGAAGAGGCTCGCACAATTCTTGGTCTTTAGCTCTTGCTCTTTTCATACTCTGCAGAACATGACAACCGGAACCTTACTTTTATGAACTCCTTCACAAGAAACACGTCTATAATTTAGGTGACATCCGACTGATAAATATATAAAAGGGGTCTCCAAATGAAGGGCAACGACAAGTTAATCGAAGTACTGAACGATCTTCTGGCAGACGAGTTGACTGCTATCAACCAATACATGGTCCACTCCGAAATGTGCAAGCATTGGGGATACAAAAAATTGCATGAGGATATCGAGAAGAAAGCCATCGATGAAATGCGACATGCTGAGTGGCACATTGAACGAATCCTTTTCTTGGAGGGCCTACCGATCGTATCGAAGCTCAAAGATGTAAATGTTGGACCAGATATTGTGACCATCATTGCGAACGACGAGAAAGCCGAGGCCGACGCAATCGCGGCCTATAACAGTGCTATTGCACTGGCGGGTGAACTAGGTGACGAGGCCACTGCGGACTCACTCGTAGACATTCTCCACGATGAAGAAGGCCATTTGGATTGGGCCGAAAAACAGCGCGCTCAAGTTGATCAGATGGGGCTGGAGAATTACCTGGTGATGCAGATCGAGGAAGAGGAGTGATCAACTAAAATTCCGAAACTATGTGGAACCGCAGGGCGAGTGCGTGAGCTGCGCTCACACTGAAACCCGCCCTACGAATTATGCTCACCCCAAACGCCCCAAACAAAAAGCGGCGGCTCAAGCTGAGCTTCGCTCAGCCCGCCGCCGCTAATTCGTAACCACTAGCTACTTAATCCAAAAACACTTTCACATTCGACGTTTGGAGGAATTTCTCAAGTAGCGCTGGATCTTCAATCTTTCCCTTCAAATATTCAACCAGTTCTACCCCCTGCTTCCGAATAGAAGCCGCCTCTTCTTGATCGCCACGTTCCAAAGCTATTGGGTACATCGTCGCCAGAATGGGCAAATGGGCTCGGTGAGACCCTAAGGTCTGTGCCTCAAGACGTGCTTCTTCAAAAACTGACCATGCTTCCTGGGAATCACCCAACTCCAGAAGCGCCATCCCCTTTCGCAGCAGCAGATCCGCACGGAACAATCGCCTTCCATCCTTCGCTGTTAATGCCAGGTATTTTTCTGCCTTCTCCAAAGCGATCTCTATCTTCTTATTTGCCAGGTCGATGTCAAGCTCAATACTCTGGATAAGGGAGCCGATGAAAAGGTCTGGAGTCTCCACTTTCAAGCCCGCACTGGCCTGCTCCATAAGCTCATTTGCTTGGTCAAGATCGCCATTTAAGTAGTGCCACCAGGCATCAGCCACCAGAATGCGTGCCTTAAACACCTGCGCATCATCGGCGTCCACCAAAGCACGTTTAATAGCCTCACGTGAAGCATCATAATCCCCCAGAAACGCGTTGCCCCAAGCCTGCAATCCCGGAAGGATAATTTTCGATCCCAGGAAGTTTGCCTCCGCCGAGAGTCGCTCCGCTTCGGTCATCGTCTCAAAGGCCATTGAAAACTCACCGAGTTCAAGGTAGATGGATCCCAGGATGGAGCCGCTGTATGCTTGCCCCCACAGATTCCCAATCGACTGAGCGATCTTTTTCGCTTCTTCAGCATATGCCCGCGCCACCTCGTAATTACCAAATTCGAAATTTATGTAACCTGAACTAGTGAGATTGTCCGCCAGCATGGGCAAATTATTCAGCTCGCGCCAAAGTTCGCGCGCCTCATCTTGCGCCGCGATTCCTGTTTCAAAGTCACCCGTCATCGTGTACGCTCGGGTTAGGTCATGAAGCACATATGCAAGTTGTTCTGTGAAATTATGTTCGCGCGCGATCGCCAGAGATTGCTCACCATATTGCAATGCTTGCTCGCCTGTACCCCTGCCGAAGTACGAGAGCAGCATTAGGTTCCAAAGTGCCTTCGACTCGGAAAGCGGATCCTTCAGCTCGCGTGCCAATGTCAGCGCTCGGTCGGAAAACGATTTTCCTTTTTTCTCATGCATTTTAGCGGTTGGTATGGAGTAAATTGTCGCTTGAGGGATTAAGGCTGCCAATTCAAGCTTCTGATCTCCCGCCTCCTTCGCCATGAGCTCCAGTTCCTGGTAATTCTCCAGTGCCTCATCGTAGAGTGCACTCACCTCCAATACTCGACCGCGGCTGGTGTAAAGATAGCTGAGATCGTCAGTGGAAGCTTCACGTCGTCTGGCAAGTTGGATTGCACGTGTATAGTGCGCGGCCGCTTCGGTGTTCGCATAAAGGCGCGCGGCCGAATCGCCAGCCTTGGTGAAATATTTCTGCGCCTTTTCAGAATCTTTGCCTTGCTCGAAATGGTAGGCCAAGCGAGGGGCTAACTCCTCCAGCCGCTCAGGAAAGAGGGCTTCCAATGCTTCGCCAACCTGCAAATGAAACCTCTTGCGTTGGCGACGCAAGATCGTCTTGTAGGCCGCGTCGCGCGTCAGTTCGTGGCGGAACACATATTCCATTTCAGGGATCCGAGCGGCTTCGCGGATCAGATCCACGCGCTGAAGGACATTTATATGCTTGTCTAGGTCTGATTCCATCTCGGAGATCATTTGCAGCACACGATAATAAAAAGAACGCCCAATGACCGCCGCATATTGCAATGTGCTCCTAACCTCAGAACTCAGACGGTCGATTCGCGATGTAAGAAGAGCCTGTAGGTTATCTGGGATAAAAACGTCCTCGATGTCCTGCGCGGCTTTCCACCGGGCGCCATTTTCATCACGCACAACAGCTCCACGATCGATAAGCGTGCGAACTACTTCCTCCACAAAGAAGGGATTGCCTTCCGCTTTCTGGAGGATAAGGTCATGTAACGTTTCCGGCAGGTCCGAGATTTCCAGCAGGTTGTTCACCAACTCTTGACTGTTGTCCTTGGAGAGTGGCTGCAGGGGGATTTCGGTGTAGCGATGAGGATATTCTGTATCCGCCGTCGTCTTCACCTTCCAACCGGGTGATTGCCGGTAGGGGCGCAACGCGCAAAGGAGCAATAAGGGGGTCTCATCCACAAGTTGGAGCATGTGAAGCATCATCTCGATTGATGCTGGGTCCGCCCAATGCAGATCATCAAATTCCAGGATGATGGGGCATGTCTGTGCCGCTGTACGCCAAGTGTTCAAATTGAAGGCGAAGAGTTCGCGCTTCAATGCTTCGCCCTCTAACGCTGGGAAGTCAGATTCTGCCTCTACCGACAGGAGCAGCTCGACTGCCCTCCTGGCAGATGCTTGTGACTCGGGCGGTAGGGTGTTGATGTGATTTCCAATCTTATTTCGCACAACCTCTGGCGGATCGGATTCCCGGACCCCTGTCATTTGGCGAATGAGCTGCTGAAAGATTGCATAGGGACGTTCCGCCTCATAGGATATCCCTCGACAGGAAAACCAGGCGAATTGATCTGAGTCCTCATCCCCTAATTCGGCCTTCAACTCCTCGATTAAGCGGCTTTTCCCAAGGCCCGCCTCTCCGATCAAAGAGACAATCCCGCCCCGGCCTTGCTGCAACTCGACAATTGATTGACGCAAGCGGTCAATCTCGTCAGCGCGACCGATCAGGGGCGCCTCCAACCCTTCAATCCCCCTTAAGCTTCCAGGATCAACTTTACGGCGGATGACACTGTAGGTATTAACCGACGCTTCCTTACCTTTAACCTCCAACGAGCCCAACGATTCCACATCAAATAGAGGTGCAATCAGTTTGTAGGTGTCCTCTGAGATCTGAACGCTGCCCGGTTGCGCCGTTGCCTCCATGCGCGAGGCCAAGTTGATGCCGTCACCCATGGCAGTGTATTCCACCGCAAGATCGGAACCCATCTCTCCCACAACAACAGGCCCCGTATTAATACCGATCCGCACGTTGAACTCCAGACCATATTCACTGCGGATCTCATCACAAAACGGCTGGATATCTCTAACAATATCCAGGCCGGCCAATATGGCTCGCTCGGGATCATCCTCATGCGCGATTGGAGCACCGAAAAAGGCTAGGATCGCATCACCCATAAGCCTGGCCAGGGTTCCCTCATAACGATAGATCGGCTTGATCAAGTACTCAAAAGCCTCGTTCATAATTTCGGCCCAATCCTCGGGATCGAGCTGCTCGGCCATGGCAGTAGAGCCTTTGACATCACAGAACAGGATCGTCACCACGCGTCGCTCACCTTGCATACTGCGTTCCGTTCGAGCTGCTCTGAGTTTGCTAGCGAACTCTTCGGGCATATGAGAGTCGTTTTTACTTGCTGTCATAAGTTCCTTCATAAACAACTATCCACCTTGATCACAATAGATTTCACGCCTATCCCCTCTACGCATCTGCCTGAAGATAGATGAAAGTACTTCTGCTTCATCCCCTGCATGAGGTGCGAAGCCCGTGCTCTCTTCAAGCCACTGGGTTGGGCAGATTGCTAGGCTGGGCGGGTGAGTACAAACAATGATGTGTTGAAGCACGTACAGTGTTAGACGAGCAGGACCTTATCGGTATAACACCACAACCATTCTTCGCCGGATTGATAGGACATGATTACTGGGTGACCGGTCGCTTCGAAATGTTTGCTCGCATGGGTGTTTTTGGAATCATCGCAACAACCAACCTGACCGCAAGTCATACACAAGCGTAAATTAACCCAGGTATCCCCAAGCGCCACACATTGCTCACAGACCTCAGAGTTTGGTGTTACCTCTCGAATTTGGTCAAAGTGGAGGCAGCCCTTCTTCTCGTCGATATCAACTCCGGAGATTCCGGATACTTTGGTCTTAATTGTTGCTATACGCTCTTCACTCATCAATTTGTGCCTTCTTAGTTAATGAAAATTTGCTCGCTATCCAGCTTCCACCATTTCGCCTTCCAATGGGTAGCCCGCATCCTCCCAATCGAGTAAGCCGCCGGCATAGCGACGCACCTTTTCGAAACCTTTATCTTTCAACATTTTATATGCGGCGATGCTGGCAACACAGGATACATTCGAACAATAAACGACGATGTCGTCATCCAAATCGAGAAAATCGGCACTCTTTGTCGGGTCGGAGATATTTATTGAGCCTGGGATGTGCTTGGCTTGAAAAGCCCAGTCCCCAAGAACCATCACGAGTTTAAATTCACCCCCTCGATCGAGCTTGGTTTTTAACTCCTCGCGACTTATGGTATCCATATCCATTGTCCTTCCCCTTTGGCAATTTGCTAATATGTGGGGTAATTCCCTCTAAAATGTCCTGTTTAGGAATTATAGGCATTTCCTCGACGGTTGTCTATGTTTTGTCTCGAATTGGTGGGATGAAGAGAGTGTGTTTACGCGTAGAAGAAACGGGGGTCCGCTTATATCTCTATCAACGATCCGCCCTGCTCCGACGTCATTCCCTTCACGCCGAATGGTTCAGGATCCTGGCCCTCCACAAAATGGCCGCTTGAGGTGACCAAACCAATCGTAGACTCCGAAATTGGCACCTTCAACGTAGTAAAAGGGCCTTCTTCATATGTCCAACGTCCATGACCGTCGTAGGCTTTCATTTGCCACTCAAAGACATGCTCAAGAAGCCGGTTGAAATCTCCATCGTCATAGGAATCGCTAAGCTTCCAGAGTAGGTCCTGGAAAAACCTGGAAGCATCCTGATCAGAAAGAGCTTCGAGGAATTTAAAGTTGTGGTCAGCTCGCGAGCCATATGCAAATGAATTCTTAAAATCTTCAAAACTTTCACCCTTGGCATTTTCAGGGTCCACAGTGATCTCTCCTTGATGCTACCCAATAAAGTTGGTAATTGTATGGTAATGCTCTGGGGCGTAATCCCCTGAAGTGGCCGTGCGCCTGCACGCTTACTTTATGTCGTCATGTATGCGCAGTATTATAGCGGATGAGACCCCCACCCTGAATTTGCACGAACATCAAACGGTGCAAGGAGGGCTTCATGATTGTTTTCGTAGAAGCTAGAAGAATGAGTGTTTAGCCCTCCAAAGCTGTCTCTACAAAGAAGTGTCTCTTGATAAAAAAATAGGCGCACCCATCACTGGCGATGGGCACGCCGAATTGGAATTCTAATTGTTTTTACTGTGATGGAGCCAAAGGCTCCTGTTCCTTTGATGAATACTAGCCTTTCTTCAATACCGGAAGGCCGTTCTTGCTCTCGGATACGACGTATCCCTCTGGAACTGCATCGAGCGACCCCTCTTCTCTTACATCCTTGGCAAAGAAGTAAATCGTCTGTTCTTTGCCGCTCTTCAGCATTGTGGTCTTCCCATGCAGAAAATAGGTCCTTCCACGGGAATTTGTGTAGGAAAATGCCATGACCAATCTCCTTTTACTTATTATCTGTCGGATTCTGTCTCTGTCCCACGTTCGATCAAATACGAATAGTGAAGTTGTCTACCCTCCTCGGTGTAGGTTTCTATAATAGTATCAGGTTTAAACCTTTTCGCCACCCCTAGTTTATCATTATTGTAAAGTAAGAATTTTTCACACCCTCATATGTGGGGGTGTGTTTTTTTAGGAGCTTAGATCTGGGTGGGCCCTGAACCAACACGGGGGGACCCCTCCCGCGCGAACCAGAGACAGAGCCCGCCAACGGCCCCTCGAGAGCCGGGAGACACGGTCTTGGTCATTCCCTGAAAGGTCTTATTCCCCCCGCCGCCCCTCCCTTATCATTTCCCGAAGGCTCGGGGCTAAATGTTCGATGATGGGCGAAGGCTTCGGCGGCTGCCATAATTTAAGCCACTCCCTGTGAGGTTCCGGCCACTGCTCATGGGAGTGAATGATCTCTCCTGGCGCGCTTGCAGTCCTTAAGACCTCTAACGCTTCAAGGATCACACGCCTCTGCAATTCAGCATCATTTGGCAATCCAAGCGTGTGGCCAAAGGGAAATTCGACAGCCAGCGTCCTTGGGACACCAACCTTCTCCGCCCAATAGGGCATTCCGGTCACCAATATGGTTGAGAGACCATTGTTTTCGAGTGTACGTGCCAACACGGGCACATTAATTGCGCAATCCGGTCAGGCTGGAGTTAGCAGAACGCAACTTACCTGCTCGGCTTTCAACTCCTCTGCCAGCCTGGGTCCATAGATCGTTTCCCATTCGCCCGTGTCGGGTGGAAATCCCTGATATCCCATGAAAGAGTATGCATATCGACCTAACCCGCCGACATGTCCATCCTCCACCAGTTCATCAAAACGGTGAATGGGCAAGAGTATGTTCACATCCTCCAAGACGTTCTTGGAATTGATGTGCAAGTGGCTCGCACCGATCTGGTCAGATTGGATGTCAACTGGGATCCTTCTGTAACTTCGATCCCCCCAGGTGGGCTCCTGGATCTCTCGCTCCACATCAAAAGCTGAGTCAACGCCTGAGTGGTAAAGCCCTCCTGATGTAATCAACGCAAACTTACTCTCTTCGATGGGTTTTACTAAGGGTGTCCATGGAATGGGAAACTGTGGTTCCAGCTCCGTCATCTTGTAAAAGGTGGCGATGAGACGGGGTAAAAATTGAAGCTATCAATTTGGTGAGGTTGATTCATGGCGGTCCTTTTGGGAAGTTAAATAATTACACTCAATTTGCAATCGGATTCATAACAAAAACAAAATTTGCGACGAATTCCAATTAAATAGCCAGTGAACCTGAGGACTCTAGCATTAAAAGACGATATTTCTTAACAAACAAGATGCAAGAAAATGCGCATCGCCACCTCGTATTTTTTAAGCCTTGATCTCACTCTTTCGAACTCGACTCCTCTCCAACCCCTCCACCACCGGGCGTCCTCGCGTTCACGCTGTCTCCACTCAGAACATCCAACGAAATATTGCTGGGCAATTCAGTCTCGGCACTATCACGTATGAGAGGATTTTTCGCTGGTTCTCCATACGATCCCTCCAAAGAGGCTGGATGCTCCAAATTTTCGACGGTCCGACAGCAAGGTGATGGTCGCATCGTGAATCAAATCATATCTCATAATCCAACAGAAGTAGCTCCGACACCGTCACGCACATTCCCAGGTATGAGAACCCGGACACATCTACAATTTGGAGTGCATTGGTTTATGGGTGAGTAGATTCGCCCCACCACGGGTGAGGTATTTCCCCACTTTTGGGAAATACGCACTTACTCATATTGCCTAAATGTCATCCTTTATTTGATAAGTGCTCACTCACAGCTTATAATCTTAAGTCAGAACACTTCCGAATCCCGCACCTGATAAGAACGGATTATCTAATCTCATAAGACCCCCACATTTCATATACGGAGGAAAAACGTGGCAGATCTTCAAACCAATTATTTGGGCTTGCAACTTAAAAACCCCATCGTCCCGTCCGCCTCACCACTCTCACGAAACCTCGACGATATCAAAGCTTTGGAAGATGCCGGCGCAAGCGCCATCGTACTATACTCGTTGTTCGAAGAGCAGATCTCCCTGGAAACTGGCGACCTGTCGCACTTGATATCCAATGGCGCCATGAGCCTGGCCGACGCATCGGTTTATTTCCCCCACAGGCACGAGTATCCCAGGGACCCAGACGAGTACGTCGAGCACCTTCGCAAAGCAAAGGAAGCCGTGGACATCCCCATCATCGGCAGCATGAACGGCACCAGCAAAGGAGGCTGGCTGGACTATGCCAAGAAGATTGAAGAGGCAGGTGCAGATGCTTTGGAATTGAACATCTATTTCATCCCAACCACCGATACTCTCTTCAGCTTGGATGTAGAGACGCTCTATTTGGATATACTGACCTCGGTCACTGATCAGGTGAACATTCCTGTCGCGGTGAAGTTGAGCCCATTCTTCAGCGCACTTCCCAACTTCGTAACCCGCCTGGATGAAGCCGGCGCGGATGCATTGGTGCTCTTCAACCGTTTTTATCAACCAAATATCGATGTGGAGCAAAAGAAGGTTTCTCCAAACCTCGCACTAAGTCGATCGGAAGATCTGCTCCTACCGCTGCGCTGGATCGCCATCCTCTATGGCCAGGTCGAATGTTCCCTGGCGTTGACAACGGGCGTCCACACCTCAAAAGATGTGGTCAAAGCCTTGTTGGCAGGCGCAGATGTAGCCAATGTATGCTCTGTACTACTCCGGGAGGGGATTGATAGACTCAAGAGCCTCTTGGAAGAGACGGATGCGTTGCTTGATATCCTGGGAATGGAATCGGTCTCCAGCATTCGGGGGACGTTGAGCTTGCAGAATTATGCCGAACCGGCGGCTTTCGAGCGAGCAAGTTACATTAAACTTTTGCAAGGCTACGGCAGGATCTAACCAGGATCTTCAAATAATCGAAATACGTAGGGGCGTTTGGAGGAAATTTCTACTGCTTCCGTGGCATAATCAAGCGCTATTTTCCCTTCCCGCCGCAAAGCATTGAGCAAGGCAGCAAAATCTAATGCCAATGCCAGGCTGAAGGGATGCGCAACTTGTCTGGCAAGCTCTATTGCATCTTGGCTGCGCTTTACGGCCTCATCCGGGTATCCTCGGCTCCACAACGTTATCGCCGAGTAACTCATACAGGCGACGCCAGGGTCTTGCCCATAAAGAAAAGCGTGCACACTGTGCTGCTCAGAATCATAGATGTCGATCCCCATTTCCAACATCTTATGCGCCGATCTCAAATCACCAACGTAAAACAAAGTTGTCCCCATCGCCGACTGGTAGGCCTTATACACAGCAGCCATTCCACCTTCGCCTAGTGGAGCGACGATTTTATACTGACCCAGTTGCTTTCCAGTAAGGTCTTCCATGCCTCTCAGCCTCGTTTATCTCAATGTGAATCTGCTGGGGGTTTCATGAATCCAACAAGACTTATCTGCATCGAGATTTTGTCCATTATCGCACATTAACGGGCGCGGAAATGCAAAATTGCATTCGATTTGAACGAAGCTGACGATTCTTCACACACGATCGATACAAACCATTAGAAAAACCGGGGCGATCCATTAAAGAAACGTCGGGCGCTGATGCGCCCGACTTTTAAAGAGGGAGTGATTGGGCTATTTATGCGCCACCCGAGGAACTGAAAATGCCAAACCCACCTCCCTTTCCAAAACCACCACCCGGAAAGCCGCGGCCTTCAGATCCACCGAACGTTCCATCACCTCTGAAACCGTGATCTCCATGCCCGCCGAACTTCCTGCCACACTCTTCACCGCGAAGCTCCATGCGCTCAAGCATCTCATCAGCTTGTTCTTGCGTGATCGTACCATCGGCTACCGCCTGGGCGATTGCCTCGGCCTTGAAACCCTGCATAATGTCGTGCAGCTCTTCCAGCGTGACATCGGCCCCTTCAGCCAGGGTTGAGAGTCTTTCCCCACTCGAAATGGCGGCTTCAAATTCTTCGACAGTGAGACCGAGGGCCTCCGCGAGCGCAGCGTGCACCTCATCGCGATCGATTGCATCAGAAACTGCATGTTTCACGGCTCGCCCTTCAAGGATCTGATCTGCTTGCTCTTGGGTGATATTTCCATCTTGAACTGCGGTTGCTAAAGCCTCGTCAAAGAGTTCGTCCATCACCTCGCGCAACTCTTCAAAGCTCACACCGTTTGCCTCCGCTAGACTTGCGAGTGTTTCTCCATCAGATATGGCCGCATCAAATTCCTCCAGAGTCATTCCCAGCACCCCGGCGAGCCGAGTTTTCACCTCTTCTCGATCGATGCCGGGAAATCCTCCCCTACCACCGCGTCCATGACCCCATTTCCAGGAGCCTAAGCCTTCGCCATCATAGGGCGGCTCAGGGGTGTCGTCCTGAGCGAAGACCATCCCCACGCTGACTACCGCAACAATCCCAACAATGAGCGTAAGGCTCAACCCTTTCCAAAAACGTTCCATCGTTTACCTCCATCTTATTGGGTCTTAATTTTCCTGCTGACCCGAATTTAGCCTAAGGATAACCACGACCTGTCAAGAAATTATGAAGATGAGGTAGAGAATCTGTTAAGTACTCGAAAACCGACCTGGGTCGGGATAGGCATTGAAAATATCAAACTGCGATGATCGAATTACGTCATCGCAGTTTGGATCACTATCGGATGATTGAAAAATCAGTCTCGCTTAAAATGTCAGCCGCTCCATCCTTAGGCCGGCCAAATCTTTCGCCCCCCACCCCTCGGCGTGATGGTGTCTATATATGAAAGGTCTTGTGCAGTGAGCGGAGGCAACCGCGCTGCGCCGATATTTTCAATCACCTGATCCGTTGTTTTGCCCCCAGGAATTACAACGCTCGGCGTTTTTTTGGAAAGGACAAATTGCAACGCCACTTGTACCAGGCTGCGCCCATCGGTTAAAGCATTCAGTTTTTCAACCTTCTGAAGGTCCTGCAGGAAAATCTCACGCTCATCGGGATTTTCTTGCCAAGTGCGGCGCCAATCAAACTGACTAAACTTGTTTTCAGGACTGAATTTTCCCGTTAAAATCCCCATCGCCAGGGGGCCACGAATGATCACGCCGATATCTTTTTCCTGGCAATAAGGGAGGATTTCGTTCTCCGCCGTGCGATTGAGAATGCTGAAATCAATCTGCAGGGTTGCACACCCATCATCCGCGTTAAACTCCTGCAAATACTGGTAATTGCTCGTGCTTACCCCGTACGCTCGCACCTTCCCGGCCCTCTGTAAGATCTGGAATCCCTCTAAGAAGCATTCGAGGCTTGGATCACGAAAGCTTATGTGACTTTGGATGATGTCAATGTAATCGGTCTGCAATCGCTGCAAATTGCTCTCAACACCTGCGATCAGTTTTTGGACTGTATCGTATGCCGATAGGTTCTTATCCCTGTCGAAGTCCCTCAAACCGATTTTGGTGGCGACAACGAAACGCTCTCGCCGATCTTTCATTGCCTTGCCAAGAAGCTCTTCGCTATGACCTCCCCCATAAAGATCCGCTGTGTCGAAAAAATTCACTCCTGCATCAAGGGATGCATCGATTGCACTGAGCGATACTTCATCATCCGTAGGACCCCAGGCGTCTCCGCCAACGGCCCAAAGGCCAAGACCCATTTCTGTGACCTGGATCCCGCTTTTCCCTAAGGTGCGCATCTTGATTTCTTTTTCCGACATTCGTACCCTCCCCTGGGAGATGGTCAAGCAATATGTCGAGTCAATTGTTCCAAGAAATTCTACCAGCGACCTCCTACATTGCCAGTCACTATTGGTTCCACTTTCCACCAGCCCGGTCAATCGAAATTAACAGTGCTTAGTCTCACGCGGAGCGGGGCTCAAACTGAGTTCCCAATTCGATCATTAACTAATGATACTCTCGATCGAGCAGATCATGACAATTGAAGTCCCGAATCATTCAGTGAACGGGGCCTTACATTTCCCCTTCACACCTCCGCAAACCGCTCCCAAAACGTTGATCAAACCTTATGGAACCTTTTGCATTTGATCTGCGTCTAATACAATAATTCGGACTATATTAGGCTAATATGGAGGATTTAAATGCGCAGGTTTTTACTCTTTGGCTTTATCATGGCTGCCTCTCTCATTCTGGCAGCGTGTGCATCTTCAGGAGAAAACGAGACTGAAGCATCAACCTTGGCGGGATATGAAGAACTCGTCGGAGCTATCCGTGATCAAAATGGGTCGAGATTTGACCTTTCAGAGTCGCAGGAATCGGTCGACCAACCCTTTTTCGCGGTCAAAGGACAGATATTGAAAATCGAGGCCAGTGATGTGCAGGTGTTCCAATATGCCAGTGAAGAGGCACGGCAGGTAGATTCCGACCAAATATCAGTGGACGGATCTTCGATCGGAACATCGATGATCACATGGATAGATCAACCCAACTTCTGGGCTAAGGATAGTTTGATCGTATTGTACTTGGGTACCGATTCGGTAATCCAGAGTATCTTGAGCGGCGTTCTGGGGGATCCAATCACCCAACCTTTAACGTCGTGAGCGATGTCCCCACCAAAATTGCTCATCCCAAATTTGGAATGTGACCTTACGTTTACCCATCACACCACCGCGATCACCTCCCATACGGAACATTTCTCCCATGCTTGTCGTCTTCCAAGCATAACAACACTTTCTTGTGGAGGTTTCCATGTTCAGTGCACCCAATCAAAAAGTTCTTAAGTCAATAACTTTGTTCCTCATCATGCTGTTGGGGGCGATCTCATTCATATCGCCAACGGCAGGTGCAAGCGCAATGGGCATTGCGACCCTAGCGAATGAGCCAACCGCCGATCCCCGAGGCCCTGTGAACGATGAACAATATGATCCCGCCTACTGGGATGCGATCCAAAGAACAGCGGGCATGGTGTGGGATGAAGATGTGCTGCGATTGGCCGCAGGTCACGGCCTGGACGTCCTCAACGTAACCTGGGAGGATACCGGGCGCTACTACGATTCCTCTGTAGGTCCAAATATTTCCGATGTCACAATTCAGGTGCAGCACATAAATCCGGGTACCGGCCAATACGAGCTCACGC
>SDBU01002637.1_pt1 | contig 23632 bp, 21 predicted proteins | sample 2277071 | NCBI WGS metagenome assembly SDBU01 (sample SAMN10397929, study PRJNA504765) | marine sediment metagenome | isolation source: marine sediment core GS08_GC12, 126 cmbsf | place: Arctic Ocean: Gakkel Ridge, Loki's castle | collected 2008 | reverse complement strand
GGGCTGTCCCTCAATATCACCTACTGTGCCACCTACTTCTATAATAACCACCTCAGCCTGGGATTTCTGAGCTAATTGCTTAAACCGCTCCTTTATCTCAGTGGTAACATGGGGCACTACCTGGATGGTGCCGCCTAGGAAATCGCCCCGCCTCTCCTTAGCAATAACTGAGCTGTAGATTTGTCCCGAGGTGACATTGGACTCGGCAGTAAGGTTAACATCAATAAAACGTTCGTAGTTGCCTAAATCAAGGTCAGTCTCAGCACCATCCTGGGTGACGAATACTTCACCATGCTGATAGGGTGACATTGTTCCTGGGTCAACATTAAGATAGGGGTCTAGCTTCTGCACAGACACGGTAATTTGGCGACTCTTCAGAATGGTGCCTATGGAAGCGACAGTGATACCTTTGCCAACTGAACTAACAACGCCCCCAGTAACGAAGATATACTTTGACATATAGGAGAGCCAAACCCTCAAGATTCGATCTAAGAAGCAACTTTACATTGGGTTTATTGAAAAGGAATGTGAAGCAACTAGTTTCATTCATTATAATAAGCAAATATTAATTTGTCAAGTTTTTATAACCTCAGGGTCTACGTCAATAAGTGTGAAAATTATGACCCTGCTCCTTTGGAATTAGCTACCAATATCCTCAGCCGGAAGTTATCCATGTTCCGGTAGCCATAAGCTATCCTCAAACCTCACTGACCTATGAGAGTGGAGCCTTATAGAACTTCAAACTATCCTGAAAGCTAACTGACCTAGTGTAGTGTTCCACCATAGCTACAACGACACCCTCCTATTTATATAGATATAGTATTGTCATAAATATGATAACATCATATCTGTAAGAATAGAGGGGTGTCATCTAGCTTTATACCATTCTAATATCGTGGTTCGGTAGTGCCAAGCACTCAGAAGGAATGGAAAGATATAAATGAAAATATATACAAAGGCTCTCTCTAAAACAATCCCGTGATACTTTGTGAAAAACCCCTCAACACTGAACTCAGTTAAACCTGCACCTGCAAGACCTAGACTAAAAGCAAACAGCCACCAAAATAGTCCTTGTTTCTTCTTTCTGTAAATCATAATAAAGATGAAGGAAAGTAGTAAGAACGAAAGACCCGCAACAAATCCACCAGCAAAGTAGGTAATATGGGGAATCGGAACATCAGGTACATTTATTCCAACAGGAATAATCGGTACTGTTGCCCATTCTATCTCCATTTGGTCAGTTGATACACCAGATAATAAGAGAGTTGCGTAATGTCCAGCTTCGTGAAGCCAAGGATAGATAATTAACAATATGCCCCAAAAAATTGTCAGTCTATATTTATCTTTCATAATTACCGTTTGCTTGAATGGCTAGACCACTGACCAAATTGTATCACCAAGTTTGCTTCTAATCTACTTAGTTCTTTTAGCTTACGACAGTCTCTTCACTTTAACTAATATATTTTAGCCCCAGCTAGATTTTTCTATGAGAGTAACTATCGGTTGGATGGGCTCAGGTCAAGCCAGAGAACTATATAGAGATGGTACACACTATCAGGGAATACGGCAAATACCCCTAGATATTAAAGCGCTGAGTTGAGCACTACTAGGTTGACTAGCCTCTATTTCCTGTGCTAGCCAGTCGGCCCGCTAGAGGACTCTATCTATGGAGCGGGAGACGAGACTCGAACTCGCGACAACCTGCTTGGAAGGCAGGGACTCTACCAACTGAGTTACTCCCGCACGAAAATCACTGGCGGAGGGTATTTACCTCCTTTTTAGCTTTGAAATCCTGTATCGACCTTTTGATAATCTGTATAAACATTTTGACAATAACCATTAAAACTTGTCTAAGTCTTTATAATTTTCGGGAAAGGTCAATCATCTATAACATAATATCAACAATGATTAACATCTGTCAATTGGCTGGGGTTGCGCTAGTGACAAAAGGTTAACATCTATGTAAATTCGAAAGGCAGGGTGTCGGGAAATCAAGGCTTGAAAAAGAACAAGGTCATGGCATTTGTCAGGACTACCATCCAGTTTGGAATGTTTACTCTGCCAATATAGAGTGATATAATATCAACAAAAGAGGTGAATGCCGTCCGCCTTGCCGATCCCGTCCCTGTAGCTCAGAGGATAGAGCGGCTGCCTTCTAAGCAGCGGGTCGTGGGTTCGAATCCCTCCAGGGACGCCACTCTAGCTTTAATTTCAGTCCTTAGTCAGCCAGACCACAATAAAAAGGGCACCTGCCTGACAAAAATGTTGAAACATTATGCTGGGGGATTTAAGACAAACGGGTCAAATTTTCGAACAGCATAAGGGGTGATGAGTTATGAAGGAAAAAGTAAGGGCATCGCTTATCCAGTTCGCTCCGGAGTGGCTAGAGCGTGAGAAAAATGCCGAAAGGATGAAACAGTTTGCACAGGAAGAGGCTAAAAGGGGAAGTGAGCTGGTTTTATTTCCTGAACTGTCCAACATTGGTTACATTACGCCAGTGACGATAGGCGAGCCTCCTAGTTACGACGAGAAGACCAGTGCCGTAGAGTTTCATGTGAAGTACATCGAGTCCTCAGAGCCTGTCCCTGGACCAACTACGGAGCTTTTGGGAGAGGTCGCCAGTAAGTACGGCATCTATATCGTAGTTGGCATTTCCGAGCAACACCCGGTGATACCTGCCCAACTTCATAATTCTGCCGTCTTGATCGGACCATCAGGCATAGTCGGTGTGCACCGTAAGGTGCATATGCCCCTTAACGAGAAGTATTACTTTTACCCGGGGAATGCGGCCGAGGTCTATCGAACAGAGCTAGGCAACATGAGCATGGCAGTCTGTTATGACGGTCGTTTCCCAGAATTGGTGCGAGTTTTTGCGCTGAAGGGTTCGGAAATCCATTGCGCAATTTGGAATACTGCTGATACACCGGGTCTTGATCCTATGAGTATTAAGTATCGGGCTTATGTTAAAGCACTGGAGAATCTTTTTTACCTTCTATCTTGCAACCGCGCAGGAAAGGAAGGAAATGTATCGTTTCTTGGCCATAGTGCTGTAGCGGGACCCGACGGCAACATCATCGCGTACTCCGACTCTAAAGAGGAAGAGATTCTCGTTGCAGAGCTACGCAATGAGGCGCTAGTCAAGCTTCGAGCAAAGCGGACTGATCTCCGCGACAGGAGACCTGAAATGTACTCTTTGGTTACAGACCCACTATCTCCACCCTGTGACCCACTAAGGTCGAGACATTCGTTGTCGGCTGGAGACAGCAGGAAGAAATAGGACTATGAGCAGCTTGTTAATTGTCCCTGAGGGTAAATAAAATTAGCCGAAAGGGGGTGGCAGTCTTCAACGGATAACGTTTAGTGCGCCGGAGACAATCGATGATCGGTGATTAGCCTTCGGCAGAGGAAGTTTTTTGAACAGCCTAAGTTGTATGCTGATTATTGAAAGGTGGTGATATGAGCATATTGACAGTTAGGGAACCCGGGGGAAAGGTACTGGCTACAGGCGCTGAGGCTTTTGCCAGGGGGGCGCTTGAGGCTAGTATAGGCTTCTTCGCTACCTATCCTGGCACCCCTGCCTCTGGCGTGGGGGATAGTATTGCCGAGGTTCAAAAAGAGCTGGAGGGCCTGTATTTTGAGTACAGCATGAATGAGAAAATAGCAACGGAAGGGGCCATTGGGGCAGCGTGGGGTGGGGTTCGTGCCATGGTAGCTATGAAGCTCGCCGGCTTTAATGTGGCTACAGATACCATATCTACCGTGAATAGAGGAGAAGTAAAGGGACTGGTGATTGTTCACGGCTCAGACCCGGGACAGCAAAGCTCAGGAACTGAACAGGACAACCGTTTCTATGCTCCCTTTATGCACTTCCCAGTACTCCAACCGAGTAGTGTCCAGGAAGCAAAGGACTTTGTCCTTAGGGCCTTTGAGCTATCAGAGAGATTCACCCTCCCAGTTCTCCTAGATGCTCCCAGCGTACTCTTGCATGGCTCAGGGGAACTTGAGTTAGGGGTTCTGCCGCAAACCTTCCCGACAGCCGGCAAGTTGCAACCCCATTTCGAAAAGACGGTGCATGATATTAATTTGGGAAGACCTGGTAGACACAAGGTGCTGCTTAATAGGGAGGCGGAGGTTAGAGACTATGCTACCAACAGTGACCTCAACAGGGTAATAGAGGGTGATGCCAGATGGGGTATTATTACCTGCGGCATGGCTTTTGGCTATACCATGGAAGCTCTCGCCATACTTGGGCTCAATGATGTGCCTGTCCTCAAGCTAGGTATGGTTTATCCGCTTTCACCACATTGCATCAGCAAATTCCTTAAAGGCCTTGATAGGGTGGTTATCGTTGAAGAGGGAGAAGGCTTTCTAGAGGGACAAATCAAGGCAATAGCTTACGACCTCGGACTCAAGGTTCCTCTGGTGGGTAAGGAATGGATTTCACCTGTCGGTATGCTGTCGTCATCCAGGGTTGCCGTGGACCTCAGCAAAGGTTTAAGGCTACCCCTCCCCACACAGTTCAGGAATCTGCCTGCCGAATTCATTGAAGACACGGAAAGGCTGGCGGGGTCGCTTGCCTTCCCAAGTGGTGGTAGCATACCGATGCCCCTCTTCAAAGCACCACGCCGGGTACGGACCTTTTGCGTTGGTTGTCCTCATCGGGGCGCTGCTTACGTCATCAAAAAGGCTACCAAAGGGAAGGCTATAGTGAGTACAGACATCGGGTGCTATGCCATGATGGAAGGACCTCCCTTCCAACTGGGGGATTTTAAAATCTGCATGGGGGCTGGTATTGGTGCTGCCCAGGGCTTGAGCCGTAAAACCCATGATACCCCGGTAATAGCCCTAATAGGTGACTCTACTTTGTTTCACGCCGGCCTACCGTCCATACTGAATGCTGCCTATTATGATGCCAATGTTTTGCTTATAGTGTTAGATAACAGGTGGACAGCTATGACCGGCCACCAGCCTACCCCAAGTACAGAAGAGACCACTAATGGGAAACCCTTAAGAAACGTGGATATTGCCAAACTTCTCAGAAGCCTTGGTACTAAATGGGTAAGAACGGTGAATCCCTTCGAACCGGACAAGATGGAAGCAGTGATAAAAAAGGGCTTAAAGAAGACGGGATTCAGAGCAATTGTAGCAGAAGGAGAGTGCGGCTTACAGAGCGCAAGAAGGAACAGAATTCTAGGGATAGAACCGAAGGTCACCCACCACATCGACACCGAAAAATGCAAGATGTGTGACATATGTTTCGTTGACTTTGGCTGCTCTGCCATCATGCTCCGGCAAGCGGAGGATGGCTCCGACATCTATGCAATAGACCCGGGGCTATGCACTCAGTGTGGGGCATGTGTCAGTGTGTGTCCCTTTGATGCTATTGTGACCAGTCCAAGCAGGAGGGAAAAATGATGAGGCACTTTAATATTATAGTCTGTGGAGTTGGAGGCACCGGCGTAATAGGCTTGGGCGAACTGCTCAGAGAAGCAGCCAAGCTTGAAGGTGGCAGGGTGCTTGCTACTGAGTCAAGGGGCTCGGGCCAAAGAGGCGGGCCAGCCACTGCCTCCGTAAGGTATACCATCGTGGATGAGAACGAAGAGACCAACGACCGCACAGCCCTCTGGTCAGGCGCTATTGGGATTGGCGGCGCTGACCTGATGATCGCCACCGAGGTTGCCGAAGCACTACGCAATGCGCACTATCTCTCTAAGCATTCAAAGGTCATCTTAAATGCCTTCACCCTCATGCCTACGCAGACAAGGCAAGAAATGAAAGCACAGAGTCTGAAATACCCCTCCATTGAAGAAGTTGTTGCTATGCTACACCAGCTAACTCCACACGTGCATGTGGCTAATGCCAGCGACATGAGCATGAAACACTTCGGCTCCTACCACATGACAAATCCTATCTTGGTGGGTCTGGCCCTTACCCGAGGACTGCTGCCCTTAAAGAAGGATACCGTGAAGAGCTTGTTGCAAGGAGATGCCAAAGATGCCTTGGAATTAGGCTTACAAAGCGAGGCAATAGACTGATAGAGAGCATGATATAAGGTGCCCTTTGCCTCTCTGGCCATAATCACTAACCTTCGTCAATAATACAGCACCTAGGCCAGAAGAGTTTGTGTGCCTGTTTCTCCAATTCTGCTCGGAAGTCGGGATGAGCTATGGCAATGAGTTCCTGCGCTCGCTGCCGACGAGATTTGCCCAGTAGTTTAGCGATGCCATATTCAGTCACCACATAGTCGGCAAATGCCCAGGGTACGCTTACCATGGTGCCTGCTTCAAAAGTGGATGCAATACGTGAGACAGTACCTCTAGAGGTAGTCGACTGGAGTACAGCAATGGAACATCCCCCCTTGGACAAGACAGACCCTATGCTGAAATCCACCTGGCCTCCCGCCCCACCGAACATGCGTGTTCCTATGGAGTCCGCTGCGATCTGGCCAGCAAGGTCAATAGCCAGGATGCCATTGATGGCTACCATCCGGTCATTAGAGGCAATAACGCGGATGTCATTAACGTACGAGCTACTACGAACCTCAAACGCCGGATTCCCATCGATGAAAGCTATGTCTTCTTCATTTTCAATCCACCTGAAGCCTGAGCTAACGGACTTGTCACGATGAAGATTTTTGCATTCCCCGGTGACGGTGCCCTGCCTGACTAGCTCCAGGAGCGCCGGGCTGATGATGGGGGAGTGGATGCCAAGGTTATGCTTATCATTGAACGCCCCCAGGCTGGGGAGAGACGAGGCCAAACCAGGCCCAAGCTCGATAGTGTCACCGTCACGAACTATTGTACATACGTAGTGTGCTATCTGTTTATCAGGCTCGTCGGGCTGGTATTGTGGCTCTTGAATGGCTACCGGACTGTGCTCCACAAAGAAATCAATATCCGAGACATGGATATAATTGTCCCCGGGCGTTCGTACTCTCATGGCAGGGCTGTCACTAACCTCGGCAAGCACCTTCCTAGCTCTCCCCGTATAGTCCTTTTTGTGAGAGAGGTACAAACCAAAGCTACAGAAGCCATCTTTGTCGGGGGGAGAAACCACAATCATTACTGCGTCTATGGGCTGGGCCTTTCGGCGAGCATCATCCTCCAACTTAAAACGAAGGCCGTAGAGTGAAGGTATGAGATCCAGCCCCTTTTCTTCCATGGCTCTTGCGCCAAGGCTTGCGGGCTGGGTATCCAAAATGACATTGAAGGCATCACCGAAGTCACCGCCAATCCAACCAAGGTCATATCTGGGCATACGAAGTAACACTTTAACATTTTTCAGTTCACATTTCCTGTTCATAAGAGCTCTGGACAGGGCCTGGCACTCAGTAGCTACAGGAATAACTATGGTGTCCCCGGATTCTATAACTTTGACTGCTTCCTCTGGGGACACAAATTTCCTCTTATATTCGTCCTGCCAACTCAAAATACAGCTCCCTTCTTTACCGGCGAATTACCTCGCCCGTCAGCTCCTCTGTATTTGTAGTAGTCCTCTCTTTACGGGGTACTGGCTACTTTGTTTACTCATTCAGTGTTTCACGTTTTCAGTGATGAAGCTAGCTATTGCCTTAATAGACGTCCCTGGACCAAACACGGCACTAATTCCCTCGTCCCTAAGGAAAGGGATATCCTCTTCAGGGATAATGCCCCCACCAATAACCAAGATGTCACCGGCTCCCTTTTCCCGTAGTAGTTCGACTACTCGATGGAAGAGATAGTTATGCGCTCCCGATAGACAGCTCAAACCAACCACGTCTACACCCTCCTGAACCGCCGCCTCAGCTATATTCTCAGGTGTCTGCCTAATTCCAGTATAGATTACTTCCATCCCTTCATCCCTTAACCCCAAACTCAAAACCTTAACCCCCCGGTCATGTCCGTCCAGTCCTGGTTTAGCTATTAGAACCTTGATTTTTCTCTCGCCAGCCATGCCCTACCCTCCTGTTTTTGCGTTAAGGCCGGTATTCACCAAAGACACCACGTAATACATCGCAGATTTCGCCCACAGTAGCATATTCCTTAACTGCCTCCAGAATAGGAGGAACGAGGTTCACCCTCTCATCGTTAGCTGCCTCTTTTAGTTGTTTCAAAGCCTCCACCGCTGCTTGATTATCCCGGTTCCGTTTCACTTCTCTTAAATTGGCTATCTGCTTCTCCTCAGCCCGAGCCCGCTTTTCAGCATCATAGGGATAGGGGACAAGGCGGTTAGTAGCTACCTCCAGTTCTTGTTCGCCAGTGAAGGCATTGACGCCAACAATTATCCTCTCCCCATTTTCCACTTCCTTCTGATAGCGGTAGGCGCTACGGGCAATCTCCTGCTGCATGTATCCACACTCAATAGCAGCGGCAGCACCGCCCATGGCATCCACCTTGGCAATAATTTCTTCAGCTTCTTTCTCAATCTCATCAGTCAGCGACTCAACGTAGTAGGAACCAGCCAGCGGGTCCTGAACATCACACAATCCAGCTTCATATCGGATAATGCGGCGGGCATCTTCATTTAACTGAAGGGCTTCTAAGCTCCAGCCAAGCCCCAGTGGCTCATCATAGGGTGGGACGACTCCAGGATTACCCCCCGAAAGGGCACCAGCGATACCACCGATTACTGCCCGGGTGAAATTATTTAGCGGACGTTCTACCGTACAGGTGTAATCTCCCTGACGTGCCCACTGGGCGGGGCGGTAGAGACAGCTTCTGAGGTTCTTGGCACCGAACCGTTCTTTTATCGTCTTGGCCCACAGCCGCCGGGCAGCCCGCTGCAAGGCTATTTCCTGAAACATCTCCAAGCTGCCACTTAGGTGATTTACGGTAAATCTGGGCATGAACTTGTCGACATCAAGCCCAGCATCAATGCCAAGCTGAATATAGGCGATGAGGTCACAAATCATGAAACCCAGTGCCTGCGGGCCGGTGGCTCCCTGTTCCCTCATATGGCTGCCGGTAATGCTGATAGTGTTCATTAAAGGCATATGCTCGGTGCAATAGGTGATGGTATCACGCACCATTCTCATTGATGGCTTGACAGGGAAAATGTAAGTGCCGCGAGCAACAAACTCCTTCAAGATATCATTTTGGGGAGTGCCTCTGAGCTTCTCCTGAGGTATACCTCGCTGCTCAGCTAAGGCAATATACATTGCCAGAATAATGTTTGCTGGGGCATTTATCGTCCAGTTGGAAGCAATTTTGTCCAGATCCATATCACCGACAAATGCCTCGTAGATTACTTCCATATCCCTTAAAGTATCAACCGCTACCCCTACCTTCCCTACTTCACCCCGGGCTAAGGGATTATCCGAATCGTAGCCAATCTGAGTGGGGAGGTCAAAAGCTTGGTTTGGGCCTTGTCTCCTACCACGAGCTATTTCACTCTTATAGTAGTCCCTGGTATCCTCAGGAGTACCATATCCTGAGTATTGGCCGGCCCGTACCAGACCGGAACCGGTCATCAGATGCCCTCCCCCGGTGGCGTGAGTGGTACCCGGAGCAGGAGCAGGGTAGGTATCAGCAGTAAAAGGATACTCTCCCGGGAACCCCTCCTTCTCCAAGAAATCATAGTCCTTGATATCCAGAGGCGTATAGAATCTGGCGGGGCTCTCCTTAATCCCAAATCGGTCTAGCGACTTTTTAAGTGGCCCTTCTTCCCACTCCTTTTTTCTTTTTTCAATCTCGTCCAGTCTTTTTTTGTCGAACACTTGCCACCTCCTTACCAGGCTGGGAGCTGTGATGAAGCCTTCTCCAACACAAGTATCATATTGTTATATCGTGTTACACACATTTAAAACATCTTCAACCTTGATTGGACAGAGACGGTTTGCTGTTATGCAAGGATCTACAAGTATCTTATGGTGCTGTGTCTCAATTTCAAAAAATGAAACCCCGTAATATCTGAATGTTGTTGCCATGTCTGTCTTCCTTCACAGCAAAGTTGATTATAGGGGGATGTTCCCGTGCTTTTTAGGATATCTGATAACCTTTTTACCTCGCAAAAGTTCCAGACTCTTAATAAGTTGCCTTCTTGTTTCCCGAGGCTCAATAACATCTTTAATATGTGTGCGTATTGAGGCTTCGGCAAAGGGATTAGCATACCTATCAGTATAATCCTTAATCAGTTGTTCTCGTAGTTGCTGTGGTTTCTCTGACTTGGCAATCTTGTCAGCATAAAAAAGGTCTACTGTCTGTTCAGCTCCCATCACTCCCGTCTCGGCTATTGGCCAAGCGAAGATGAAATCGGTCCCCATGCCAGGGACCACACCCATGCCTAGAGACCCCCCACCATAGGCTTTACGAATCATAACAGCGACCCGGGGGACGGTGGCTTCAGAAAGAGCATAGAGAACCTTGGCTCCGTGGGTAATTATACCTGCGTGCTCCTGCTCTAAACCAGGCATATAAGCTGGTGTGTCTACTAGTAAAACTATAGGTATATTGAAGGCATCACAGAACCTTATAAATCGAGCTTGCTTATTGGAACTATTCACCGTCAGGCTTCCAGCACGAACCGATGGCTGGTTGGCAACAACCCCCACTGGGTAACCATTCAAACGAATAAAGCCAACAATTATTTCTTGAGCGAACTCGGCCTTCACTTCAAGGAAATCTCTATTATCAGCTATACCTTCGATTATTCGATGCATGTCATAGGACTTACGGGAGTCGGTAGGGACTATCTCAACTAAAGAATCATCACACCGATTGGGGTCATCACCGGTATCTTTCCATGGCGGACTCTCGCTATCGTTTGACGGCAGAAAGCTTAATAATTTCTTCATCTTATTAAAGCACTCATCCTCGGTCTTCACCCTAAAAGAAGCTACTCCCGAAATTTGGGCATGAACCTTAGCACCACCAAGATCCTCCATGGTTATGTCCTCACCCATTACCGACTTGACAATAAGGGGTCCAGTAATAAACATATGGCTTATCTTATCAATCATAAAGATAAAATCAGTTAGCGCCGGAGAATAGACCGCAATGCCGGCGCAAGAACCCATAATTGCTGAGATCTGAGGAATTATCCCCGAAGCCTGGGTATTGGGGAAAAAAATAGAGCTTCCATCCTTCTCCTCGCGATATTTAACCATGTCCACCCCACCCGGCTGGTCTATCCTCAATGATGAATCCAATCTCAAACCTCGGCGACCAGGACTATCAAGCATGCCGATGACGGGAACCCTCATTTGAAGGGCAAGTTCAACCGTAGTATACATCTTGTAGCCATGCAAGGCTCCTATCGAGCCACCCAAAACGGTTGCATCTTGAGCATAAATGCATACTGTGCGACCGTCTATTGTTCCGTAGCCAACTACTATGCCATCGGCTGGGGTACCAACGGCATGCCCCACCAGCATATTTAATTCAACGAAACTCCCCGGGTCCAGGAGGCGGTCTATCCTTTCTCGAGCAGTGAGCTTCCCCTTTCCGTGCTGTTTGGCTATTTTCTCCGTCCCCCCACCCAAAATACTAGCCTCTTTTATCTTCCGAAGCTCATTTATCCTCATCTGCGTTCCACTTTCCATCTCGGTAGAACCCCCTGCTTTTTCTCTGAACATATTACCGCTTAATTAAGGGGAATATCACCGGCAAGCACCTTCATATTCCACTGGCAAATTCAAATCCAACCTGCAAAGCTTTCTGGTTCAGGTCTTCGGTACCTTTCGGTACCCTTTTCATCACTGCTCGGCTCAATGCGTCCATCGACACGGCATCACTTAGGGCACAGATAACACCCAGTGCCACAATGTTGGCTGCTAAAGTTGTCCCCAGCTTCTCTTGAGCAATGCGTGTTAGTGGTATATTGTAAGTCTTGGCAGCTGAACTAGGTGTCTTAGTAACATTTGTGGAATCATAGACCACTATACCCCCTTCCTTCACTGACGCTGTCCACTTGTTAGCTGCCGCTTGCGTCATGGCTACAAGGATATCAGCATTTAAGACAGCGGGGTACTCTATGTCGCCTTCCTCATCGGCAATAACTACCTCCGATCTCACCGCACCGCCACGCATGGCACCACCATAGTCCTGAACGTGTATTACGTGTTTGCCCTCAAAGATACCAGCTGCTTCTGCGAGAATAATCCCGGCTAGAACAACTCCCTGTCCCCCTGATCCGCTTATTCGTATTTCTTTAGCGGTGGCGCTTACTCCTGCCTGTTTGTGCTGCTTCAATGATCGCCTCGCATTCATCATTAAACTCTGGAGCCTGTCTGTCAACGAATATCCCGATTACCAGCTTGCCTTCCAGTTCCTCCTTCGTCATATTCTTGGCTTTGTTGATGCGAACTGCGTTATCCCGCATCCACCTCAGCATCTCACCAGCAGTGCCTCCCATTCTATCACGGTTATATCTGCCGTAAGATGTTGGACATTGGCTAATTACTTCAATCACCGAGCATCCGTGGTGTAAAATACCTTTCTCCATGATATCGCTTAGCTCGATGACATGGTAGGTTGTGCCACGAGCCACGAATGTTGCCCCTGCTGCCTCTGCCAACTTACAAACATCGAAAGGAGGGTCAATTACCCCATATGGAGCACTGGTAGCATATGACCCCACTGGTGTGGTGGGGCCAAATTGCCCCCCTGTCCTGCCGTAAATGAAGTTATTGTTGACTATTATTGTGATGTCTATGTTGCGCCTCGCGGCGTGGATGAAATGATTACCTCCGATGGCGAGAGAATCACCATCACCTTGCATTGTTATAACTGTGAGCTCGGGTCTAGCCAGCTTAAGACCTAGTGCATAGGCGGGAGCCCGACCATGCAATCCACGAAGAATACTGTATTTTAGACCATGTACCTGGCTTCCACTACAACCGATTCCCTTGATGAACACCACGTCCTTATGCTGTAATCCTATTCTATCGATAGCTCTGGCCAAGGCTTGGGTTAGCGTTCCTCCACCGCATCCTAAACATGCACCCCCCAGGTAAGATTTGATAGCACTCAGATCCCTATATTGCCTGTCTAATATCTGGGAAAGCGGCGTAATCTTTGCCATCTAATAGACCTCTTTAATCCCGGCCAGGATTTTCTCAGGGGTAATCAGTTGCCCATCATATTGATTGACTAAAAGCACCTTGGCTTTTCCCTGGGCAGCGCGCTCTACCTCAAGAACTAGCTGACCAAGATTTTCTTCTACGACAATGATAGCCTTTACCTGTTCTGCTAATTGCCTGATGACCTCTGTTGGAAAGGGCCAAACGGTAAGTGGCCTCAAGAGACCGACTTTCATCTTGGCTGCTCTTGCTATCTTCACTGCTGCTTTGGCTGAGCGGGCACAAATGCCGTATGCGAACACAGCAACTTCGGCATCATCAAGCAAAACCTTCTCCATCATTGAAATCTCATCCCGATGCGCCAGTATCTTCTTACTAAGCCTGTTAAGCAGGAAAGTACATTCCTTTGGGGGTGGACCGTATTTGCCTGACTTGTCATGCATCGAACCCATAAATTCGGAGCGATAATCTGAGCCCACAGGTGCCATCTCAGGAACACCAGTTTCATCCGCATTGAAAGTTAGGTATTCTTCCGGTGGTACAGTTGGTTTTGCCCTGCTGACTATTTCGATATCACCCTGGTCGGGCACCTGGATCTTCTCACGCATATGTGCTAGGTGCGCATCAGATAGTAAAATAACTGGCACCCGGAACCTTTCAGAGAGATTGACGGCCTTAATCGTCAATTCAAAGGTCTCCTTCACAGATGAGGGCACTAGGGCAATGATTTCATTACCGCCGGGCGTTGCCCATTTGGCACACATCATTTCTCCCTGACTCGTAGAGATCCCACCAGTAGCTGGCCCTATACGTTGAACATCTACGATGACACAGGGAATCTCCAGCATGATGGCAAGACCTATATTCTCTACCATTAATGACATACCAGGGCCGCTAGTTGCGGTCATTGCCTTTACTCCACCGGCGGATGCCCCAATCACTGCCGCCAAACTTCCAATCTCGTCCTCCATTTGGATACTTTTTCCGCCCACTTGTGGCAGACGCCGAGAAAATCCTTCCAGTATTTCGGTAGCTGGAGTGATCGGATAACCAGCATAGAAACGCACTCCAGCAGCAATCGCGCCCTCAACGACTGCTTCATTACCCTGCATCAATATAAAATCTTTTCCCGCGTTCATGTATAAACCTACCCCCGTGAAACTATTATGGCTACTTCTGGACACATAAGTTCGCAAATACGGCATTCTGTGCAACGATCTATCCTTATCACTTCGGGTCGTCCCAAGTCATTTTTTGCTAGCACTCCTCGCGTACAGAACTCGATGCAAATACCGCAGCCGTTACAGGCTCCTTCATCAAAAGTAATCCCAATGCCTTCCTTGAGCTTGCCTTCTTTTAACTCTTGTTTTTCAATCATCACCTTGCGTCCACTTTTCTAAAAAGTCGTATTCGCCTTTCTAGTTGACCTAACATTTATCAATCATTCATCCTACAAGCCAACCATATTGTCTGCGTATGCACGTCAGCAAGATTGGCACAGTTGCTCAAGTGAATATAATAAATGGTATCACAAATACGAACTCGCGTCAATGCTAGCGAATTATAAACCCCGGGCTTTTACCTAAGTAATACGGGCTAAGAGGTGAACTAGGGCGAGCCCCTTTATTCTCCCCTTATTATCTTTTATTATATGGTAGTAGTTATAAGGGTTGATAAACGCTCCCTTTTAGGCAAGCAATTTGTATCGGCTACGGGGTGGTGCTACTATCAGAGCTATGAAGCAAAGATTAAGACAAACCCTTTCTCAGAGACAGAAGCGGCATATTGTTGATGCCAGCCGGGTGCCGTCGGCAGTTCTACTGCCTATCTACTATAAACAGGGGCAGTATTATATCCTGTTTACTAAGCGGACGGGGAAGGTGAAGGAGCATAAGGGTCAGATATCCTTCCCTGGAGGAGCTTACCAAGATGGGGATAGGACACTGTTAGATACAGCCTTGAGAGAGTGTGCTGAGGAAATAGGCGTAATGGCTGAGGAAATTGAGGTATTGGGGAAGCTGGATGATGCTGCTACTCAAACTTCAGGTTATATTATCTCGCCCTTTATCGCCATTATCCCGTGGCCGTATCCATTTAAAGTAGACCAGTGGGAGACCGAGGAAATAATTGAAATCCCCGTCTCAGCACTTCTGGATAAGGGTTGCCTGCGTCAGGAGACTGAGATTATAGATGGCGAAGCAGTTACCTCATATTTTTATCACTATCAAGGGAGGGTAATCTGGGGAGCCACTGCCAAGATATTAAACCAGTTTCTGGATATTTTTGCCCAGGTTATGGAAGATAAGGGAGACCCTGGCCTGAGAGAACAGCGACCTTGAATGCAACATTACTTTTTAATAAAGTTTGCCAACAGTGCTTATAACAATTTATTAAGTTTATTAAATAAGTATTGACATACTTTGTAAAATGATTTATAATGATTTTGCTAGATTATAAACTGCGACAGGTAATCTCTTATTAGGATATTGACTGGGGGGAAAGTGGCAGGCAAGGACTACTATAACATATTAGGGGTTAATCGGGATGCCAGCGAGCGTGAGATAAAACAGGCTTACCGCAGGTTGGCTCGCAGGTACCACCCTGATGTCAATCCCAGCGATAAGTCGGCAGAGGCAAAATTTAAAGAGATAAATGAGGCTTATGAGGTTCTGTCCGATAAGGAGAACCGACAGAAGTATGACCAATTTGGTAACCAGTGGCAGTATGCTGAACAGTTCGCTAAAGCTGGGCGGCAGCGGACTCCCTTCTGGGATTTTAGTCAGGGCAGTGGTGGCACCACTTTCCATTTTGGCGAGGGTGACTTGGGTAGCGTTTTTGATGACTTACTCCAGGGGTTTGGCACTAGAACTGCTCGCCAGCGGGTTCGCCCCCGGCGAGGTCAGGATATAGAGCACCCTGTTGAGATATCTCTAGAGGAAGCCTATCATGGAACTAACCGCATTGTTAGCCTTGAGGGTGGTGAGCGGCTGGAGGTCAAGATTCCGTCCGGAGCTAAGGATGGGTCACGGGTGCGTATCGCCGGCAAGGGGATGACAGGCTATGGTGGGGCTAAGGGTGACCTTTATCTGATAGTATCGGTTAAGCCACATCCCGTGTTTGAACGCCGAGGCGACAATTTACATGTCGAGGTAGCAGTTCCACTGACGGTGGCAGTGCTAGGTGGTGAGATTCAGGTACCTACCCCTAAGGGTAAGCTAGCGCTGAAGATTCCACCAGAAACTCAGAACGGGCAAGCCTTTCGTCTGGCAGGGCAAGGAATGCCTCATCTGGGCAATTCTTCCCATGGTGCTCTGCTGGCTAGGGTAAAGGTGGTATTGCCAACCAACCTGTCTCCGCAGGAGAAGGAGCTATTTAAGCAGCTTAGTCAGCTTCGACCCGACTGATAAAATATGAGGTTATTATGAATTTAGACAATACTGAACCACGTTATGTGATAAGTATAGCTGCCGGGATGCTTGGTATTCAAACTCACACCTTGCGCTATTATGAAAAAATAGGCATAATAGAGCCGTCTCGGTCTAGAGGCAATATTCGCCTCTATTCGGAGAGGGATGTAGCCCGTCTAAGGCAGGTGAAGACCTTGATGGATGACATGGGGGTCAACTTGGCCGGGGTAGAGGTTATTTTACGTATGGCACAGCGTATGACTGAATTGCAACGCCATATGGAGGAGCTGGAATCGGAGCTAGCCAGATTGAGACAATAAGGGTTCTAGCTTGGAGCCTGTCCTGGTAGTACATAAAACTACAAAATTAAGGTTGAGCGAGAGGGAGTTTGCCTGATATAGAACTTTTTTTCAAGGAAAAGCTAAACCTATTATATAAAGCCCACTATGCAGTTTGGGTTCACTGGTGGCCTTTGTGGAAAGATGTAACTAATGGGCAAAGTATTCTGCGAAAGTGGGAGCAACTTAACCTGGCAAAAGAAGGGCAATCCTTTCTAGATTATGGCTGTGGTACCGGCTGGTTTACCATTCCTGCAGCTAGGATTGTAGGTGTGAGGGGGAAAGTATACGCCTTGGACTGTTTTCCTCATCAACTGAAGATAGTGGAGGAAAGGTCAAGGAAGGAAGGGCTAACCAATATAGAAACGATACTTTCAAATAACAGGACAGGTTTACCAGACGAATGCATAGATACCGTCTGGATGTGTGATGTCTTTCACGAGGTTGAACAAAGACGAGCGGTGTTACAGGAGTTGCATAGGGTGTTAAAGAGAGAAGGGGTTCTGGCTATATATGATGGCATGAGGGACAAGGTTTTAAGTTATACTACAGGTTTGTTCTCTTTGATTGGGAGCGATGGCAAACTCCTTAATTTGGCTAAAATAACGCAGCCAGGGGTGCTCATTGGCGGTTAGACAGGTTAAACAAAAGGCACCAAAGAAGGGGCGGGGGCAGTATCTTCTCATTGCCATAGGCATTTTGCTTACAGTGCTGCTAACTGTTGCCATGGTTTATCTATGGGAGGAGATGCGGGATATTGAGAGCATGGCCTATGGTTATGGCTATGTAGGTGGCTTTTTGGTTAGCATCCTGGGCGGGATAACCATTATTCCCATTCCCAGCCTGCTGGTAATATTCACCCTCGGCGGGGTGTTGAATCCATTGTATGTCGGCTTGGCATCAGGTTTAGGTGAAGCTTTAGGTGGAATAACGGTATATCTGACCGGGGCAGGTGGGGGAGCTATATGGTCCGGGCTTCATTCTAGACGGCATGCTTTTTATGAACAGCCAAGTTCAGGCAAACCAATGCCAGTCCAATCTAAGCTTCGCTCCAGATGGCAGACCTTCTACGACCGCTTAGCCGGTTCAGTAGGGCGGCGGGGGAGTTCCTGGCTCGTCTTTGTCGTCTCGGCGATGGTATTTAGCCCCTTTTATTTTGCTGGACTGGCAGCAGGCTCGCTCCACATGGGCTTAAAGCGGTTTTTTTTGGTTAGCTGGGCAGGTAAGACAATAAAGGGGCTAATTATAGCCTACGCTGGCTATTGGGGGTTGCATTTCCTGTTACAATGGATAGGGGGTTGAGTAATGACCGATTACTTAGCTTTGCAGGAAGGAGCCTATCATCTGGCTCGGCAACTTCTGGGAAATGAGACTGAAAAGTGTGCGGGCTTCACTAACAGGCTTTTAGATATTTGCACCAGGGCCCAGGGCCAAGATTTTCTCCTTATTCATAACCCTGGTGGTTGGGGAAGCACGCACTTAGAGTACTGTATGCGGTGGGAGAGGAGCATAGTTGAAGGAGTCAGTGACACCATACAGCGACTGGGGTATTCTTGGTTACTAATTCAATACTTCCGCAGCGGTAGCAGTTGGTGGGCACACATGCGGGATGTAAAAGACCAGGCCCACTTCTTTCTTAAAGGTAAATCCTTCAAGACGAAGATAATGGCAGCCGAACTGAAATTCCTAACCAGGCACATTAATAACCTCAAGGTGATAATGGTAGGAGTAAGTCAGGGAGCCGCCTTCAGCAATGCAGTTATGCTACAGCTAGGTGGGCTTCGCCAGGTTTACAGCATTGAGTTAGGCATGCCTTTCTTCTACAGGTCTCGACGGGTAGTTACTGAAAGAACGCTGGCCGTAGATAGTAATGGGCTCATGCCTGATGCTTTAATGGAATGGGATATAATAACTGCGGTTAAAGCCTTCTCCGCCGCCCCCTTTAGATGGATTAAATATCGACTGCACGGAAACCCAGTAAAACTCACCCATTGCGTTAATCTCCCTGGGCATGACTACAACTGGGATTATCCCGAGGTTCGGCAACATATTGGAGATTTCCTTGACATTAACTTTGGCACTAAGAGCAATTTGGAGATAGGACTATCATGATGCAGGAGCGATTTACTGAGCAGGCACAGGAGGCATTAGCTCTCTCTCAGGAGTTGGTTCGTCAGTATCACCATAGTCAATGGGATGTGGAGCATATTCTGCTGGCACTGCTCCGACAGGAGAAGGGGTTAGTTGGTGACATCTTACGAGAGCTTGGTGTTGATGTCGAGGCGGTGAAGGAGCAGGTAGAAGCTGCCCTGGTGAAAAGCCCTCGTGTTGCCTATGAGACAACACAAATTTATGCCACACCGCGTATTGCCCGGCTTTTGGAGGCGGCTGCAGCTGAGGCTGATAGGCTTAAAGATGAGTTTATCGGCACTGAGCACCTGCTGATTGCTATGGCTGGAGAAGAGAAAGGCGAGGCGTCCAGTATCCTCCATCGCTTTGGTATTGACCAGGAGAAGGTGTATCGTGCCCTTCAGGAGATTCGTGGTGGGCACCGGGTTGATGATGCCAGGGCTGAGAGTAAGTATCGCTCTCTAGAGAAGTATTCTCGTGACCTGACTGAGTTTGCCCGTCAAGGCAAGCTCGACCCGGTTATCGGTCGGGATGAGGAGATTAAACGGGTGATGCAAATACTTACCCGGCGAACCAAGAATAATCCGGTGATTGTCGGTGACGCTGGGGTGGGCAAAACTGCCATTGCTGAGGGGCTGGCGCAGAAGATTGTCGCCGATGATGTCCCCGATTCTCTTAAGGGACGAAGGGTGGTAGCCCTGGATATGGGTGCCCTGGTGGCAGGGAGTAAGTTCCGTGGTGAGTTTGAGGAACGGCTTAAAGCGGTGATAGACGAGGTTCGGCAGGCACAGGGTGAGGTTATATTGTTTATTGACGAGATTCATACTGTAGTTGGCGCTGGTGCTGCTGAGGGGGCGATTGATGCCAGTAATATGCTCAAGCCAGCCCTGGCTCATGGTGAGTTGCAGTGTGTGGGCGCCACCACCCTTGATGAATACCGTAAATTTATTGAAAAGGATAGGGCTCTGGAGCGGCGTCTCCAGCCAGTGTTTATTGGTGAACCTAGTATTGAGGCTACAATTGACATGCTTCGTGGGCTGCGTCCTAGATACGAAGCTCACCATAAGATTAAAATTAGCGACCAGGCTCTGGAGGCGGCAACTCGGCTGAGCCAGCGCTATATTTCAGACAGGTATTTGCCTGATAAGGCTATTGACCTTATTGATGAGGCAGCCAGCAAGTTGCGCATTGATACCGAGAGCGCACCACCAGGGGTTAAATCATTAGAACAGCACCTCAAGCAATTAACCAATGAGGAGGAGGCTGCCTCACAGCGGCAGGACTATGAGCATGCTGCCCAACTTAAGGCCGAGAGGCTGCGTCTGGAAGCAGAGTATAACCAGGCTAAGAGCAGTTGGCTTCGGCAAGAGAAGATTGACGGCGTAGTGGACGAGGAGGATATTGCCCAGCTAATCTCTAAATGGACAGGAATTCCTGTCTCCCAGATGCTGGAGGGCGAAGCTGAGAAACTGCTTCATATGGAAGAGCGGATTCACGAGCGACTGGTAAACCAGGAAGAGGCGGTTACTGCTGTTTCTGAGGCTATCAGGAGGGGTAGAGCTGGGTTGAAGGACCCGAGGCGACCCATTGGCAGCTTTATCTTCCTGGGTCCAACCGGCGTCGGCAAGACCGAGCTGGCTCGCACCCTGGCACAGTTCTTATTTGATGACGAGAACGCTATGGTGCGCCTTGATATGTCAGAGTATCAGGAAAAGCACACGGTATCACGCCTTATTGGTGCCCCACCGGGCTATGTTGGCTATGAGGAAGGAGGACAGCTTACTGAGGCAGTGAGACGGCGTCCCTACCGGGTAATCTTGTTGGATGAGATTGAAAAGGCACACCCTGAGGTGTTTAATACCCTGCTTCAAATCCTTGATGATGGGCGATTAACCGATGGTCATGGGCAGACGGTAGACTTTAAGAATGCGGTAGTCATTATGACCAGCAATGTCGGCATTGAACTTATCAGGCATGATATGACTATAGGTTTTGCTGCCCAAAGAGACGAAGCCAAAACTCGCCAACAGGCCTACGAAAGAATGAAGGAGAAGGTGCTAGGTGAGATGAAGAAGACCTTCCGCCCTGAGTTCATTAACCGGATAGATGATATTATAGTTTTTCATGAGCTAACTGAGAAACAACTCAGAAGTATAGTTGATTTACTGGTAAAGGATTTGCAGAAACGGCTGGCTGAGCGTAAGCTTGGGGTAGAGTTGACTGCGAAGGCTAAGGCGTGGCTGGCTAAGGAGGGCTACGACCCGATATACGGGGCGCGACCGCTGAGGCGAGCTATTGAGCGCTATGTAGAAAATCCCCTGTCAACCAAGGTACTGCGAGGAGAGTTTAAGGAAGGCGACACGATTACAGTTGACCTCAGAGACAAAGGTTTAACCTTTACGGCAAAGGCAAAAGCAAAGGCAGCCACATAAGGTAACAGTATGTCTGTAGGGGCTGGGTTAGCTTTCCTTAATGACTATCCGCTTTATCGTATCACCATTCTTAAGTTTCTCAAGCACATCCATTCCCTCGGTTAGCTGACCAAAGACTGAGTGTTTGCCGTCAAGCCCGTGCTGTAGCGTATAGGTAATGAAGAACTGGCAACCGTTGGTATTAGGACCAGAATTAGCCATTGATAAAGCCCCAGTAACATGGGTATGCTCGGTAAATTCATCAGCAAAGCGGTAACCAGGATTACCCCTCCCCGTCCCAGTTGGGTCTCCTCCCTGAGCCATGAAGCCTGGTATTACCCGATGGAATGTGGTGCCGTCGTAGAATCCCTCGCCGGCAAGGAATACGAAATTATTGACTGTTATCGGGACATCCTTGGCGAATAGCTCGAGTACTAAATTCCCCTTTTCCGTCTCAATGATGGCTGTGTATTTCTTGCTGGTGTCAATCGTCATCGGTGGCAGTGAGGAGTAAGTCTTGGGCTTTGGTGCTGGCTCTGGCGTTTGACCACCACATGATGCTGAAAGGAGTGCGCCCAGAGCAAAGACAATGCCAGCTATTCGGGTTAGACCTCTAAGTTTCATAGATATGCCTCCAGTTAATTTTGGTTAATATTGTAACCCATCTATTGGTAATGAGCAATTACCTACGGTTTAGACTTGCCTTCCCTGTCATTTTCTGCTAAATTAGATAGTGGTAGTGAGGGAAAATCATGGGGCTGTAGTTCAATCGGGAGAACGTTTGACTGGCAGTCAAAAGGTAGAGGGTTCGAATCCCTCCAGCTCCACCATAATCAGGGTAGCCGGCTCTTCGCTTGGGGCGAGGGCCTTTGTTTTAGATAGGGGAAATAAATGGTAGTTAAGTATAACCCACAGGAAATAGAGAGGAAATGGCAGCAGAAGTGGGCGGCGGATAAGCTGTATGAGGTTAATGAGGATACCCCCAGGCCTAAGTGGTACGCTTTGACCATGTTCCCCTATACCTCAGGCGACCTTCATATCGGGCACTGGTATGCTATGGCTCCCTCTGATGTCCATGCCAGGTTTAAACAGATGCAGGGTTATAATGTGCTTCACCCGATGGGATTTGATGCCTTTGGGCTGCCCGCCGAGAATGCGGCTATCAGTCGGGGCATCCACCCCTTCACCTGGACAATACAAAATATAGATAATATGCGCCGTCAGCTCAAAAGCATGGGCGCTATTTATGACTGGAGCCGGGAAGTGGTTACCTGCCTGCCTGATTATTACAAGTGGACGCAGTGGTTCTTTTTGAAGCTATACGAGAATGGTCTGGCTTATCGGGGCAAGGCACCGGTTAACTGGTGCCCTCAGTGCCAGACAGTACTGGCTAACGAACAGGTTGTTAATGGTGGCTTCTGTGAGCGCTGCGCAACATCAGTCGTCCAGAAAGACCTGGAGCAGTGGTTCTTCCACATCACCAAGTATGCCGATGAGCTTATGGAGCATAACGGCATTGACTGGCCAGAGCGGATAAAGACGATGCAGAGGAACTGGGTGGGTAAAAGCGTGGGCACTGAGATTGCCTTCGCCCTTGACCATCCCGGGGTGGATGAGGAGGAAATCAGGGTATTTACCACTCGCCCCGACACTATCTTTGGTGTTACCTTTATGGTTCTGTCTCCTGAGCACCCGCTGGTGGCTAAGTTGACCTTGCCCGAGAAAAAGGCTGTGGTTAAGGACTATATTGCCCGCTCGCAACAGCAGACTGAGATAGAGCGGCTATCAACAGAAAAGGAAAAGGATGGGGTATTTACCGGGGCTTATGTGGTAAACAGGCTTAATGGTGAGAAGGTGCCCATCTGGATTGCCGACTATGTACTTTTAAGCTATGGCACCGGGGTGGTGATGGGGGTGCCGGCTCATGATGAGCGCGACTTTGCTTTTGCTAAAAAGTATAACTTGCCCATCAGGGTAGTAATAGCCCCGCCCGAATGGCAGGGAGAGGAGCTGGAAGAAGCTTATACCGAGCCAGGCACTATGGTAAACTCAGGGCAGTTTAACGGACTCCCCAGCCAGCAAGGTATAGAGGCTGTTTCCGATTTTCTGGAAGAGAAGGGCTATGGAAGGCGAGCCATAACCTATAGGCTTCGCGATTGGCTCATTTCCCGTCAACGATACTGGGGAGCACCGATACCTATAATTTACTGCCCTAACTGTGGCATTGTCCCGGTTCCGGAGAAAGACCTACCAGTATTGCTACCCGAGGACGCTGAGTTCAGACCTACCGGTGAATCCCCCTTAAAGTATTGTGAGCAGTTTGTCAATACTACCTGCCCGAAGTGTTCT